>Ga0268262_10003500_pt1 | contig 16938 bp, 13 predicted proteins | sample TergutNc150P3_FD_190354 | JGI IMG/M metagenome (GOLD analysis project Ga0268262, IMG submission 190354) | Nasutitermes corniger P3 segment gut microbial community from laboratory colony in Florida, USA - Nc150 P3 (SPAdes) (version 2) | ecosystem: Host-associated > Arthropoda: Insects >... | reverse complement strand
TTGTAGGGTATAAACTACAGTCCGAACAGCAGAAAAAAGATTTACAATTAATTTTTCAGGACAATGTTTCGGCGAAAACTCTTGATTATGTTACCGCATGGTATATAAAAGCCGCACAATATATGCAAGATACAAACATTCGTATTGCTTTTGTTTCCACAAATTCTATATGTCAAGGTGAACAGGCGTTAATTCTTTGGAGCGGGTTAATGGGTAAATACAATGTAAGAATAAATTTTGCTCACCAAACCTTTAGATGGAGTAATGAAGCCCACGGTATGGCGGCTGTTTATGTTGTAATTGTAGGCTTTGCCGCATATGATACAAATAAACTTCTTTATATTTATGATGATGTGAAAGGTGAACCAACTGTATATATCCCCAAAAGGATTAACCATTATTTGATTGACGCTGAAACTATATTCATCACTAAAAGGTCTCAACCTTTACAGAAAGATACTCCATTAATGAATTATGGAAGCGAACCAAGAGAAGGGGGATTTTTATTGCTTACGCAGGATGAAAAAAACGATGTAATAAAAAAAGAACCTTATCTTAAAAAATATATAAAACAATTCGTTAGTTCTGATGATTTTATAAACAATATAAAACGTTATTGTTTTTGGCTTGTTGATGTGCTTCCCTCTGAAATTAAAAAATCAAAAGAGCTTGTTTCCAGATTAAAGAAAGTGCAAGACTTCAGAAAAAACAGCAAACAAAAACAGGCTTTTGCTTCCGCTGAAAATCCAAGTTTATTTACCAGCATAAGACAGCCTAAATCTTCATATTTGCTTATTCCTATTGTATCATCAGAAAATAGAAAATATATACCTATTGGTTATATGAAAAAGGATGTGATAACCAGTAATGCCAATTTTACAATTTCAAATGCTTCTATCTATCACTTCGGAGTTCTTGCATCGACAATGCACATGGCATGGATGCGGTATGTCTGCGGACGGCTTGAGATGCGTTACAGGTATTCAAATACCATTGTCTATAATAACTTCCCTTGGCCAAATCCTACTGAAAAACAGAAAGCAGGGATAGAAAATTTAGCTCAAGCCGTTTTGGACGCACGTTCACAATTCCCCGATACCAGCTTTGCAAACCTTTATGATCCTTTAACTATGCCAAAAGAATTACTAAAAGCCCACCAGAAATTAGATAAAGCAGTAGAAGCCGCCTATGGTCGTACCTTCGATGATGACAGCCAGCGTGTTGTTTATTTATTTGAACTGTATCAAAAGCTAAGAGGTGAATTATTTACCGAAACTAAAAAAACCGGAAAAGGTAAAAAGATTAAATAAAAAAGGGGGTAACCGAGTCCCAATCTTTAGGCAAATACCTGTTCCAACGCTATGCTGAAACCGGGAAGGATGGTAACCGGAACAGTGTCCGCGCTTTTGTATGTATTTGTCAAAATGGTTCCATCCTGAAAACAGTGGACTTTAAGTGTGTTGTTTTTTGAATCAACTATCCAGTATTCCCGGACACCGGCTTCCTTGTACAGTACAAATTTTCTTTCCATTTCAGTCGCGGTGTTTGAGGGCGATAATATCTCTACCACCAGATCGGGGGCTCCGTGGCAGCTTTCTTCCGCTATTTTATCTTTGTCGCAAATAACCATAATATCCGGCTGGACTACCGTGTCGTCGCTTTCATCTTCCTCATAAAACAGCCTGACATCACAAGGCGAGGGAAACACCTGGCAAGGTTTTCCCCGTAAATAAATATATAACTGACCAAATATTTCCCTTAGAACGGCCTGGTGCCTGGTACTCGGGGAGGCCATAGCAAAGGCTTCTCCGTATATCAATTCGTAGCGTTCCCCTTCGGCAAGCTCCCATTCCTTATAATCCGCGTAGGTAAAGCGGCGTTCTTCTTTTGGCAATGCTCCCATATTCGCTCCTGTTCTGATAAGAATACAACATAACAAAAGAAACAAAAAGAGGGAATTGCCCATAATGCTGTTTAACTGTTATGATACCAATAAATATGTAAGGAGGACGAAAATGAATAGAATTGTTATCGCGGGATTGGTTTTTGGCGCAATGGCTGTCGCGGGCTGTAATACAAGCAAGCAGGCCGCTGCTGCCAGCTCGGAAAGCGACGGGATTTTTTCTTACAAACTGGGGCAGTTTGAGGTGTATATGCTGGTGGAAGGCGAACGCGACGGAAACGCGGGCATACTTGTAGGCGCGGACAAGGCGCTCCTGGATCGCTATATCCCGGCAAGCGGCTTTAAACATACAGCCAACGCTTATCTCGTCAAGGCTTCGGGGAAGAATTACCTTTTTGACACAGGAACCGGGGCGGGCGGCGTGATATTTGACAAGGTAAAAAAACTGGGCGTGGCGAATGACAAGGTTGACGCGATTCTGATTACCCATCTGCATGCGGATCACTTTGGCGGCCTCCAGAAAGACGGCGAGGCCCTTTACCCAAACGCAAAACTCTTTGTCTCCGCAAAAGAGCATGAGTTCTTTACCAAAACCAATGTGAACCAGGGGGCGGTAGCGGCGCTGGCCCCTTACAAAAACCGCTTGACAACTTTCGAGCCTGGTACGCTTGGCTCAAGCCTCAAGGAACTGCTTCCGGGCATTAGCCCCATCGCCAACTATGGGCATACGCCCGGTCATACTGTCTTTTTGCTTGAAAACGGCGGGGCAAAATTGATCATTGCCGGGGACTATCTGCATGTCGCGCTGGTTCAGTTTCCCAACCCGGATATTTCCGCCACCTTCGACATGGACAAAGAGGCCGCCGCCGCTTCCCGCAGGCAAATTCTCGACTATGCGGCAAAGAATAAAATCCCCATTGGCGGTATGCACGTTGTATATCCCGGCATTGGCACTGTACAGGCCGATGGCAACGGCTACAAGTTCACGCCTGCAAAATAAACAAGAAAAGGGACAGGGGATCGGGGGCTAGAAATCAAGGCCGGTCCCAGTCCCCGGCCCGTCATCAACTGCTTTTATCATATTCTTCTTGCCCATTAGATATGACTTTGTAATAAACATTTCAATAACGTCTTTTACATCGTCACTGCACCTGCCAAAAACCTTATTTGATAAAATAATCAGTTCTTCTACAACCCCGGTAGAATCAAGCTTTTCCTTTAATTTTTCCAAATTCATATTTACTCCGTTACATCTTCATTAGATATGTGTATATTTTCTAAAATATAATAGATAATAGTTCCCGTCAAGTATGTACCCCGCCTAATTTTGTATTATTCCGCAGGATAATACCATTCTTTTCCGTTATGATCTTTTAATATATACACTAATCCCTCAGGGGCTTTTTTTTCCCCGGCAATCACATTTTCATGCAGGCGGAGCTTTCCCCCTCCGCCGGGAAGGTCTACGGCATAGGCTGGCAAACGGGAAATTAACCCGCCAAGAGCGCGGTATATTTCCAGTCCTTTCTTTAGCGGAACCCTGAAATGGGCGGTTCCCGGCGCAAGATCAAGCTGAAACAGGTAATAAGGCGACAGTCCAAGTTCAAGGCAGTTGCTAAACAGTCGCGCCAGCAGTTCAGGAGCGTCGTTAATGCCGCGCAGCAGTACGGTTTGTACGAGTACGGGAATACCTGCGTCAACACACGCGGCAAGACAAGTCCTGGCCGGGCCGGAAAGCTCCAGCGGGTGGTTGATATGCACAACAACCCGCAGCGGATGAAAATTCGCCAATAGTGTAATGGTATTGCTGTCCAGCCGTGACGGTTCCGTAACGGGAACCCTGGTACACACGCGGAGCATAAGATCGGGACGCGCAGTCCGCAAACGGCAGAACAGGCCCTCAAGAGCGGCATTGTCCAATGTAAGAGAATCGCCGCCCGAAACAAGGAGTTCGCGGATTTCCGTATGCCCTGCCAGATAGGCAAGCGCGGGTTCTAAGTCATCAATGGGCGGCAATGTTGACAGCCAGAAACGCCTGAAACAATGGCGGCAATATCCGGCGCAGGTATTCGCGGCAAGCAGTAACGCCCTGTCAGGGTACTGGTGGACAAGCCCCGGAGCAACGCGGTATTGGTATTCGCCCAGCGGGTCATCCAGCGCAAAGGGGTCTGGCAGCACCTCTCGCGGGTCAGGGAAAAATTGTCTCCTTATGGGATCGTCATTTTTGGGGCTTGCAAGCGACAAAAAGTGCTCTGTCACCGCAAAAGGAAGCGATCCGAGTCGCTGTATTGACGAAATGTAACTTTTTTCCTCGGCAGAGACAAAACTTGCAAATCCTTGAGGAAGCCCTTCTACCGAGGTTATCACGTTCTGCTATCAACCTAATCCGGCTTTGCGGCGGGAGTACACATCATAGAAGACCGCCAAAATAAGAATAGAAGCTTTTAACATTCCGTTAATTATACTCTTAGAACCATTATTTGTCTAGGTTTCATTTGAAAAAAATATACGCCTAAAAGTTATAACCATAGGTATATTTTGTGGATATTTGTGCAGATAAGCCATGTCCCAACTGCGAGTAGCGGCAACCCTGCTGGTAGGCTGGCCCAGGTGTCGGCGTTAAGCAGAATGTTCCTGCCGAGGAAAACAAGGACAGAGCCGAGTCCGATAAAAACATAACCGCGCGAGCCGCGCGACCAGGCGGCGATAAAGAAACTGATCGCGGTGATTAGAAAAGTCCCTATGTCTATAAGCCGGAACATAGTGGTGTAGCCTGTGACCATGTTAAGGCCGGAATCCCAGGTCTGGGTGTCGATAGGTATTCCCATGGCAATGAGCAGCGAAATTACGGTTATAATTACAATGACATACCGCTGTCTTTGCATTTCATAACCCGCCCCGTAGATACTGGCGGTGAACAGGGAAAAAATACCGAACAATCTTCCAAAAAGGATTACCCGTGACGCCACAAGCAGGTACAGCGAGGGGAAATCGTAAACCAGCCCCAGGGGAAGGATTAGCCTCAGAGCCTCAAGAGAAAAAGAAGCGGCGAAAAAAACCACAAACAGTATTTCCGGCGACTTGGTTTTCTCAAAGAAATAATAGTTGAGAATTATTGTCAAAGATGAATACAGAACAAGAACTATAATGCTGCAATGTACAGACAGCAGCCTTACATTGAAAAGATTCCCCGCAAAAATCTGCAATATTCCTTCTGAACGGAGGGTTATTTCTTTTTCCATCAGGGGATAAACCGGGATTGCCTTTATTGAGGCGGTAATACACAGCAACAAGCAAAGAAACGACAGGGCTATTCCTGCTCTAAAAATATTATTCCTGTCAGATAAGGTCATAGATTAAGCATAATCACAGAAATGCCTGTTATTCAAGATACATTTCTATCACTTTTTCCGTTCTGTAATCTCAAACACGCATATGATGCCTTCAAGAACTTCGTCTTTCTTCGCAATTTTTCCGGCAAGTATCATCCCGCCCGATGACTTGACAAAATAACGTAAATTCTTTATTCTGAAAAACAGGACAGAGAGAAATTTAGAAACAATGGAAAATCAATTAGTATTAAAATCTGTAAACCAGTTATTTGAATATAGTTTCTTTATACCTGCATATCAACGAGGTTATAGATGGACTGAAACGCAGGTCAAACAATTACTTGAAGATATTTGGCGATTTGCAAAAAATCCGCCAAAATATGAACAAGGCGAAGAAAAACCATTTTATTGTTTGCAGCCCATTGTTGTAAAGAAAAACATGGATAATAAATATGAAATAATTGACGGACAACAACGATTGACCACATTATTTCTTGTTCTTAGAAAATTGAAGAATTTGATTGAAGCTTCAAAAAAGAATTTTGCAGGAATAACTTATGAAACAAGAACAGATAGTTGGGACTTTTTGCAAAATGTTGAAAATAGAACAGAAAATGATGCTAAACAAAATGTTGATTATTGGCATATTTGGCAGGCGTATCAAACAATTCTTAAATGGTTTCAAGATAAAGCGGATAATTCAGGTGATGCCACTCCAAGTGCTTCTATTGCACCGTCAGTATTGAATGACACCAAAGTTATTTGGTATGAAATAAATGAAGACGAAACAAATGATTCCATTGACATTTTTACACGTCTGAATATTGGTAAAATACCCTTGACCAACGCAGAACTTATCAAAGCGCTATTTTTACAAAAAGGGAATTTTGCGGAAGAGAAAGCAACTCTAAAACAAATTCAGATTGCCTCGGAATGGGACACAATTGAAAAAACATTGCAAGACGATGCTTTTTGGCTTTTTATTTACAACCTCGAAAATCCATTGCAATACGACAATCGAATTGAATATATTTTCGATTTAATGAAAGGCAGAACAAAAGAATCAGAATATTACCACACTTTCAACGAGTTTCTTGACGATTTTTCAAAAAACAAGAAAGATGATAAACCTGATATAGATAAAATATGGTTAAAAATAAAGAAATACTTTTTGACTTTTGAAGAGTGGTTTAAAGATGACGAACTATTTCATTATATTGGCTATTTGATTGCCTGCATAAACAAAGATAAAAACGAGACAAAACACATAGAAAATATTATCGAAACTATTAATTCGCTAAAAGAAAAATCTCTTAAGATAACAAAGAAGAAATTCAAAGAATACCTTAAAAGAAAAATTAAATTAAATTTCAAAATAGACGAACTTAATTATCAAGAGAATAAAGATAAAGACAAAATAAGAAAAACATTGCTCCTGTTTAACATTCAAACAGTCCTGGAAACCCAAAAATCCGATATGCGTTTTCCTTTTCATAAATACAAATCTGAAGAGTGGGATATTGAACATGTCCGTTCTCAAAATGACAAAGAAGATACAGATAAAATCAAAGGAGAGCCAGAGGAATGGGTAAATGATATTTTTGATTTTTTTGTTGGTTCAAATGAAGAAACAAAAATCTGCGATTTCGTTTCGAAATCTGATGTTAAAGAAGATATAAAGGAAATTTGCAACGCGCTACTTGATTATCGTAAGAAAACAGACAAAAATCAAAAACGGGAGAAGTTTGATTCCGCATACAACTTAGTTCAAACATACTTCGGAGAAAGCAATGTGCCGGATAATATCAATTCAATATCAAATTTAGCGTTGCTTGATGCAACAACAAACCGCAGTTACGGAAACGCATTTTTTCCTATTAAGCGAAAAAGAATAATCAAAAACGACAAGAACGGTATTTTTGTTCCAATATGCACAAAAAATCTTTTTTTAAAATATTATTCCAAAAAACTTGGCGAAGTCATGTATTGGAACAGCGATGATGCAGACGATTATTTGAAGGCGATTGAAGAAACATTAAAAGAGTTTTTACCCAAAGAGACAAAACCAGAGGCAGAAGAGGAATAATTATGGAAACGATGATAAATACACAATCGGGTGAGAGATTATCATTTTATAAACTTTTTAAAGAGAAAAATTACAGGGTGTTAATTCCGATTATTCAAAGGGATTATGCACAGGGCCGCCAGACAACAACAGAAGTTTGTAATATTTTCCTGGAAGCGTTGTACGATTATTTAGAAGCAAATAAAGCGAACAGAGATTTGGATTTTATTTATGGGAGTTTGAACGAAACAGATAAATTCACAGATTTTATTCCTCTTGACGGGCAACAACGCCTCACGGCGCTTTTTCTGTTACATTGGTATCTTTACCAAATATCCGAAAATACCGAAAAGAAAGCCGAATTTAAAAGTTTTTTATTGAAAGACGGCAAATCAATGTTCACTTACGAGACTCGTAGCAGTTCTTCCGAATTTTGTGACACCTTAATGGGCAATAACATTGATTTTAAGAACCTTTTAGAAGCAGATAAATTCAAAGAAAACAGTCTGTCAAAAACAATTGAAAATTCATCCTGGTTTTTTTTGTCGTGGAAATACGACCCGACAATCAAATCAATGCTTACAGTGCTTGATGCTATTCATAAAATATTTGCAAATAAAAAGGAATATTTTGAACGATTGATAGATAATAAAAAACCTATTATTACTTTTTTATTCTTGAATCTGAAAGATTTTAAACTAACCGATGATTTGTATATTAAAATGAACTCTCGCGGAAAACAGCTTACTTCTTTCGAGAACTTCAAGGCAAAATTTGAACAGCATCTTGAAAAAGTTTCCAGTACAAGAGAGTTTGATTTACTCGGGAAAAAAGAAAAATCATTGAAGAAATATTTTTCTTTCAATATTGATACCAATTGGGCAGATCTGTTTTGGAATTACAGAGACCTTGTAGAAGGCAAAAGTAATGACGATAATAATACTTATGACGATGAACTTAGTAATTTCATCAGAGTGATTTTTACTAATCAATATGCTGCCAATGTAACAATAACAAAAGCAGGAAACACGGAGAAAACAGACAATAATTTTGAATTCTTACTCGGAACCGAGCCCGCAAAAAAGAGAGATGGTTACACCGACAAAATATCATTTTACAAATATGAAGAATTAAACGCATTATCAGGCGAAGGAATTTTTTATTTGATTGATGCGTTTGATGCTCTTGTAAATGGGAACGACAAACTAAAAAATAATCTGTCTGATGGTTACAAATTCTATTTTGACGAAGAAAAAGTATTTAAAAATGCTTTGAAACATGATTTTAGTAATAATCAAGAAAGGATTATGCTTCATGCTTATATTCGTTTTTTAATACAAAACAAAGGAAATATAACAGGACTTGATCATTGGATGCGTGTTATTCATAATCTTTCTTACAATACCATTATTGATGGCGCAGTTGAAGTAGCAAGAGCAATTAAATCCGTAGAAAAGATGTTGCCAAATAACAAGGATATACTTGCCTATTTGAAAAACAACAATGTTGATTTTTTTGCGAGCTGGCAGACTCTGGAAGAAAAAATAAAAGCTCATTTGATAAAAAAAGGCGATAATTGGAAAGAGAAAGTTGAAAGTGCTGAAAAACATAATTGTTTTGACGGGCAAGTTGGCTTTATTTTGGAATTTTCAGGAATTGTTGATTATTATGAGAAGAATCATAACTGTGATTGGACTGAGAAGGAGAATAAAGGCTATTTTAATTCCTTTAATAACTATGCAGAAAAAGCGACAGCGGTTTTCAAAGATAAAGACAATAATGATTTTGTATGGGAACGGGCAGTACTTACAAAGGGTGATTATTTATTAGAGACATCTTCCTGGCGGAAAAACTTGCTTTCTAAAAACACAAGAGATTATAGCTGGAAAAGGCTTTTGAGAATTACAGATGAACACAAACAAAAAAGACTATTTGTCAAACAAGTGTTTGACGATGTTTTATTTGACGAGAATAATGTACAAAACTCGTTAGAAAAAATTTGTGAAAGCAAGACAGATACCTGGCGAGATTATTTGATCGGCTGTCCTGAATTAATTAGATATTGCGGACAAGGATTTATTCGATTTAAAAATAAAGACGATATTATTTTACTTGGACAATCTCAAATGAATCATTTGCACGCAGAAATGTATTCAATGTTTTTATGGAAGCAATCTATAGAACCCAAAAAAGAAAGATTTAAGTCATTTAAAAATATTGAATATTATTTTGTAAAAAGCAGTGAAGAAGATGGATGTGTAATCCTAAGTGATTTCTGCCACGATAGAATATATTATGAAATAAATATCTATTACTGCAATAAAGATGAGTCACAAAATTCATCTTTATACAAAATTGCCTTTAAGAAATCAAAAGGTGAAAATACGCCTGCTAAATACACAAATGATATTAAAAATATTTTGGCAAATTTGAGTTTTAAATGGAATGAAGATTGTAGCGATTATTCTTTCACAAACAAGAACAGCAATGCTTTAATGAAAAAGCTGGAAGCGTTGAATGAAGAACTACAAAAATTATAGCAATAAAAAACAATTTTACCTTTATTATTACCCGCCGAGTCCCGCAGCGTTCAGCACTTCGGTAATTTTTTCCCACCTGTTCAGCGTATATAGATGCAGGCCGTTTACGCCTGCGGCGATATAACGGTGAAGCTGGGTAACGGTGTATTCAATCCCGGCGCGGGTGAAACTGGCGGGGTCCTTTTGATATTTGCCAATGATGGAAGCAAGTTCAGCCGGAATCGAACAGCCGTTGAAAATGGTCATGCGGATAATGGGTTCGCAGGATAATACCGGCATAATGCCCGCTATAACGGGAATGGTTATACCGGCTTTTCGTATCTTTTCCAGAAAACGCTGAAAGGCCGACACGTCATGGCAAAGCTGGGTTATTATGAATTCGGCGCCTTTGTCCTGCTTTGAACGCAGATAGGCAATATCCGTTTCCATTGAAGGGGCGTTGATGTGTTTCTCCGGGTAGGCCGCCGCAGAAATGCATATCCGGGGAAACTCAGCATTTAAAAAAGCGATTAGTTCGTCTGCGTGGGAAAAATCGCCTTTGGTATTGTCCCATCCGTCGGGAAGATCGCCCCTCAGCGCCAGGACATTCTCAAATCCCCGGTCAGAATACTCTTTTATTATTTTTTTCATTTCATCACGGTTGTGACCGACGCAGGTCAGGTGGGGCATAACCGTGTTCCCGCTTTTTAGAACCACCTCGCAAAGCTCAATATTCCTTCCCCTTTTTGATCCCCCCGCGCCGTAGGTGCAACTGATAAAATCAGGCTTAAACCCGTACAGATGTTCAAGGGTGTTTTTAATCCCGTCCAGAGGTACCTCGTCTTTGGGAGGGAACACCTCAAAGGAAAGCGTTCTTTTCTGATTAAGTAACTCCGCAATTTTCATTTTAGCCCTTCCTTAAGATACTATATAAACCCGATAAATGCCAAGTCCTATAAAACAACAATATCATCGCCGTCCAGCAATGCTGTCTGCTGATACAAATATTGATAACCTTTTTTCACGTTTTCATCATAGTAATATATATCCTTGTGCCAATGACCGCAGAACCACTGTTTGCAGGTTATTTTTGCGTCTATCATTTCGTTTAACGCCGATACCTCGTCTTTGATTTTGGGTATATAGTCGCTGTCAACATTGTTGATGGCCCTGTTTATCCGGCTCGGGCCGGTATGGGAAAGCACATAATCAAAATTATTTTCATTTTCCAATAAACTGAAAATGGCGGCCTTTTCGTCATCGCTCCAGTATTCCTGTTTCCACCAGCTTTTACCCGGTGTACGGTATGCCTTGTCTATGGATAAAGCGCCGCCCAAAACAAGAAATTTGCGATTTTCAATGTTATATATTTTTCCCCGTTTAAGGTATGCCGTAAACGGGTTTTCTTTATTTACCAGCACCGCTTTTTCGCCTATCCCTATATCAATTTCAGGTAAATCGGAGCGCCCAAGTACCGGCTCATGGTTGCCCGCAACATACAACACGGGAAACGGACGTTTAGCAAGTTCCCTATAATTAATTGATTCTGATGCCTCGTTTCCAGGCCATAAGAATCCGGTATCACCCAAAATTATGTGATAATTTATTTTTTCGTATAAATTTTCTTTGTATTTATCAAGAAGTGCGCTTTCAGAAATGAATTCAATCTCGCCTTTTACGTTGGCGTGAAAATCTCCGGAAAACAAAATAGCCATTTTTTATAGCCTCCCTATAAAGAATAGCAGGATCAAGGGTGTGTTTCTAGCCCTCTAAACATGAATACTTACATTCTGAAAATTCTTCCTTTGTTATTTGTTACCTGTTATTTGTTATTTGCTTTTTCCAGCCTCTTTTTTGTTATCTTAATCGCCTGTTCAGATTGATCAACGCCAATCCATCTCCTGTTTAATTCCTGCGCCGCAATTAACGTAGTGCCCGAACCGCAGAAAAAATCCAATACAATACTCCCCTCATTTGATGATGCCAGAATAATTGTTTTTAATAAATCTTTGTTTTTTTCTGTCGGATAATCAGGATATTGATAATCCTTAAATTCCCATATATCCTGCATCTTTTTTCCGTCTTTTTCATCGGCATATAGTATCTTTCGCGGAACGCCGTTTGATGACCATTCAATCAGCCCCGCCCTGTCCAGTTCTTCGAGTTCCTTTGGATCGCAGCGCCAATGCCTGCCTTTGGGGGGCTTTATGCCGTTAAACTCCGTTGCCGTAACTCCGTTTTTTGTTTCTCCCGGCGCGTGTAACGGTATGGTAGTATACGCCCTTCCGTTTTTATCTGTTTTTTTGAATAATCTATTTTTATCATTTTTATTAAAAGGAATTTTAGGGTCATTCCATATTACATTTTTTGTTTTTGAATAAAATAAAATCATGTCTTTGATATTTCCATAAGCCTTGCGCTGAAAATTCTTCGGATTACATTTTATTCTGGTTATATCGTTTTTAAAATTTTCAACGCCAAATATTTCATCCATGATTATTTTTATATAATGACCGATTTTATAATCTATATGCAAATAAATTGAACCAATATCCGAAAGCAGCTCTCTGGCGATTACAAGCCTTTCGCGGATAAATTCGATATAATCAAAACCTTTTAAATTATCAATATACGCCACATCGTCATCATTGCACATGCTTACAGTGCTTGCCCTTTCATCCCCAATGGTAAATATCGTATTTGTCGAGAACGGCGGATCAATATATATCAGATCAATTTTATTTGTATACCGCTCCCTTAATTTTTGTAATACAAAAAGATTGTCCCCTTTGATTAATAAATTTTCAGCGAAGATTTCCCCGTTTAAATCACAGGCAGGCGTATCATCAAGGATTTCCTTTACTGGTTTTTTGCCGGAATAGGCTAATTCCATAAGAACCTCATATACCTTTATCAAGTTACCACCAAAAGCAAATAGAGGCAATGTGGATGCCCAGTAATATGTCGCCACCTCTTGCCCAAGAGAGCCGAACTTCATTATACTGTTCAAATGATAACTGTTACAGAACTGAGCCTCAGCTATGGAGAGCGCACCCTTTTTAAGGATGTCAACCTGAAATTTACCCCGGGCAACTGCTACGGGATAATAGGCGCAAACGGGGCTGGCAAATCAACTTTTCTCAAAATTCTTTCAAGTGAGATCGAGCACGATAAAGGCGAGGTTTCCATTGGCAAGGGCGAGCGTATTGCCGTCCTTAAACAAGACCATTTCGCATACGAGGAATTCTCCGCGCTGGAAACAGTGGTTATGGGTTTCCAGAAACTGTACGCGATACAGAAAGAGCGCGAGGCGATTTATGCCAAAGAGGATTTTTCCGAAGAAGACGGCATGAAGGCAAGCGAGCTGGAGGCGGATTTCGCCGAGCTTGGGGGATGGGAATCTGAGGCCCAGGCGGGGCAGCTTCTTTCCGGCCTTGGCCTTGACGAGGAAGACCACGGCAAGCTCATGGCAGAACTGGACGAATCAAAAAAAGTCCGGGTGCTTTTGGCGCAGGCCCTGTTCGGCAATCCCGACATACTGCTTTTGGACGAACCGACCAACGGCCTGGATCTTGAATCAATCTCGTGGCTGGAGGAATTTCTCATTGATTTTCCCAACACATTGATTGTGGTATCCCACGACCGCCATTTCCTCAACTCGGTCTGCACCCATGTCTGCGATATTGACTACGGCAAAATAACCCCCTATTCGGGGAACTACGATTTCTGGTATCAGATGAGCCAGATACTCCAGCGGCAGGCGCGGGATCAACTGAAAAAGCGGGAAGACAAGGCAAAGGAGCTAAAAGAATTCATCCAGCGTTTCGCGTCCAATGCCAGCAAGAGCCGTCAGGCTACAAGCCGGAAAAAAGTGCTGGAAAAACTCGACCTGGACAACGTGCCTGTTACCAGCAGAAAATTCCCCTATGTCGGATTTAAGCCCGACCGCGAAATCGGCAACAACGTGTTGAAGGCGGAAAAGCTCAACTGTTCTTTTGAGGGGACAAAGCTCCTCACTGATTTTTCGTTCCAGGTAAACAAGGGCGACAAAATCGCCTTTGTGGGGCTTGAACATGCGTCAAAGTCCGCGTTATTCGACATTGTATGCGGCGAGAAAAAGCCGGAAAGCGGCGATTTTTCATGGGGCCAGACCACGGCCTTTTCCTACTTCCCCAAAGAGAACTCCGCTTTTTTCAATTCGACGCTTTCTATAACCGACTGGCTCAGGCAGTATTCGTCTGACGAGGATGAAACATACATCCGCAGTTTTCTTGGCAGGATGCTTTTTTCCGGCGACGAGGCGTTAAAATCGGTGAACGTCCTTTCCGGCGGCGAAAAAGTCCGCTGTATGCTTTCCAAGATGATGCTTTCCGGCGCGAACGTGCTGGTCCTTGACGAGCCGACCAACCACCTTGACCTTGAAGCGATCACCGCCCTGAACGACGGCCTTGTGGCGTTTTCCGGCGTTATCCTTTTCAACTCGCACGATCACGAATTCATAAATTCAATTGCCAACAGGATCATTGAGATTTTGCCCCAGGGGGAAAGCCACATTGACAGCAACAGTTCATACATCGACCGCTACTGCTGTTTTGACGACTACCTAAAGGACAGCGCCGTCAAGCAGATCAGGAACGCGGCGTACCATCAGGCGCAGAGGAGAATATAACAAAAGAAGAGAGAAAAAAGAAGAAAGAAAAAAGTAAGAACCCTGTACGGTAACTACGCTTGATAATCAAGCTCTTACTTTTTTCTCTTTTCATTTTTCTTTTTTATTTTGTTATTGTATGTTTATGTAGTACCTTTCTAAATAGGTGATTCTCCGGCGGGCGTCGCTTAAACGGCTGCTCTGCGGATATTCACGGACAAGGCGACGGTAATATTCAAGAGCGGTAAGCATGTTCCGGTTGGGGCTGTTCGCCTCGAAGCATTGACCGTAAAGCCACCACACTTCATCACTGCCTGAGGGGTAAAATGTTCGGTACTGGTCAAGCAGGGTGATCGCCGAGGCAATGCGGCCTGCGCTAAATTCTTCCCTGGCTTGCTTCAGAACTGAATCGGGGGTGACGGGTTCGGCAACCGGTGCAGGCGCAGTAACCGGCGCAGGCGACGGCGTACTTGGCGGCGCGGGGGTAGCCTGCGCGATGGCATTGCTTGAAAGTGACTGCGGCTGGAGAGTTTCATTTTTTGCGGCGGCAGGCTGACGCACTGGCGGCTGTGCTGTCGTAGTCGGCTTTGCCGTTGCGGGCGGCTTTGCGGCTGGAGGCTGGGGCGCTGCGGATGCTTGGGCCGTTGTGGTCGGCCTTGTCGTTGCGGGCGGCTGCGCTGTCGCGGGCGGACGTGCCGTTACAGGCGGCTGTGCCACTGCTGGCGGCTGTGCCGTCGTGGACGGCTGTACTGTTACGGGCTGTTCCTCTATAGCGCGGGAAAGCTGTTGCTCGGCAGGGCTTTCAATTCTCTGCGGCATTTGCTCAAGGAAATTCGGCCAGCGCGGGCCGACAACCACCCTGCCCCGGTCTATGGACGGGTTGAACCAGCCCATGCCGGAGGTTTCGGGAGTCCCGCCCGCGATAATCTGCACATGATCATTTAAAATAAGGTCACGCGCAAAATCCTGTTTGTAGAATTTTAAGGCGTACACGCCGGATGCGTCAACTCTGAAAATAAAACTTTCACCTTCTGGCTCCATCTTGCGGGAATCATAGGCAATGCCCCGCCGCGCCCCGACTTCGCCTAAAAACACCCAGTCCTTCCCTCGGAACGGAATTTCAACTAACTGTCCCACAGTGACGCGGGCAACGCGGGAAAATGTCATCGGGTAATCCGGCTGGAGGACTCTTTCAAGTTCGGCGGGTGTCAGTTGATCATCGGCTGTAGGAAGCGGTTCCTGGGCGATTTCCGGGATTTCATCTTTCGGGGAAACTGCCGGAGCGGGAGGGGATTTGCGAGGAGCGGCAGGGCGCCGTTCCGGTACTGCCGGATGCGGCGGTTCCGCAGGACGAAGGTTTTCCATGGCAGCTACATACGTCTGCGAAGGAGACTCCGGCTCCAAAAGGGACAATTCGTCAGCAGCCTCAGGCTTTTCGGGAGCAGCTTCCGGGTTAACTGCTACCTGTTCACTGTTCACTGTTAATTGTTCATTGTTACCTGTTAACTGTTCACTGTTCACTGTTACCTGTTCACTGCTACCTGCTGCCTGCTCACTGCTCACTGCTACCTGCTCATCGTTAACCGCCCGGATTTTTGGAACGCTGGAGCAGGAGACAATTAGTATCAATAAGAAACATGAGAAAAAATAACGTTTTTTCAAGGGACACTCTCCATAATCTCGTCAACTGTTTTTTCTATCTGATCTCTCCATTCTTGTTCGCCGTCTTTAAGGGGGTCTTGCCACCAGGGTTTCGCGTCGTCAACGCTCCACTGCATCCGTTTTTCCCGCTCCAGTATCACGCCGGGGACAAAATCCGGCTCTTCGGGTATAAAAAGCTCCTCTGCCGGAATACGCCGGGTTACGACGCTGTTTACCGGGGGAGCTGCCGGCTTTGCGGGCGGTTCTTTGGACATCAGCATTACCCCGATAATGACCAGCAGCAAAACGATTGGAACCGCGACTGCCATTGTCAGGACAGTCCGCCGGTCTGCCGGGATTTTTTCAAGCACCCTGTCCAGTTTTTCATTCAGGTTGTCTCTCATGTCCGCCGTTTTGTCTTCCGTCCTGCCGAGAAAACCGTTAAAAACGTCTCTGACTTTGGAGAAAAAAGAGCGGATAAATTCGGGTAATTGCGGCATTGCCATCACTTTTAATTATAACATATAAAGGCGGGATTTGCCATGAACAGAGGGAAATTAGGAATGAGGAAGATTTTCCTTGCACTTTATTTCAATCCATGATACTTTATTGCAATGAACCAAAAACAGTTAGCAGTTAGTAGTGAGCAGTTAGCAATGAAAGACAGCGCATCCCCCCAAATCCGCCTCTTCCATTCCTCCTTTGTGGGGTAGCATAGAGAATGGGAATTCCCCGGCGGCGCGGGATATGCGTGTAAGTCTTTATCCTATATAGAATTAGCAGAGAAAAAGCATCGGGAAATCTTGAAAAACACGGCGCGAAAAAAAGCG
>Ga0268262_10003499_pt1 | contig 16945 bp, 16 predicted proteins | sample TergutNc150P3_FD_190354 | JGI IMG/M metagenome (GOLD analysis project Ga0268262, IMG submission 190354) | Nasutitermes corniger P3 segment gut microbial community from laboratory colony in Florida, USA - Nc150 P3 (SPAdes) (version 2) | ecosystem: Host-associated > Arthropoda: Insects >... | reverse complement strand
TCTGGTTCCCGCGCACGAATACATGCCGAACTTCAGCCCCTTGCCGTGGATGTAGTCCGCCAGATATTTCATCCCATGGGGAAATTTGGCGGGGTCGGCCACGATCCTGCCGTCCTTCCCGCGCTCCCGCAGGCTCCAGCAGTCGTCGATGACCACGTACTCGTAGCCCGCGTCGCGCAGCCCGGTTGACACCATGGCGTCGGCGGTCTCCATCAGCAGGTCCTCGCTGATGTTCTCCGCGAAGGTGTTCCAGGAATTCCAGCCCATGGGGGGCGTTTTAGCCAGCATTGCGTTCCTCCTGCATCCTCATTTCGCATTTCTCCGTGATATCCGCGATGCTCCCGCAGAGCTCCCACAGCTTGTCGCAGCTGTCCGCCCAGTCCTCGAAGCCCTCGGGCGTCTTCGGGAAAGCCTTATAGTGCACCTTGAGCAGCGTGGAGCACGCCACGCCCTTGAGCATATTCTTCAGCGTGCGCGGGCTGATGCGCCCCGAGGCCAGGCCGGCGGCCATTTTCGCGACGAGCTGCGCTCCCTCGTCCGGCGGCATTTCCGCGCTGTAGGTCCAGTTCAGGCGGGTCATGGCCTTGTCGGTGAAGACAATGCCCTTCTCGAACTCGTACTCCATCTCGGCCGCGCTGCAATCCACCGCATTGACGGCCGTGGCGTTGATGTAGGCGAAATCGGCCTGCTGCGTGGTGTTATACCGCACGTTGAAGGGCCACAGCGCCTCCAGCGTGGGGTAGGCCCCGCCCCGCATGGCCTTGCCCGCGACCTCGGCGGCCATTTGGCAGCCCACCCAGGCCGAGCAGATGCCCTCGCCGACCCACTTGTTCATGCACGCGGCGTCCCCCAGGGCCACGAAGCCGCTGTCCACCAGGGAGTACGGCGGGCGGCGGTAGGGCAGGCTGCCCCGCTGCTCATCGACGATCTCGCCCTCGGGCATCTCGACAGCCGCCAGGAAGCGCTCCATGCACTTCTCGGCGTATTCGTACGACAGCGCCGCGCCTGTGCCGATGATGGCCACGTCCGGCGACTGCGACTGGCCGACCCAGCCCTTGTAGTAGGCCCAGTGCTCCGCGCGCCGGGGCGCGTCGCGCTCGGGGTATTTCAGCTTGAGGAATTTCAAAATCACGAACATGCTGTCCCGCGGGCCGATTGCGAAGTCCTCCACGGTGGTGGGCTTGCGTAAGGCCCGGCGCACCACGGCGTCCTTGCCCGAGCAATCCGCCACCAGGCGGGCGTAGACCGTGACCTCCCCGCCGCCGGGGCCAATCAGGTTCGCGCCCCGCACGCCGTGCTTGCAGTAAATTAAGCTTGCAAACTTCGTTTCGTCCAAAAATTCCACGCCGGCCTCGGCGCACCACGCGCGCAGGCGCCGGATGAACGGCGGCAGGCTGCACACGAGGAAGGGGTAATCGGCGTAGACCACCTTCTGCGCGGGGTCGTCCCGCCGCATGTATTGCCCCGAGGGCGGGTAGTAGCTGCCCCTGCCCTCGGCGAACTCGCCCAGGTAGTCGGGGTCGCCGGGCAACGGGCGCGGGATGCCGAGCTCGTCGAATTTGGGCTTATCTACATGGAACACGGGCAGATGCTCGCCGAGCTTATCCGCGGGCAGCGCGTCCGCGATGGCCACCTTGTAGCCCTGCGCGGCCATCTCGTGCGCGAAATAACAGCCGGTGGTGCTGCCGCCGACCACCAGGACGTCGCAGTGCACGGCCATACGCAGCCCTCCCAAAGGTGCATTTCCCCGTCTACATTCTGTTCATTGTTTATTCTACACGAAAATTCCGCCCATTGCAAGGGTTTTTCTAAAAAAACATTTCGCAGGCGTTGCATTTTTGCGCCGCGCCTGCTATAATATATTAAAATGTGATTGGAGGCGTGTGGAAATGACGGCAATCCTGTTCACGGCGTTCGGGGCGTGCGCCCTGGTTCCCTACATATTTTTCCGCTGCAAAGGCAAGCTCATGCCGGGGCTCCTGCTCAAGGCCGCGGCCAGCGTGTTCTTCCTGCTCACCGGCTGCGCGGCGGCGCTGGCGTGCCCGGCGGAGCGCTTCGGCCAAGTCAAGTACCTCTTCTTCGGCGTTCTCATCGGCCAGGTCTTCGGCCTGCTGGGCGACCTCTTGCTGGACATGAAGGACATGTACGCCCAGCACAAGAATACCTACACCTTCTCCGGGTTCCTCGCCTTCCTCATCGGGCACCTGTTCTTCATGGCGGGCCTGCTGAAGACCTATGGCTTTTACTGGAAATATTTGCCAGTCATGCTCGGCGCGGGCCTGGTGCTGATTGCCGGCGTGCTGGCCACCGAAAAGCCCCTGAAGTTCGTCTACGGCAAATTCAAGGGCATTTCCTTGGTTTACGGCGCCGTCATCGCCGCCAGCGTCGCGGCGGCGTTCTGCGCCTGGCGCTTCGGCGGGCGCAGCCCACAGGCTTTGGTGATGTTCATCGGCCTGGCGCTGTTCCTGCTCAGCGATTTCGTGCTCAGCGGCACCTACTTCGGCCAGGGCATGGATATGCCGATCCATTATACCCTGAATTATGTCCTGTATTACGGCGGGCAGTTCACGATTGCGCTTTCGCTGCTGGCTGCGGCATAAAATTTTTTTCTTGACAAACCCCTTTCAATCTGTTATAATCCCATCTAAACTGAATACCCCCAAAGACGATGAAGGAAAGAAAGACGCTTGCGTTTCGGGTACCAGAGAGTCGGCGGTTGCTGCGAGCCGATGCCTGGCCTTGCGTGTATAGCTCGTTCCGGAGTCGCCTGCCTGAAATCAAAGTAAGGCAGGCCGTGTGACGACGTCAAATGTCAGAGCCTTGTCGGAGGCTCGCTGAGGACAGAGCGTTGCTCTGTTGAAGCAGGGTGGTACCGCGTGGAGTAATCCTCGCCCCTGAATTACGTTTTGCGTGATTTGGGGGTGTTTTGTTATATCAAAACCAACAAGGAGGAAATCATCATGAAACTGGCATTCTCCACCATCGGCTGCCCCGGGCTGAACTGGGCCGAAACCTGCAAATTGGCGCGCGAGCAGGGCTATTCCGGCTTCGAGGTGCGGGACCTCGGGCCCCGCACGCTGACCTACGAAAAATTCGCCAGCTCCAACAAGGCGGCCACGCGCGCGGAGCTTGAAGCGCAGGGGCTGCGCCTGACCTGCTTCTCCATCGGCAAGGACGTGCGCGGCGGCTCGCCCGACAGCTGCTGCAACCTCCTGGACCCGGACACCGCGAAATGCGCGCGCGAGACGGCGCGGCATTATATCAAAATGGCGGCGGGGCTGGGCTGCCCCTATGTGCGGCTGCAGATCGACGACTACTTCAAGGACGCCGCGGGGAACGACGCGACGGTGCTGGGCGCGCTGGAGGAGCTGGTGCCCTTCGCGGACGTGCTGGGCGTGACGCTGCTGGTGGAGACCAAGGGCGTCTACAGCGATACGAAGCGCCTGCGCACGCTGCTGGCGCGGTTCCGCAGCAACGCGGTGGGCGCGCTGTGGGACGTGGACCACACGACGCACAGCGGCGGCGAAAGCCCGTTCCGGACCGTGGAGAACCTCGGCGGGATGATCAAATATGTCCATTTGCGCGACAGCTTCGGGCAGGCGGACAACGCCGGGTACCGCCGGGGCGGCGCGGCCTACCGCAACGCCGGGGGCGAGCCGGTCCGCATGGGCGAGGGCGACGTGCCCGTCGGGGACGCGATGCTCGCGCTGCGCTCCATCGACTTCGGCGGCGTGCTCAGCTTCGAATGGCGCGGGGAGATTTGCAGGCAGAGGGGCAGGGAGCCGCGGGCGGCGTTCGCCAAGCGGGCGGCCGAGCCCTTCCGGGACTTCGTGTCCTATATGTCGGCGAATTTCGCGCGGCTGCTGGACGCCGATACCCTCACCTACGACAACCTGCGCCGCGACGGCGGGAAATATTTCTGGCCCAAGAACACCATCGTCGAGGCCACGCTGCCGCAGGTGCTCGACCGCGTGTGCCGCTCCTTCCCGGACCAGGTGGCCTTCCACTACAACAGCCTGGAGCAGGCCAGCGCGTATTACCGGGAGCGCGTGCGCCCGGGGGGCTACCACGTCACGTACCGCGAATTCCGGGACGACGTGGACGCCTTCGCCCGGGCGATGATCGTGCTGGGGGTGTGCAAGGGCGACAAGGTCGCCATCTGGTGCCCCAACCTGCCCGAGTGGTTCATCACCTTCTGGGCGGCGGTCAAAATCGGCGCGGTGCTGGTGACGGTCAACACCGCCTACAAGGACCGCGAGGCGGAATACCTGCTGCGCCAGAGCGACACGCGGCTGCTGGTGATGTCCGACGGGGTGAAGGACAGCGACTACACGGCGGTGATGCGGCAGATCTGCCCGGAGCTGCTGACGATGGGGGATTCCAAGGAGCTCTACAGCGAGGCGTTCCCGATGCTGCGCAATATTATCACGATCGAAAGCGAGCAGCCGGGCTGCCTGACCTGGAGGGAGGCCTTGGAACGGGCCGAGGACGTGGACGACGCCGCGTTTACGGCGCGGACAAGCGAGATCGACGCGCACGACGTGTGCAACATGCAGTACACCTCCGGCACCACGGGCTTCCCCAAGGGCGTGATGCTCACGCACCACAACATCGCCAACAACGGCAAGGCCATCGGCGACGGCATGGACCTGTCCACGTCCGACCGCATGATGATCCAGGTGCCGATGTTCCACTGCTTCGGCATGGTGCTGGCCATGACCGCCGCCATGACCCACGGCACCGCGATGTACCCCATCCCGGTGTTCTCCCCGCGCCTCGGGCTCAGGTGCGTGCACGAGGAGAAGATCACGGCCTTCCACGGCGTGCCGACCATGTTCATCGCCATGCTGGGCCATGAGGACTTCCAAAAGACCGATTTCTCCCACATGCGCACGGGCATTATGGCGGGCTCGCCCTGCCCGATCAAGGTCATGCAGGACGTCCTGGACAAGATGCACATGCATGAAATCACCATCGTGTTCGGCCAGACGGAGAGCTCCCCCGGCTGCACCATGAGCCGCACCACCGACAGCATCGAAACCCGCGTGAACACCGTGGGCAGCGCGTTCTTCGGCGTGGAGTGCAAAATTGTCGACCCGGAGACCGGCGAGGACCTGCCCGACAACGTGGACGGTGAGTTCGTCGCGCGGGGCTACAACATCATGAAGGGCTACTACAAGATGCCCGAGGCCACCGCCGCCGCCATCGACAGCGACGGCTGGCTCCACACCGGCGACCTGGCCCGGCGCGACGCCGACGGCAACTACAAGATCACCGGGCGCATCAAGGACATGATCATCCGCGGCGGGGAGAATATCTACCCCAAGGAAATCGAGGACTTCCTCTACACCCACCCGAAGGTCTCCGACGTGCAGGTGGTGGGCGTGCCCAGCCGGGCCTACGGCGAGGAGATCATGGCCTGGGTGATCCTCAAGGCGGGCGAGAGCGCCACCGAGGCCGAAATGAAGCAGTACGTGCTGGACCACATGGCCAAGCACAAGGTGCCAAGCTACGTGCACTTCACGGACGCCTTCCCAATGAACGCGGCGGGGAAGATCATGAAGTACAAGATGCGCGAGGCGGCGGTGGAGCTGCTGGGGCTGCAAAACGAGAGTAAGATTGCGACGGCGTGAGGGGGTGCCGTGAAATGATCATCGACGCCCACGCCCACCTCTACCCAGACGCCATCGCCGAGCGGGCCTCGGGCAGCATTGCCTCGTTCTATGAGATGCCCACGCGCTACGACGGCAGCGCCCGCGCCCTGCTGGACGCCTGCGAAAGGGCCGGCGTGGAGAAATGCGTGCTGTGCTCGGTGGCAACGGCCCCGGCGCAGGTGGGCCCCATCAACAAATTTTTGGCGGGGGAGAAGGCGCGCCTGGGCTTCGCGGCCCTGTGCGCGCTGCACCCCCATATGACCGAAGCGCAGCTGGCCGGGGCCCTGGATTTCGCCCGGGCGAACGGCTTTGCCGGGGCGAAGCTCCACCCGGACTGCCAGCGCTTCCAGGCGGACGACCCCAAGGTGTTCTTCCTCTACGAGGCCCTGGCCGCGGCCCGCCTGCCCCTGCTGCTGCACGCGGGGGACAGCCGCTACGACTTCTCGTCCCCGGCGCGGGTGGCCGGCGTGGCGAAGGCCTTCCCCGGCCTGACGCTCGTGGCCGCGCACCTGGGCGGCTGGAGCCAGTGGGAGGACGGCGCGCGCCTGCTGCCCGGCCTCGGCAACGTCCTGGTGGATACCTCCAGCTCCCTGTACAGCCTCCCGCCCGCCCGGGCCCGGGAGATCATCCGCGCGTTCGGCGCGGAAAGGGTGCTGTTCGGCACGGATTTCCCCATGTGGGACGCCGCGGACGAGCTGCGCCTGCTGCGCGGGCTGGGGCTGACGGAGGAGGAGCTGGAGCGGGTTCTGTGGAGGAACGCGGCGGGGGTGTTCTTCGGGGGCGAATCCCGCTATTCGTGAAGCTCCTCTTCGATGACGCGCAGCAGGTCGCTTGCGCGTATCTCCAGCGCCTGGCTGATTTTGTAAAAGGTATCGAGTGTCGGCCTGCGTTCGCCGCGTTCAATGGCGCTCAGGTGGGTCCGGCCGATGTCGGCAAGGCCGCTGAGCACCTCCTGCGAAATACCTTTATTTTCACGGTGTGCCTGGATGACCTTCCCGACGATGAAAGCATCCAACATGATAATCATCTCCTTGCTCTCAATCATAAGGGCAAGGAGAAATTATTGTGAACACATATGTTGACAGTTGAATACAAATGTGTTATATTTGTCAAAATGAGTTAGAGGAGGTATCTTCATGAAGAAAAAGCTGGCGGCGGTGCTGCTGGCGGCGGTCATCGTGGTCGCCGCGGCGGGCGCGGTGTTCTTTCTCCGCGGGTATTTTCAGACGAAATCGGTAAGCGAGTATTTCCAGGAGCTGCAAGTAAGCAACGAAACGGTGATTAACGTGTCGGCCCTGCGGGAGCAGATACTTTCCATCGGTGAGTTGGCCACGCTTGAATATGATTACACGAATGTTATTAATTCGAAAACCAGCAGTGAAACCAAGGGTTGGAGTATTCCAGGCACAAAGAAATCTTTCATTGCCATGTTTGACGGGACAATGAAGCTCGGGATTGACCTTTCCGATATTTCGGTTGATGCTAACGAAGATACACAATCCATTATAATCATCATACCCAAAGCAAAAATTCTGAGTCATGAGATTCATATGGACACCTTTGAAACGCTAAACGAAAAAACCGGATTGTTTAGTCGTTACCATATTGGAGAAGATATCGAACAACTAAAATTGGAACAACAGGCGTTGGAAGATAAGGTCAACGATGCGTCCAAAAGCGACATGCTCACGCGAGCGGAGAACGACGCCGTGAAAATGCTCCAAACGCTCATCGCGGGCATCGTCCCGGCGGAATATACTGTGGAAGTCACGGTTGCCGCGGCGCCGTAAGGGGAAACTTAAAACAAACCGCCCGGCAGGATTGCTCCCGCCGGGCGTGCGTTTTAGGAACCCCCCTGTCGCTCGCGTGGCTTGCCGCCGCAATCCCCCTGATACGGGCAGTCCGCGCAGCCGCCCCTGCACCGCTTTTTCCTGCGCGCCAGCCATACGATCACGCAGGCAAGCGCGATGGCGAGCGCGGCCAGAATGATATAGTCCAACGCGCTCACGCCAGCCCCACCAGCCTTCCGATTTGGTATACCCCGAAGGCGCAAGCCCAAGCGAGCCCCGTTTGGTAGAGCACCACCAGGGCCGTGCCCTTCAGGCTGCCCCATTCGCGCTTCACCGTGGCGACCGCCGCCACACAGGGGGTATACAGCAGCGTGAAGACCAGGAAGCTCAGCGCCGCCAGGGGCGTGAACAGGCCGTGCAGCGTGGGGCCGAGCTCCGCCACGCCCGTGCCGGTGAGCACCGCCAGGGTGCTGATGACGGCCTCCTTGGCCATGAAGCCCGTGATGAGGCCCGTGGCGGCCCGCCAATCGGCAAAGCCCAGGGGGGCGAAGATCACGCTGAGGCCCCGCCCGACGGCCGCGAGCATGCTGTCGGCGCTGTCGGCGACCGGGTTGATGCGCAGGTCGAAGGAGCGCAGGAACCAGATCACGACGCTCGCCACGAAAATAATCGTGAAGGCCCGCTGGATGAAGTCCTTCGCCTTGTCCCACAGGAGGAGCAGCACGGTTTTCGCCGAGGGGAAGCGGTAGTTCGGCAGCTCCATCACGAAGGGGACGGAGGCGCCCCGGAAGGCCGTCTTCTTCATCACGAGCCCCGAAAGCACGCCCAGCAGGATGCCCGTGAGGTACAGCCCCATCATCACGAGGGCCTGGTGCTTCGGGAAAAATGCCGCGGTGAACAGGGCGTAGATGGGCACCTTCGCGTTGCAGCTCATGAAGGGGGTGAGCAGGATGGTCATCTTGCGGTCGCGCTCGCTGGCGAGGGTGCGCGTGGCCATCACCGCGGGCACCGTGCAGCCGAAGCCCATGAGCATGGGCACGAAGCTGCGCCCCGAAAGCCCGATCTTGCGCAGGGGCTTGTCCATCACGTAGGCCACCCGCGCCATGTAGCCGCTGTCCTCCAGGATGGACAGGAAGAAGAACAGCGTGACGATGATCGGCACGAAGCTGAGCACCGCGCCCACGCCGGAAAAGATGCCGTCGATGAGCAGCGAGTGGACGATGGGGTTCAGCCCGTAGGCCGCCAGGCCCCGGTCGACCAGGCCGCTGAAGCGCTCGATGCCGTTCACCAGCAAATCGCTCAGGGGCGCACCGATGACACCGAAGGTCAGCCAAAACACCAGGAACATGATCCCCAGGAACGTGGGGAAGGCCCAGACCCTGTGGGTGAGGATGCTGTCCAGGCGCACGCTGCGGCGGTATTCGCGGCTCTCCCCCGGCTTGACGACGCACCTGCCGCAGGCCTCCTCGATGAACTGGTAGCGCATGTCCGCCAGGGCCGCCTCGCGGTCGGTGTCCAGCTCGGCCTCCATCTCCCGCACGGCGTGCCCGATGATGTGCATTTCGTTCTCGTCCAGACGCAGGGCCGCGGCCATGGGCGCGTCGCCGTCGATGAGCTTGATCGCCGCGAAGCGCACGGGCACGCCGGCGCGCTGCGCGTGGTCCTCGATCAGGTGGGCGATGGCGTGGATCGTGCGGTGCGCCGGGCCGGGCTGGCAGAAGTCCAGGCGCGCGGGCTCGATTTTGTCCCGCGCGGTATCGATTGCCTGCTCGACGAGCTCCTCGATGCCCTGCTTTTTCGCCGCCGAGATGGGCACGACGGGGATGCCCAGCAGCTCGCTGAGGAGCGCGACGTCGATGCTGCCGTTGTTGGCCTGCACCTCGTCCATCATGTTCAGCGCCAGCACCATGGGAATTTGCAGCTCGATCAGCTGCAAGGTTAAGTATAAGTTGCGCTCGATGTTGGTGGCGTCCGCGATGTTGATGATGCCGTCCGGCTTCTGCTGGAGCAGGAAGTCCCGGGTGATCCTCTCCTCGCTGGTGTAGGGCGACAGGGAGTAGATGCCCGGCAGGTCGACGACGGTGTCCTCCTTGTGCCCGAGGATGCTGCCGGTCTTTTGGTCCACCGTGACGCCGGGGAAGTTGCCCACGTGCTGGTTGGAGCCCGTCAATTGGTTGAACAGGGTGGTTTTGCCGCAGTTCTGGTTGCCCGCCAGCGCGAAGATCATACCGCCGCCTCCTCCACCGTGATTTTCTCGGCGTCCTCCAGGCGCAGGGTCAGCACGTAGCCGCGCAGCAGCAGCTCGATGGGGTCGCCCATGGGGGCGGCCTTCTTCACCGTGATGCGCGTGCGCGGCGTGATGCCCATGTCCAGCAGCCGCCGCCGGAGCGCCTTCTCGCCGCCCACGGCCAGCACCTGCCCGCTTTTGCCCACCTTCAGCTCCCGCAGTGTCATGCTCTGCCCCTCCCATCCGATGGTTAGTTGTCGCTAACTACCTATAGGGTAACACAAGCGAGCTTCGTTGTCAAGTGAAATTTTCAAAAATATTTTGAATTGACCAACCGGCTTTCCTGTGCTATAATTTGTTTTGGGAGGTGAGGCATTGAAAATGCAGGAATCGGCCGAGAATTACCTGGAGACCATCTGCATCCTCAGCCGCAGGGGAAGCCCCGTGCGCTCCGTCGACATCGCGGGCGCGCTTGAATATACCAAGCCCAGCGTGAGCGTGGCCATGAAAAATTTGCGTGCGGCCGGGCACATCACGATGGACGACGACGGCTATATCACGCTGACGGAAAGCGGGCAGGAAATCGCCGAAAAAATGTATGAGCGGCACATCCTGCTTTCGGATTGGCTGATGGCCCTGGGCGTGGACGGGGAGACCGCCGTGAACGACGCGTGCAGGATCGAGCATGTCATCAGCGAGCAGAGCTTCGCGGCGATCAAGAGGCATATCGAGGAATGACCCTGCCACTTGCAATGTGTGAAGGAAACCCGCTTGCAAACGTTGAGGGCCGGTGCTATACTGTGACCATCAAATTTAATTTAAAGGAGGTTATTCTACGATGAAAAAACTGCTCGCAATCCTGCTGGCCGCCGTGATGCTGTGCTCGCTGGCGTGCATCGGGGCTTCGGCGGAACCCGCCGCCATGGATGAAGCGCTCAAGGAAGAAGCCCTGGGCTACATCGCGCAGGCAAGGGACATCATCGGCAGCGGTACGTTTACCCTGAAATGGCGCTCGCAGTCGTCAGGGCTGGATGTCTGGGTTTACGACAAAGAAAACGACCGAAAGCTCTATGAGTTCGGCAAGGAGTTTTTTGGGCCATTCGGAGCGCTTGCGCAGTTTCTCCTGGGCTCCAGAATACGGGCATATATGGTCGGGACAAAAAAATACGTGTCGCTCCCGGAGCGCTCGGTCCGCAGCGACGATTTGTCCGGCATTTCCCTGGTCAGCTACCTGGGCTTCTACGTGGAAGGAAGCATCAATTGCTATGTGAGCGCAAACAATGTCGTTTCCGTGGCCAGGGAGGGGAACCGAATCACCTTGGTCACCGCCGACGGCAGGACGTTCGAATTCAAGGACGGGGCGTTCACGTATTACAAGCAGGTCAAAGCCGGGAAGCTTTATGAGCGCCGCATCGAATCCCTTTCCCCCATAGCGGACCAGAGCTATTTCAGCACCGAAGGGATGAAGGAAATCCGGCTCGGCTGGCTGGGGCTTGTACTGTAAAGCTCCCCCGCAACATAACGGCGCCCGGCAGGGTTCCCCCCGCCGGGCGCGTTGTTTTGGGAATCCCCCTGTCGCTGCGCTCCTTCCCCCAGTAGGGGGATGTCGCGCAGCGACAGGGGGGTTAAAGTTACTCAGCACCCCTCCGCCGCGGCGTCGTACAAATCGCTGTGCGACTGGATCGGCTCCGCGTTGAGCAGGTCGGCGTTGTCCATGCTGTCCGCCAGGTTGCGGTATTCCAGCGCGATGATATTCTCGCACAGCTCCACGAAGTTGTAATCGCTGCCGTCCTTGCGGCGCCAGAGGTCCTTCTTGTACACCCCGCTGGCCATGTACAGGCTCCGCTCCGCGAACAGCCTGTCCCGCAGCCCCAGGTACTGCATCCACTTCTCCCGGAATTTGCATGCCGCGTTGACCGCCACGGCGACCGTCACCAGCGTGCCGAGCACCGCGCCGGCGACGACCGCGCGGCTCCCGTCGATCCCCGGGGCCAGCAAAACCAGCGGGATCATGGCCGCGTAGACGATCTCCAGGACGGTGAAGCAGGAGCAGAAGGCCGCGCAGACGGTGGCCTTGCTGCTGTAGCCGGCGATGGCCGGGTCCACCCGCGCCTTGATGTACTCGTAGACGCTCGGCAGCTCCTCGCCCAGCAGCCGGTTGGCTTTTTTGTCCCGCCCGTCCAGCTCCGCGATGAGCTTCTGCAGCTCGCGCGTGGCCCTGGTGTCCTTCTTGAGCTTGAGCTTCTTGCAGACGCCCCGCTGCTTGCCCAGGTAGTACAGCGCCGAAACCAGCGCCATCAGCACCGGCAGCGCGGCGGCGAACGCCGTGAACCAGAACAGGACGCTTCTTCCCCAAATCGTTCCCATGTGTCCAACTCCCCTTAATGATTTACATCGTAAAACTATTCTACCAAATATTAGAGATTTTGTCAAGCTAAATCGCGACAATTTTTTCCGAAAATCGTGGAAATTTTTGGGGAATTGTGGTCGGGCGGGGCGGAGACACTACAGGTTGTGGAAGGCCAAGAAAGCACTTGATTTATTTTCAGGCTGTGGTATAATCTAAATTGGCATTCAGCATGAGAAAGAGGTGCATCCATGAAAATCGGCGTATGCGCATCGGCGGATCAGGCGGCCCGGGCGAAGGCGGCGGGCTGCGACTACATCGAGCTGAACTTCACCAGCGTGGCGCGGATGGGCGGGGCGGATTTCGCGCAGGCGGCGGCGGGCCTGGAGGCCGCGGGCCTGCGGGCGCAGGCCATGAACTGCTTCCTCCCCGGCGACTTCCAGCTGTTCTCCCTGGAGGACGGCAAAGCCCTCGGGGCCTACATACGCGGCGGCATGGCCCGCGCGAAGGCGCTGGGCACGGAGATCGTCGTATTCGGCTCCGCGGGGGCGCGCAAGCTGCCCGAGGGCGTGGGGAAGGCCGAGGGCTTACCAAAACTCCTGCCGTGGTTCCGCATGGCGGGGGAGCTCGCGGCGCAAGCGGGCCTCACCGTGGTGGTCGAGCCCCTCAGCTACAAGGAGGACAACGCCGTGAACACCCTGCTGGAGGGCCTGGCGCTCATGCGGGAGGCGGACACGCCCGGCCTGCGCCTGCTGGCCGATATGTACCACATGGGCTGCAACGGCGAGGATTACGCGGACATTTTGCAGGCCGGCGCGGACCTGCGGCATTGCCACATCGCCCGGCCGGCCGGCCGCGTCTACCCCCTGCCCGGCGACGGCTACGACTACGCGCCGTTCTTCGCCGCATTGCGCGGGATCAACTATGCCGGGCGGCTGTCCATCGAGGCCTCGCCCGTCAACGGCCCGGAGGACCTGCCCGCCTGCGTGGAATATTTGCGCTCGCTGGCATAAAAAATAGGGCGGCTGTCAACAACCGCCCGCAGTAGATTCAGGCCTCAGCACCACCAGCTGCGCGGGCGGCAGCACACCTGCCAGCACACGCGGCGGTTCACCCAGCCGAACCCGGGACAACACTGCCATGAATTGCAACACCACATTTGCGTTCGACCTCCTGGAAATAAGCTTTGGACGTGCCCCATTCTATGCGGGGCACGTCCAAAAGGTTGCTTTGCGCAGATCACCAGCGGCACGGCCATCTCCCTCGGGTCGAGGCCCGCGTGGGCGGACTTGAACTCCCGCTGCCCTGCCCGGCGGCAGATCAGCGCGCCAGGGGGCGGCAGCAGCAGGAAATCCGGCATGCGCTCCAGCAGGCGGGGGTAATCCTTTTCGTCCTCTAGGTTACCGAATATCTTCAGGCGAAGCATGTCCTCGCGGGACAAAATTTCCGTGTCCGGCCCGAAGGCCGCGCGGGCCTCGCGGAGGAAATCCGCCTCGCGCCCGGGCTTTACGCGGTACCCCTGCGCCCGCGATTCGATGTCCACGCCGCAGCGCAGGGTATCCAGCAGGGCGGGGTGGTCGTTTACGTCCATGTAGCGCGTGATGTCCGCGTGCCCGTGGTCTGCCGTCACGATGAGCAGCGTATCGCGCATTTTGTGTGCCAGCCGTGCGCACGCCCGGTCGAGCCGCTTGATCACGCGCATAGCTTCGCGCGAAGCCCCCTGCTTGTGCAGGATGGTATCCGGCTCACCGCAATAGCAATATGTGAACTGCCGCCCCTCTTTCCGGCCGGTTTTCAGCAGCCTGCGCGCCATGCCCCGCAGGTTTTTGGATTGGAAGTTCAGCAGGCAGTGCCCCTGCGCGCGGCCTGCCCTGGTGATATCGTCCCACAGCATGTCGTTGGGCAGGTACGTTGGCCCGGGGTTGGGCTGGTGGAAGTATTCGTCCTTCTGCTGGCTGTCCCGCCCGCTGAACATATCGACGACAGCCCCCAGCTCCCCGAACCACTGGCACCAGCCCAGCCAGCCCGTTTCGGCGGGGGTGCGGCCGGTCTCGATGGCGGTGATGGCCGCCACGGTGGTGGACGGGAACACCGAGGAGATGCGCTTGACCCAAGCCTTGCGTAAAAACGCGTCCGCGGGCAGGGAATCCTCCAGCTGCGCCTGTCCCAGGCCGTCCAGCACGAGCAAAATCACGTGCTTGTACGCGCGCCGCGCCAGCGCCTCGTCCAGCGCGGGCAGGGTGGCATGGTATGTTTCGCAGCCGTAATGCCGCCGCAGGGAATTGGACAGCGAGACGATGCTCTCGTCGTAATTTGGTAAAGGAAGCATTAAATAAATCCTCCATCCACTTGCAGCACCTGCCCCGTCACATAGCCCGCGCCCTCCCCCGCGAAGAAGCACACGGCGTGCGCCGCGTCCTCCGGCGCGCCCAGGCGGCCCATGGGGATGTCGCGCGCGAGGGCTTGCCTGTCCAGGTGCGCGTTCATGGGGGTGTCGATCACGCCCGGGGCCACGCAGTTGACGGTCACGCCGCTGGGGGCCACCTCACGCGCCAGAGCTTTGGTCAGGCCGATGACGGCGGCTTTGGCGGCGGAGTAGGCCACTTCGCAGCTGCCGCCCGCCACGCCCCAGACGGAGGAGATGTTCACGATGCGCCCCCATTTCTGGCGGACCATATGGGGCAGCGCCCTGCGGCAGCAGAGGAACACGGCGCGGGCGTCCAGGGCGAAGAGGTCGTCGAACTGCCCGGTTGTTGTGTCCGTGATGAGCTGCTGCGGCAGGGCGACGCCCGCGTTGTTGACCAGGATATCTATGCCGCCAAGGCGCTCCTCCGCTTGCAGGAAGAGCGCCTCGATGTCTTTTTCATTGCGTAGGTCGGCCCGTAGGATATCGCTGCCAGCGTGGGGTTGATAGCCATGCCGCAGCACCCGCACGCCCTGCTGCTCCAGCGCTTGCGCAATGGCGCCGCCGATGGCCCCGGTGGCCCCGGTGACGAGGGCTGTGCGCGTCATCCGCCGAACAGGCCGCCGAAGCCGTTCTCGCCCATCTGCGCCATCTCGTCGATCGACACCGGCTTGAAGCCGGCCGTGCTGAACATGGCGGGGTTCACCTGGTCGGTCAGCTGGTCGATTTCGAACACAAAGGTCTCCGTCTTCTTGGTCTCCGGGTTGTCCACCTTCATCTCGATGCGCTTCAGCTCGCTGTTCAGGAAGTAATAGTACAGGAGGACGCCCTCGCCGCCCTTGATTTCGCCGCACAGGTACTCCTTGCCGTCGCTGGTCACCTTGCTGGCGGTCACCGTCCCATTCTTGTCGGGCTTGAACATGTCGCCGAACATGTTGCCCATGCCGGCGGCGCCCAGGATGCCCTCGCCGGCCTCCGCGCCCTCGCCGGTGGGCATCTGCATAAAGGTCTGCTGGTCCAGGAACAGGATCGTGCTGCCCTCGGGCTTGGTGACGAAGCGCACCTTCTTGCCGAAGTAGGTGGCCATGGTGGCCCCGGTGATGCGGGCCATGGTATACTCCTGGGAGCCCGGCTGGGCCATGGCGCGCATCATGTTCGTCCAGTCAAACTCGGCCTCGAAGGCCGACTGGCCCTTGTCCACGGCGAAGGTGATGGGCGTGGTGCCGATGGGCATGCCGGGGCTGGGCGGGGTGGAGCCGCGCGCCTTGAGCGTATATTTGCCGGAATCGAAGATGCTGCGCACCCGTTCCATGAGGGGGTACACGTCCTCCGCGCGGATCGGCACGCCGGTGGGCATGGGGGCCGGCATGGTCTGGGCGGGCGGCTCGTCCGCGGGGATGGTTACGCCCTTGCGCATCGCCTCCTCCAGGGCGGCCTGGACGTCGAGGCCCACGTCGCCGCCGGGATTCAGCCGGTCGATCGCGTTCATGAAGTCGTTCTCCTCCACGAAGATCGTGGTGGGCTCCTCCGGGCCGATGTTCACGTCCTTGCAGCCCGCCATCAGGGCGAGCAGGATGCCCAAGGCCAGACTCAAGCAAAGCAATTTTTTCATGGCAAACTCTCCTTAATTTAAAATTGAAGATGGAATTAGATTGATCAGGCCTGAGACCGACAGCTTCAGCATCCACTTGGTGCTGAAATAGCTTTGGTCGGCAGAGGCCGAAAGCGTGTCTATCTCAAACGCCGCGTCCTCATAGTCCGCGCCCGAAAGCGTAATGCGTTTGAGCTGGCCGTTCAGGTAATAGTAGCTTGTCGTGACGCCGTTATCATCCGATAATGCCGCGCACAGGTATTTCTTCCCGCCGACGACCGGTTCGCTCACGGTCATTTCGGTAAAGTCCGGGAGAGCAAAAAGAGCCGCGCCATAGAGGGGGATGCCGGACGGCTCCGTCACCATATAGAAACGGCGGTCCAGAAAAACCAGCAGGCTCTTGTCCGGCTCGGAAATGAAACGGACCTTGCTGCCGAAGAGCAGCCACATCATCCAGCCCTGAAACATGCTGGTCACTTGATCGGTGCCCGTCGCTTGCATCATGGAACCCCAATCCATGGTTGCCTCAAACGCCGAGTGGCTGCCGTCCGATACGAAAACCACAGGTGTTGGTTTGCCGTTGAACGGCGAAGTGCCGCAGGCCTTCAGGGTATATTTTCCGCTGTCGAAAATCGCGCGCGTCTGCGCCAGCAGCGCCTGCGCCTCCTCCTCCGGCGTGGCGGCGGATGCGCCCATGGCGAAGGCGGGCAGCAGCATGGCAAGCGCCAGGGCGATGGCCAATATGCGTTTTTTCATACAAACGCCTCCTTCAATTTGTTTCACGAATTTCTTACCGTCTCCATCATCCCCTGGAACGTCTCCGCGATAATCTCCGCCGTCTTCGGGCCCAGGGAGTTGGTCTCCTCGTAGTGCTTGCGGCCGGTGCGGTCCTTGCCGCCCTCCACGTAGGGCCGCGCCTCGTGGAGGCACCA
>Ga0268262_10003498_pt1 | contig 16945 bp, 15 predicted proteins | sample TergutNc150P3_FD_190354 | JGI IMG/M metagenome (GOLD analysis project Ga0268262, IMG submission 190354) | Nasutitermes corniger P3 segment gut microbial community from laboratory colony in Florida, USA - Nc150 P3 (SPAdes) (version 2) | ecosystem: Host-associated > Arthropoda: Insects >... | reverse complement strand
GGTGTGCAGCTTGATGATGTAATCGTTGATGTGCAGCTTGATGATGTAGTTGTTTGTGGTGTGCAGCTTCCTAACAGGTATGTTGAGGGTGTGCAGCTTGATGATGTAATCGGTTGTGGTGTGCAGCTTCCTAACAGGTATGTTGAGGGTGTGCAGCTTGATGATGTAATCGGTTGTGGTAAGCAGCTTCCTAACAGGTATGTTGAGGGTGAGCATCTTGATGATGTAATCTTTGATGTGCAGCTTAATGACATAACCATTCATGTGCGACTTGATGATGTAATCGTTGATGGTGTGCAGCTTTCTGACGTAATCAATGGTGAGCAGCTTCCTGACGTTTTCCTTGGATCCAAGCAACTATTGAGGATAACTATTGTTGAGCCTACTTGCACTGAGGAGGGTTATACTATAACACGTAACATATTGACAGGTTCAGAAGAATATTCTGATTTTGTACCTGCGACTGGACATAGCTTTGAGAAATTCATATATGACGATGGACATGCAGTTAACAAGTGCACTGTTTGCGGTTTGGAGACTGATTTAGACGAGCCGCCTACAGTTCTTAGTGCAACGGTATCCGCTTTTGTCACCAAACTCAACGGTAACCAAAACGATCTAACGATCACTATTACAGAGAAACTATCTAACGGAGCAACAAACATCATCGAAGAAACCTTAAAGATCAGCAATAACGCAAAAGGAACATACCCAATCGGTTCCTACAATGTTTACGTAGCTACCTCAGGCAACACCAGAATAGATGAATGCTATATTATATAGCAACCTCGACAATCAAATATGCATCAATACCGGATGTTTTTTCATTCGGTTCCTTTCTTTTTTTCTGAAAAACATTTTTGCCAACCTGCTATCAATAACTTGTATTTTGTATTTTTTAGAATTTTAGCTCATCATAATTTCCCGGAAAAATCTTGTCTATGTGTGGAAAATATTTGTAAAGGTTTTATAGAAAAACAGTTTAAAAATGCTTGCCTAAAAATCAAGACAAAAATTATTGTTTCTTACAAAAAACACAAGACTGGGCGTGGTAAGTGAATTATGATTATCTCCGTAAAAATCAAGACATTGGTGTTGTACTTCTATTCTATGGGCAGGTAGAAGTCGATGAAGTCGGGGATGGATGAAATGTGGTCTTTTGTCTACGATAAATCGTAACATTACTGGTTTTGGTGGGCAATTGATCACAACACCGGCGTGCCGTTTGCATATTGTTTTGGTACGTGGGAATACAAGTATTTTGCTGAATTGTTGACTTTGCTTGCCCCGTTTAGACTAAGTACCGTTTATTTTCGATGATGATTTTGTCTACTGAAAATGTGTTGCTGAATGTACGTTGATAGCAGGCAAACGGGATACGTAACGCGTTGAACGTGAACATTTGTCTTTGTGTACATGGTGCGTTAGATTGGTCAGAAGAGGTATTTGGTTTTTAAAGCTACACTTTATGCGCAGAATTGTTGTTGGGTTAGTGATAAATGTTTGGTTCTTTGGTCGCGAGCTGCCAATTCATCTAGTTTGAGGCACGCAGACTGCGCAACAACCCTGATAAAATTCACTAAGACCACAACATATAGTGGTACAGAAATAAATGTACACTGTATATAGTGTTTGATAAAAATTTTTTAGCGTTTTTGCGCAGTCTGCACGACCAAAAAAAGACGGAACACGGCAAAGCAGTGTATATACCTCCTTATAATGTTCAGACAATTAGAAACATGCTCGAAAAACTTTAACCACCTAAACCCTATTTAATACTGTCTATGGTGACTTCCAAAATATATTACTAATATGCAGCTTTATTGAGTGGAAGAAAATTAAGAATACTTATATTGTATCTTTGAGTCTATATTGGAGTTAATTATTAATTTGAGAGGTTATTAAAATGGAGTTTTGTCCAAATTGTGGTTGCCGTCTTGAACCTCGAAAGGATGGTGAACAAGTAGTTCTTGCTTGTTCAAAATGTGATTACACTAAACAAGCTAATGGTAATAGTAGATCTCAAGCTAAAGTGATAAAAGTGATTCAGCCTACCGTTCAACCATTTATGACTGTTGTAACTGCTGAAGAATCAAAAATTAGTACCCTATCTACTATAAAGATGAAATGTGAAAAATGCAGTAATACTGAATGCTATGTTTGGCAAGTTCAAACCCGAGGCGGCGATGAGGCCTCAACACAGTTCCTGCGCTGCACAAAATGCGGTCACACATTTAGAGAATACACATAAAAAACCCTTATTTTACTGGGTTTTTCGAAAGATATTAAAAGCATGAATGTTATCAAAATAGTGAGGTCCATTATGCCAAGCAAACAAGGTAAACCTTTAACAAAGAAAGAAAAAGACGCAAAAAGAAAAGCTAAGAAAGCAAAAGGAAGCAAAACACAAACTAGCTAATTCTACAACGCTGCTTCTTGCTTTACCCCTCACACTTATTTTTTCTTTTCAAAAACCCTGAGTATTCTTGCCTGTTAGACTAGCATTGCCATAATTAACCCAAATGCTAAACCTAACATTATAGGAAAAGGCAAACCTGGAAAAACCTCCCTTTTTTCAAGCATAAAAAACGTAATTAATGCACCTAAACAAATACCTACAAGCCCCATAACCGCCGGCAACATACTACTTGAAAAACTAAAATACATAGTCCCAATTAACACCGCATAGAAAACCAAATCCCCCAGCCCCATTTGAAGCTCCTTAAAGGAATAACTCAAACCCGGAAACTGATCTATACCCGACTGCGCTATCTTACCCACAGGACCACGATAAACAGCAAATACATCATAAACCGCAAGAAAAACCAATATAACTATAGTACTATACAGAGGAATTACAAAACTAAAGAAAACCCCGAGCGCGCCACCTAAACATATGATAACAACACTACGATATTTACTAAACTTGAAAATAATCAAATCACACACAACAGTCAGCAAAACCGACAACGCAATCACTAAGAAATCATTATGAACATTAACATACGCTAAAAACGTAGATAAATAAATAAGCGAAAGCAACATCGCCGCCATAGTCATAACTAACGAAAGAACAACTTTAATTAATTTTAAATTATTCCGCTTAAGCATAAAAAAACACAAAGTCGCACCCACAGCAACCAACGCTACAATATACAACCCATTAGCAACAGGCCCCGCAGGAATATCATCAGGAAACGGAACAACAGAAACATCCGGAAAAACCTGCGACGGACTCTCACCCTGATGAGGACCAAGAAGCCAAGCACAACCCAAACCAAAAAACAAACTCGCAAGTATAGGCACCAAATAAACAAGACTAACTTTAAACTTTACCTCTCCAGCAGCCACAGTACTTACCAACACTTAACCTAACTCAATGCAAGATATAATAGTTACAGAACAAAACATAAAATTCAACATAATTAAACTAAAAATACAAAAGAAACCCACAGAAATATCCTACAAATTAGCAACAAAGATAAACTTGTTGTAACAAGAAACAGTAACATCCGCAGCACAGTTAACAACACACGACCCATATTTCTTTTACAACTAACAAAATTTTTGAAAAATGTCTGATATACCAACTATCCGCCTAAAATAACTGAAAGCACATCATCTCGTAATCTTTATCTAAGTAAGCCTTAACCTTCTTAAAACCATACTTACTATAAAAATCCACTCTATGACCCTTCAACGTAACTAATGCCGCAAAACGACAACCAAGTTCAGTATTAGCCTTCTCCACAGCAAACTCAAGACAATATCTAAGAAGAAAAGTACCAATACCTTTCTTTCTCTCAGTATTATCAACCGCCAATCGCCCAAGCCACAAAGCAGGATAATTAACTTTCTCATAATTATCAAGCTTTAATTCAGTTTGACCCTTTCTAACAGCACTCATTGCTAAAGTAACAAATCCAACAATTTTATCACGCCTATAAAAAATGTGAGTAACACCCATACCCTCACGCTGATAGCTTAAAGCATCATTATGAATAAACCCATTCAAATCAAGATCATCATTTTCGCTACAATCAAACTGGGACAAATCAGTACTTTCAGAAAGTTTTTTTACAGTAAAAACATTATCACGCAAGTTATTTGTAGCAGACAATTTTAATCCTTTCTTTTCTTCACAGGTTTATCAAAAATAACTCGGTTCTGCGCCATTATTTCTTTTTGTAATCTAGTAGGACCCCTTTTAATGTCACGTTCAAGCTCTTTTGCAGCTTCCTCAGTAATATCCGGTAGAGGAATAGGTTTAGCCATAATTACCACTTAATTATTGGTACACAATTAAAACATAAAAACCTTCACTACTATAACCCGTTTTTTATCAACTTGAATAAACATTCATTAGGCATCAAAATTTGAATATTGTTATATTTTTGATATATTCTACATTAGTTTTCTATGGTACTAAATATATGCGTTATATGTGGTTTATGTGTTATGGTAAATTTGCTGTTGTCTATTTTTCGTTGAACTGTGTGGTGGCGGTGGTTATTTGTCCTTTTCGTATGGCATGTAATATACTGTCTATGTTGAGGTCTGCTTGTATTTGATTGTAGACGTTAAAGAGTTCTGATGTTTGGTGTGCATCGCTACCTGCGGTGCCTGGTAGTTTTTCTTCTTTGGCCATTTGTTTAGCTTGTTGGTTTGCTGCTGTGGATGAATTGCCATTTAATACTTCTATAGCGTCTACTTTAATTGTTCTCGCAATGTCGCCCATGCCGTAAATTCTGTATGGATGAGCTACAATGGAGACGGCGTCTATGGATCTTGCGTAATCAGATACTTCTTGTGGGCTCCATGGTTTAGGTGGTAGTTCTTCTGTGCCTAGAATTATCATGTCTCCAGCTGTTGTGCTGATTTCTACGCCTGGGATAATTAAAATGTCTGGATAGGCAGATGCTAATGACTTGGTTGCTTTGTATGCTCTAACTGAGTCATGGTCTGTTACTGCGGCAACTTTGATGAAATTGTGTGCTAGGAGCATGTCTACGAGTGTTTTAGGTTGGATTAAACTATCGGATGAGTAAATGGTGTGAATATGAAGATCCGCATATACTGTGGACATGTAAAGCTGCTCCTTTATGTTGCATAAATTGTTTGCATACTAAAAAAGATACAGCCCTGAATAGCTAGTTAAAATGTAAAAACAGTAAATGATACTACTGTTATTATTAATTACTTAACTGTTTTAGCAGAGCCGCTTTAAGGTTGGTGATAAGCTGTTTGTTGCTTTCTTCTTTATTAGCTTCAATAGCTTCAAACATTATGCCTTTTTCGGTACATGCATCTTTGGCTGCGATTGTTATGTGTTTGTTCCAGAGTTTTTGGTCGTTGAGTATTGTGACGCTGTTGTATGGCATTTGTTTAATGTATGCTGTTGTCTGCTCTGCTATGTATTCAATTGTTTCTCTGTCAAATGGTCGTGCGGTTTCGTGTTGAGATAGTGGGTAGATTTCGTCAAGTTCTAAGGGTACTATGCCGAAGGGTGCGCAGAAAACTGCAATATGTATCTGCTCTGCATAGTTTGAGCCTATTGTTCGTAATAGTTGGCGGATTTTTTTCATTTCGGGTGATTTGTGGAATGGTTTATTTCTTGTCTGTGGTAGTAGTAATAATGCTTTAGCGTTTGTTGGTGGTGTGTAGCGGTTTAGTAGGCGGTTTTTGTAGTGGGTTATTTCTGGTCTTGCTAGACCTTCGGGGTTGAAGTAGAAAAAGCCGCTGTTTTTTATGCTTGGGTTAAATGTTTCAAGGAAGTCTTTGTGGTTTTTTACTCTTTTTAGAGCTGAGAGTAATGCGGGGTGAGCGTGAGCGCGCATTTCTGTTAGTTCCCAGAGTCTGCCGTCACGGATTGCCTGTTTAATGCGTTTGAGCTCAGATATGCAAGCCCACAGGTTATGTTCAGCGAGAAAAACTGTTCGCTCCTTTGCGGATTTAGTCATAAGTGACTTTGGTGTTTCAGAGGTGCAGTTGGGGCATGTGCATGGGAAATAGTCCATTTCTTGAATACGCCAGGTGCCGTTTTCAGTCATGTATCTGCCCTCACGTGCATAGAGCGCGTATGCTGCGGAGTCAAATAGGTCGCATCCTAAGGATACGGCTATGGCAAACATTGACGGGTGACCTGCTCCAAATAGGTGTAGTGGGCGTTCTATGGGTATGCCTTTTTTAGCTGTTAGAATCATTTCTGCAAGTACATCATAGCGATAGTTTTCCATAACTTCTGTGGGGCTGCCTAATGCGTGTATGTCAAAGGGTAAGCTGCCCATTTCTTTAGCGCTATCTGCAACTAGGTCAAGGTGTTTTCCTCCCTGTACCGGGCCAACCCATAGCATGTCTTTTCGTGTTTTAAGATTAAAGAATTCTTTAGCTCGCCTATGAGTTTCCGCAACAGTTATCTCTGCTTGCTCTTTAGTTACTCTCCAACCCGTGGGGATATCTAGTATTGTAGCAATGTCTGTTCCTATACTTTCTTCATAGGCAACTATTTCTTTCTGGTTATACTCAACATCGCCATAAACTAGAATTTGATATGCCCCTGAGTCAGTCATTGTTGCCCCGTTAAATTTGAGAAATTTATGTAAACCTTCTTCAATAGGCTTGTTTTGGTATCGCTTTTTTAGTATGTAAGCGTTTGTAATTACTGCTTCAAAACCAAAAACATCCTTTAACCTCTGCGGCAAAACCGGTTGCACTGAAGGATTAATTACTGGAAATAATAGCGGAGTTTCTATAGTACCGCTTTTAGTTTTCAATTTACCAATTCTACCCAGTAAATCTTTCTCTTTAACTTCGAAACTCAAAGACCAAACCTATCATCACATAACAGGTTCTCATTAAAAACATTACCTTACCTGACACTTATGTTTTCCATGAAAACATTTTTGGGTTTTCGTGGTTCTTCCAGTATCGGTCCAGCGGTCGATGGTGCAGTCTTCTATGAAAAAAAATGTTTTTTCATGGTACTTCAATGGAAGTTAACTTTATGAACTTTGTTTTCGTTTTAGTTAAATTGGGTCTATATGGGTAGTTTGGGTCATATTTATGTAAAGATATTTAACGTAAGACATTAAACTGATAGGGTAAAGCGTGAGAGCATCGGATGATCGATAAAAAGAGAATCGAAAGTGCCGTAAGAGAAATTTTGTACGCTATTGGTGAGAACCCTGAACGTGACGGGTTAATTGAAACTCCTTCAAGAGTAGCTGACATGTATGTGGAAATATTTGCTGGTTTACATGTTAATCCAAAAGAGTGTACCAAAGTTTTTTATGAGCCAGACAGTAGTGATCTTGTTGTTGTGAAGGATATTCCTTTTCAATCTGTATGTGAGCATCATTTAATACCTTTTATCGGAAAAGCGTGCATAGCCTATAAGCCTGATGGCGGGCGTATATTGGGTTTAAGTAAAGTTGCTCGTTTAGTTGATGTGTTATCTAGAAGACCACAGGTTCAGGAGAGGATTACCTCGCAGTTGGCTGATATAATTATGGAGTTTGTTAATCCGCGGGGTGTATATGTGTATGTTGAGGCTGAACATTTATGTATGACTATGAGGGGTGTAAAAAAGCCGGGGGCTAAAACTGTTACCACTTGTACAAGAGGCGATATTGACGAGAAGGATATATCGGCTGTATTAGGTGGCACACATGGCTAATGTAAGAATTGTCTACCCAAGAAACCTAAATGATGCTATAGCTGAAGTGCGTAAGATAAGCTATGATGCGCGTGTTGTGCGGTCTATGGCATCTGAGGTGTTTCATCTTTGTATGTTTATTGAAGATATACCCTATTTTGTAGCAGGCATTGTAAAGCAGGAAATGTTGCACAACGGTGGAAGCGCTATTATTTATAATGACTCTCTAAATGAGTCATTGGAAAATACAGATATGCTAATTACGGGTAATTTTGCTCAGATAAATAACTTGTCTACGAAACTATTATCTCAGCCGGGGGGGCTATCAGATGTAGGTTTGAAGATACAGTTCGCTGTTCAAGCGGTTGAAAAAAGAGAGCAGTCCTTTTATTGCTGTGGGAAGTATAAGCTTGAAATTGGTAAAAAAACATTTATTATGGGTATTTTGAACATTACGTTTGACTCTTTTTCTGGGGATGGTCTTTTAGCTGAGGAAGGACAAGACGGGTTGTTTAAGGGGACAATTAATAAGCCGTCAAGTGGGCGATGTGTTATAGATAAGGCTTTGCTTATTGATATGGCGTGTCGTAAGGCGGAGAAAATGGTTGCTGATGGTGCTGACATAATTGATGTCGGAGGTGAGTCTACGCGACCTGGTTTTATAGCTGTTGATGATAAGGAAGAGCTATCTAGAGTTATAGGTGTTGTTGAAAGACTTGTTAAGACTCTTAATGTACCTATCTCTGTTGATACGTCCAAATCGTATGTAGCGGAAAATGTGCTTAAAGCTGGTGCTCATATTATTAATGATGTTAACGGGTTAAGAGATCCTAAAATTGGTAAATTAGCTGCTTCCTATGGTGCAGGAGTTATTGCTATGCATAATCCCTCTGAACCTATGAGAGACGATATTTTTAGCGGTCTTATAAAGTCTTTAAAGAAAAGCGCTGATGTTGCACTACAGTTAGGTTTACATCCCGAAAATATAGCTTTAGATCCAGGAATAGGCTTTGGTAAGACTTTGGAGCAAAACTTGGAAGTTATACGCCGTTTAGACGAGCTTAAATGTCTGGGGTATCCTATTTTGTTGGGTACTTCAAGAAAATCTATGATAGGTAATATCCTTAATCTTCCTGTAAATGAGCGTGTTGAGGGAACAGCGGCTACTATTGCTCTTGGAATTGCTAAAGGTGTTGACTTCATAAGAGTGCATGATATAAAAGAGATGCATAGAGTCACAAAAATGAGCGATGCAATAATTAGAGGTATATAGCTATAATAATGTGTGGTGTTTGTAAATGGTGATGATGGATAAAATATTACTTGAAGGCATACAGGTATGGGGAACACATGGTGTTTTAGAGTTTGAAAAAAAACATCCGCAGCCTTTTATTGTGGATGTAACATTATGGGCTGATCTGTCAAAGTCTTATAAAAGTGACAATTTACAAAGCACCATAGATTACGCTAATATTTACAATATAGTAAAATCAGTTATTGAAACTCAAAGTTTCATGCTCATCGAACGCCTCTCTTATGCTATTTTAGAAAAAATCTTTTTATATGATGAACGGGTGCAAAAAATTAAACTTCGAGTTATGAAAAATAAAGCACCTCTAGGCGGACAATTTAATTATGTAGGAGTAGAAATCAAAAAAAGCCGAGAACAAATCCTACGATATAACACATCAAACACGAAGACAACCACAACACTGCCGTCTTCAGATGCTACCGCAGACTCCACCGTGGCTGTGGATGTGAAGAAGGGAACTGAGGGTTATAAAGTGGTATTAGCTCTGGGGTCAAATGTTGGTGATAGAGCACAAAACATTCAAAAAGCATTGGAGATGCTAACAGAGTTTGCTAGCGTAATTATTTTAGATAAATCTAAACTGTATGAAACAGAACCTGTAGGCTATGTTGAGCAAGAAAAATTTTATAACGCCGCAGTTTTTGTTGAAACAGTGTTAAATCCTTTTGATTTATACCTTAAAATTAAAAATATTGAAAATACCTTAGGTCGAAAAGAAACTTTTAGATGGGGTCCAAGGGTTATAGATATTGATATAATAGTCTATGAGGGCTGCATGATTAATACAAGCGGGTTAACTTTGCCTCATAAGGAGTATATGCAGAGAGCCTTTGTATTAAAACCCCTATCAGATATGCCAGACGCTGTAGAAGCAGCAGGTTTAACTATGTCACTTATAGAAAAAATGATCTGTTGCGCAAAAGACTCTATCGGTATAAAATGCATTGGTACCTTATAGTCTGAAGGAACCGCATAGGCGGGGACCTCATAAGTCGTGATGAATTGGAGTGGCGATAAAAATTATAAATGGAGGTCTTTATCGATAGATAGATGAGTGGTGTTGCTTTATTTGTTTACGGTTTTGTCATGTCAGTGTGTGGGGAGTGTTTGTCTGAAAATATTGTAAAAAATGGGTTTGTCCGTGGAAAGTAGTGATGCAAATGTGTAGATTGCGTATATAGTTTTGTAGGAGGTGTTCATTGCACTAATGAGGGTGTTGTTGTTAAAAAAGTCATGTGTGCTCTGTTTTACTCACTGAGCAGAGCTTTTTATGTTATGTTGGTCAAGATTTTTGATATCTGGCTTTTATTGGTGTATCGGTGGATTGTGTAAGTCGGTGCCCAACTGTTTGGCATAGGAATCTCGGGGGAGATCCAAGAGGTGACGTTTGATGAGGTGTGGCGTTTTGTTGGTTCAAAAAAGCAGGCTTTGGGTCTTCAAAGTTGTTGATCGTGACTCACGGTGAGTTGTGGTTTGGGTGCTTGGCTATTGTGATGCTGCAGCCTTTAAAAAACTCTGGTAACGTCAAGTGTCTAACAAACTGTATCTTTTACACTGATGATTGGGTTGTTTTTGCTAAAGTGTTGTCCAAATAGTGTCATATTGTTGGCAAAAAACATGTCACTGTCATCGAGCATGATAATAGTGTACGTGTCATTATTTGGGGTGGTTTACGTGTTGGATTAGGGTGGTTTTTAAGTGTGATACTATGGTGGATATCTTGATAACGTTATGGTCCAATCTGACCATGTTTGAGGTGTTTACCAAAATCCAAACAACAGCCTTATCTATCTATAAGTGAAGACTCTTGTTTTTTGCAGGTTTATTTCGTAACAGTTTTTCTTATCATGTTCTAGTTAGTGTTTTTGAATAGTGGTGTTTCTTGGATGTATTCTTTGTCTAGTTTTAGGGCGTTTTCAGCTTTTTCTAGTTCTATTCCTAAGTATGCGGCGTGGTCTAGGCATGTTACTAGTTTTAGTTGTATAATTTTTATATAGACTGCTCTGGCGGTTTTGCCTTTTATTATGTGGACAGGTTTGTTCATTTGGATGTCTGTATATAGTGCTGCTATTATATCCTTGTTTTTTCGGTCAACTGCAATTTTAAACATTCCCACACTGTCGCGTTCTAACTGTTCTATCTCGTTATCTACTGCAAGGGTGACATTTGTTTTTTGCTCCAAAGCGGCGTTGTATGGTTCTTCTCGTGAGCGTTTATCTTTTAGAATTAGCAGGTTTATGCCTAAATCTTTAGGTACTGAGGCACGTTTTTTGGCAAGATACATCATTTTAGCCGCTATAGCTTCCTCTTTTACTGTTCCCTTAGCTTTTACACTTTTCTCAGTAGCAAGAATTATGCTCGCATCTACTTCCGATGAGAGCTTTGCTAGTAACGCGTTAATGCCAATAGAGTCGGCGTCAAATAACTCTGTTACATTAGCTACACCCACAAAAAGGGGAACCTCAGGATGCTTAACACTAAAATCTTTGAAAGCTATAAATGATTCTAACACATCTGTTGGCTCTAAGATAAGATCTGCTAAAACCTTTTTAAACCCAAAATTCTTAGCCCTAATTACCAACTCTTCTATTAACTCTACACGCTCACATGCTTTTTTTGGAAAATAGCCCGCCTTTTGATCAGTGGGGATAATTACAACAGGGGTGTCTATAGCAAACTCGGCAAGTTTATCAATATTTCCCGCATCTAAACTTAGAATTAAATCTACACCTACACTAACTGCTGCTCGAATTTCTTCTACATCAAGACTATCAATACTAACAGGTACATCCACAGCAGCTTTAACAGCTTTAACAGCCCGTTTAACATTTTCCGGATCACTCTTACCTGCCACCATACCTACATCAATAATATGCGCCCCTTGCGCTACAAAATCTTTAGCTAAATACTGAATATCCTCCTCAGACATTAAGGCGGCATCAACAATTTCCGCCATAACACGCATAGGAAACTCTTTACCAACAGCCAAATTTTTAATCAACATACTACCCTGACATTTTAAAAGTGCCTCTTTATTCTGCTCAGCATTTTCAATTTCCCTAAGCGTCCTCTCCACAAGCACATCCCGCAGCAAATCACAAGCAGGCACAATAGTTGACAACTTGACATTACCCAGCTCTTCTAGCACAACGGGCAAATCAGCTGCATACCTTGGACCCTTAAACACAGGCACATTAAAAACATCAGATATACTCTTGGTATCTCCACGACTTAAACCTGGTGTAAGAATCATATCTACACCCGCCAAATTACAGCTTTTCAAACCCGTTATTATAGTCTCAGAATTCAAAAAAGCAGCAACAGGACAATTCAGTACAACAACATCTACATCAACACCTACTACTCCCCGTGCATACTTTCTCACATATTCCTCAGCAAGCCTGCCTGTAACTAAAATTATCTTCAAAATATACCCCAATATTACTTTGATACCCTAACTATTACACCCTTATTCTGCCCCCTAGCAATAAAAGCTCTCCCACCAACACCACTACTCAAATGCTCCCTAACCTTCTGCAAAACACCCTTAGCCTGCGCCTGCTCTACAACACCATAAACAGCAGGACCCCAAGAACTCTGACCCGCACCATACACACCTAAATCCTTGATAAAACCTATCATATCTGCAACCTCCCTATTCACATATGTGCCGTCCTGCACATGAGAAAAATAATTACCAGTTAAAACCTGAATCGCCGATAAAGCCTCACCAAAATCCACTATACACCGCTCCGCCAACGCCGGCAAAAGCTTAAACATCGTCAAATGACAAATCTTCGCCACATCCCCCTCAAACATAGGCGGCAACTTGTCAAACGCCGAAACCTCCTCAGCATTACACAAACCCTTAGCAATATCCGGAACAGCTATAACAAAACGCCAATCATCAGGAAACGGCTGCCTATACAACAACGGCGGAAAACCAACAGAACCACCCAATTTTTTACCGCCATCTACTACAAAACCGCCCTTCTCAAAAATTGCCGTACCCACACCTGTCCTTTTAGCCCTACCCATATCAAATGCAAGCTGAGACGTTGCAATATTTAACCCATTTAATCTCGCAAGCGCCGTAGCTACAGCAAGAGCAAATTGTGTCCCTGAACCTAAACCTGTATGAGCAGAAATCACCTGCTTTACATGAATATGAGCATTTGGCCTAATCTTATACATATCAAAAAATCGTTTTGCCAACTCTGCAACAAACACACTCTCCTTACCCGTAACCACTAAACCCTGTGCGTGCTCCGCCTCTAAAATAATATTCGGATTATCTATACCAACACCTAAACCGCCAAACATTCTGCCTAAATTACCATTTAAATCAATTAAACCCAAATGCAAACGTGCAGGCGTTTTAACATAAACCCTCAAGCTCTAACTCTCCACAAATCAACCTTTTCCTGCAAATCAGACATTAACTCAGCATAATGCGAATTAGGCGCTGAACGATTAACTACCTCAACACAGTTTTGAATTAAACCATAAAGATTAGCAACATACCCCTGCTCAGCTTCAACATTACCTAACACCTTAACACGTGTAGCATGAATAATCGCCTCAAGAACAGCCGACATCGCCCTACAATACGCCTGAGGATACTTTTTCAAAGCATCAACATGCTCAACATTACATACAACCTTAGTCCTTAACATATCAACAGACGTAAAACTCTCAACCGACAACGCAATTGCTGCATCGCAACTTTTCAATTTTGGCGCATTAACCACACTTGACCTTTCAAACAAGTCTGCTGACACCTCATCACTTTTCAAAGCTGACCTGTAATAAACATCAATATCATCTGTCAAATTCAATGTAGCAGCTCTTGTATTTTGCAGATTTTTAAGAGTTCTCGCTGAATTATAAATTGTAAGAGAAACTTTATGTTCCCCTACAATGGTTACCCCCATAGGCGCAACATTTGGACACCCACTAGAATTGAAAGTACATATTATGTTTTCGAAGATTACACCTTGGCAGAAACCTAAATCAGTCAACGTGGCCATAATTTTTCCTACTTGTCAGCTGAGGACTTTTCCAACCGATTGTAAACTTTAACAATCCATAATTAAAGTTTTGCTTTAAGATTTTAGCTAAAAAACCGTTTGCTATACCCAGTAACTCTAGAATTCTCACAAAATACGTACGAACATATTCTTATAAAATGTGATTATATATGGATGGAATGTTGTGCATGTTAGCTTTGGTATTCGTAACTCTGAAAAGTTACTGGGAACTTGTACGTAATCATCTGTTGCTGGTTAAACCGTATTGTCTCTATTCTTGTTGTTGTGTATTTGTTGTATTTTTTCTGCTTGTTACTATTTTTTGTTCCCAGTTTGGTCTTTTGTACTAAGACATATAACCTGCATTTAGAGTATGTAAAGTTTGAAGCTACACCTAAGATGATCTTTCATGTGTATGACTGTTACATCTAAAGTTGTTTTTAGGTTGTCTTTATGGCGCGGACTTTTTTTTATTTCTTTACTGTTTGTTGTGTTGTTGTTTTCTTCATTAGACTTCTTGCATACCTTATGTTTCTTGGAGAGTGTACACCTATAGATACATGGTACCGTTTTTTGTATTTTTGCGATAGTCAGCGTTTCGTTTTGATGGATGTTTTTTGCATTTTACCCTAGTTCCCGCTTCTTTACTGGCTCACAAACACAATCATAATACGATAATTATCTGTAAGTAAATACTCTTAAATATATGAATACCTTTTATTAGTGGTAGATATGTACTATATTTGGTGTATAAACTATGTTACATGTTAAATATTCCTACTTTAAATTAACAACTACCCGTAAAAATTTATTGATTATTTCTTTAATGTTCCTGTTGATGCTTTCTTCACTGTCTTGTGTGTTGATGGTGCAAGGTGCTGAACCTGCTGTTGTGCATGTTAGCGAACAAGCAATGCTTAGATCTGCTGTTAATAATGCTGCAACCAGTGGTGTACCTACCGTTATTATTTTTGAAAACGATATTACCCTGACTGTAACTGCACTTACTATCCCTCGTAACGCAGATGTTACCTTGCAAAGTAATGTTGAACTGACAAGTGTAAAAGGGGTTGAATTTTTCAGATTAAATGGTGCTTCTGACAAAAACACTATTCTTGTTGATGGTGGTGGAGTACTGAAACTTGATGGCATTATTGTTACTCATGCAAGTGGCAATGGTCGTGGAGTGGAAATTAGCTTTAGTGGTACACTTGAATTGCGTAGTGGCAAAATTTCGGGTAACACGCTTCCTAGTAGTACTGGTGGTGGTGGTGGAGTATTCAATAGGGGCACTTTTAAAATGTCTGGTGGTATGATTTCTGATAATCTGGTTACTTCTGGTGGTAATGGTGGTGGGGTGTACAATTCTGATGGTACTTTTATTTTGACTGCTGGCTTAATTTCTAATAATCGAGCCACATCTCATGGTGGTGGGGTGTACAGTACCGGTATTTTTAGTATGCGTGGTGGCGAGATTTCCAGCAACACGCTAACTAATTCTGATGGTAGTGGAGTATATAACACGGGTAACTTTGTTTTTGAGGCTGGTGTAATTTCTAATAATAAAGCTCCTCGTGATGGTGGTGGAGTGTTCAATAGTGGCACTTTTACTATGAGCGGTGGTGTGGTATCTAATAACACTGCATCTAGTGATGGCGGTGGTGTATATTCTACTGGTAGTAGTCTCAAATTGTCTGGTTGTGTGATTTCGGGTAACACTGCGTCCAGTAGGGGTGGTGGTATGTATTCTTCGGCTGGTAGTTTTGAGTTGTCTGCTTGCGAGATTTTTAACAACATTGCAGCTACTGGTGGTGGCATATGGAGGTCGGGTGCTTTTAATATGTCTAATGTTATAGTTTCTAGCAATCATGCCTCTAATGTTGGTGGTGGTGTGTACAAATATGATGGCGGCAGCAATTTTACTATGTATGGTGGCAAAATTTCTGGTAACACAGCTGACGGTACTAATGGCGGCGGGGGCGTATACATTAACAATGGTAATTTTGAGCTGCGTAATGGTGGCGTAATTTCTGATAATAGAGCTCAACAGGGTGGTGGCGTATGTCTCTTAAATGGATTGGTGCATTTGTATAGTGGCAAGATTTCATGTAACTATGCAAACATTGGAGGAGGAATTTGCGTTACGACTGATTCTAGATATCTTGACAGACTTATTGTTGAGGCTGACGTAGAATTTTCATGTAATCGCGCAACTAGAGGCTACGACCGACTTCCCGCAGATGATGCTAGATATTCTAATCAGATTAAAGGTGTTGTTTGGTCAGATCCTTTTAAGCAGGGTTATAACAATTACGATATTAGTTATGTGCATGGTTCACCACTTACCGAGTTTACTGTAACTGTCGAGCCTAATACTAATCCACCGACTCCCAAATGGCTTACCTATATATCGAATGGAACTATTCGTGCAACTGTTCATATTGATGCAGGTATTCCTCCAGTCAATAAGGTGTTTGATGAATGGGTAGCGAATTCGAAGGATGTTATATTTAATGATCCTAAGAATCCCCATACTACCTTTACAATGCCTGAACACCCAGTTGAGATTACGCCTACTTGGACCGATATGAAACGTGACTTTTATACTGTAACGTATCATGTGAATGGTGGTGCACCTGTGCCACCAGTTGAGCAGCACGAGGCAGGTGACATTGTAACGGTGACTAGTATTGTACCTGTGATGGTTGGTAGTTCATTTGATGGTTGGCTCTACGACGGAAATATCTGGACTGCTGGTCAAACCTTTACAATGCCCGCACACAATGTTGAATTCATAGCTCAATGGTCGTCAGAGGTTACCCTTTATACTGTAACGTATCATGTGAATGGTGGTGCACCTGTGCCACCAGTTGAGCAGCACGAGGCAGGTGACATTGTAACGGTGACTAGTATTGTACCTGTGATGGTTGGTAGTTCATTTGATGGTTG
>Ga0268262_10003497_pt1 | contig 16957 bp, 14 predicted proteins | sample TergutNc150P3_FD_190354 | JGI IMG/M metagenome (GOLD analysis project Ga0268262, IMG submission 190354) | Nasutitermes corniger P3 segment gut microbial community from laboratory colony in Florida, USA - Nc150 P3 (SPAdes) (version 2) | ecosystem: Host-associated > Arthropoda: Insects >... | reverse complement strand
CGAACTTTTGAAACATCTTTCTCTTTTTTTATTTCGAAATCCGAGCGCAAGCTAGCGATTTGCGGAATATCAAAAACATTTTTCTGACTGCGAGTTCTAACTGTGCATTTCATGGGGATAAATATAGTAAAATCTCACACAATATTTTCAAATTCAGTCTTAGGAATGTCACAAAAAACCTTGACTATTTCATCATCGAGCTGTGTTCCGGCTACGTCTTTGATAATTTGCAGAGCTTCTTCATAGCTTTTCTTATATCTGTAAATGCGGTCGGTGCAAAGCGCCGAGAATGTGTCGGCAACGGCGATAATTCTGGATTCCAGCGGTATTTTCTCTGGCGATATTTTGAAATATCCCTTTCCGTCTATGCGTTCATGGTGGCAGAAAACAATTTCCCCAATTAACTGGTAGCTTGTCGGTTCAAGGATTTTTTTCCCAAGTTTTGCATGTTGCTCTATCATAAGCCGCTCCTCTGGAGTGAGCTTGCCGGGCTTATTGAGAACATGGTCTGGGATTCCGATTTTTCCAATATCGTGCAAAATAGCGGCATCCATCAATCTTGACTTATTGATTTTATTTTTTGTATGTTCGGGCAAATGGTTATATATGAGCTTGACTACATTTGCAACATGAATGGAATGCCCCTGCGTATATTGGTCTTTTGCCTCCACCGCATTCACAAGAGTTTTAATAATCTCTCCGGTTTTTTCGGAAATGGTGGTGGACATACGCTTGAGCATTATAATCATGGTATAAACGAAAATCGCACCGAAAACAAAAACAAAAGCTACGAGCAGATTTGTCATTGAAACAGTCTCTGTAGTGAGGAAAATTATATCAACCGCTATATAGCACACAAAGAAAAATACCATGAGAAACATACATACCGTGTAAATCCAATCTGCAAATATCTTTTGCTCATTTGCCTGCACCTTGAAGTTAGCAAGGGATTTTAAAAATGTTATTATGCTGTACAGCATAATACACCCACCAGCAGTGACAAGCAAAGCGCATATATATCTAAGCAATGTATTTCTCCTTATTAATGTATATAATATAGTAAACGCTGAATTATTTTCTATATTACTACCCCCATGAAACAATTTACAATTTTAATTCTTATATCCGCTATGGCATTGGTTTTTACCCAGTGTACCGCTAAACCTGCAAAAAGAACGCACGAGAATGCTATAGGTTTTTGGGTTGGAATGGGAGGAGTAGGAGTAGGTGATACGATAGGAACAGGAGGTGTGATACTGGGCGTTAACATAAAGCGTTTCCCAAAAGATTTCTACAACGCTTCTTTTAATGCCAATTCGGGTATTCTTATTAACACTAGGACTAAGACTTATGGCATAGTCGCTGATGCCGGCTTCAATTTATTGAGCGATGACTTGTATAGGAAAGAATTCTGGCTAGATGGAAAGTTCCCAGCCGGCACCCAAGCCTTTCAATTTTACGGAGGCCCAAGTTTAGGCACTCATCTACTAATAAGCAAAAAAGGCAAACTTGAGTTTAATCCAACAATAGGTGCTTCAGCCGGTATGTCTATGTTGTTCCCCCCATATAGAAAATACCCTGAATCAGATCTCTCACTTGAAGGGACATTGCATACAAATATTAAAGACCTAATATTAAAACCTATCAGGGGTAAGAGTAATGAGATAGGCCCAGACTATTTTAGAGGCGGCGTATTGTATAACCTATACTTATTTTAAAATTGTTTCACGTGAAACTTCCCATAATTTTCTACATTAAGCAAAACGCCAAGGGATTTCTCTGAATAAAGCCTCTCTCATAATAGCCGCCGGTTTGCTCCTGAGCAGGGTGCTGGGCGTTTTGAGGGAAATGCTCCTTGCGAAAATTGCAGGGGTGAATGAACAGAAAAACGCTTTGGATTTGGCGTTTATGATTCCCGATATTTTGAACCACCTTATAGGCACCGGGTTTTTATCCATAATTTTTATATCGCTGTTCACAACGCATTTGCTAAAACAGGATGAGGATGAAGGATGGCGTTCTTTTAGCAACATCTTTAATGTTTTGGGTTCGCTGTTTTTGGTTTTGGCAGTTCCGGCATTTGTGTTTATGCGTGAGTTGATTTTGCTTTTGACAATTGCGCCACCGAGCGAGGAAATTTTGTTAATGGCAACTCACTTTGGCAGGATAATTTTGCCCGCGCAGTTGTTCTTTTTTGCGGGAAGTTTTTTAATAGCCGCGCAACAGGCAAAGAAGCAATTTTTTATACCCTCTTTGACGGGCGTAATCTATAACGCGAGCATTGTGTTTTTTGGATGGATTTTTAGGGAAAACGGGGTGCTCGGTTTTGCTTACGGAGTTCCTGTGGGTGCGTTTGTGGGATTTTTTGTTTTGCAAATACTGGGTTCTTATAGGAGCAGGATAAAATATTTCTTTATATTTAAGCCTGTAGATTTGGAGCTTATCAAAACATTGAAACTTTTGCTCCCAATGGTGTTGGGAGCAGGTTCTATGTTTGCGTTGGAGTTTGCAATTCGCAGTTTTGGTTCTATGTTTGGAAGCTCCGGGATTTCCAGTTTGAATTATAGTTATCGTTTGATGTACACTTTGGTGGCGGTTTTTGGGTTTAGCGTTGGTGCGGCAAAATATCCAGATATGGTTAGGCTGTTCAAGGAAAACAAAAAGCTGGAATTGAACGAGAAGGTGTGGAATGACCTTGCGAAAATTTTTGCTATATTGATTTCGGCGATTTGCGCATTGACAGCGGTGAGTTTGCCAGCGGTGAGAATTTTATTTGAAAGAGGGGCTTTCACTCAGCAGAATTCAATTCTTGTGAATAATCTGTTGCTGTGCTATTTGCCTGCGAGCATAGGGTTGTGCTCTCAAGCTCTTTTGGTGAGGGCTTTTTATTCTATGGAAAGGATGTGGCTGCCTACAATAGTAAACACTTCTACCTTTGCCGCGAGTTTATTTTTATACACCCCTATCGCAAAAATAGCCGGAATATATTCAGTTCCCATAGTAAGTTTTATCTGCTCATTTGTTCAGTTGTTTGTGCTTCTGGCGTTTTGGGGCGGTGTAAGGATGCAGCGTTCTTGCATTAGGGATTTTATGGCTGCTATGGCTTCTTTGGTTGTTCTTGCACCGCTGGGGCTTGAGCTTTCAAATTATGCTCATAAATGGCTGTTAAGTGCAGGCTTGGTTTATTTGGTGGCTTATTCTGTTCTCTTTTCGTTTTTGTTTTTTGCTGTTTCTGTTGCGTTGCAAACGTTGCTTGGCTCAACGTCTTCTTCTTATATTATATTTTTATTAAAAAAGAAAATGGTAAAGAGCTATGTTAATAACTCAAAAAATGTTTGATAATTCTTGCAATGGGTTGATTTTTATATAGTTATGCTTTAGTTTTTATTAACAAAGTTTTGAGAAAAGTCAGTTTTTATTAACAACAAAGGGTAAAGTTTTTTGAAATTCCTACTTTTTCCAAAGATATTAACACTTCTATTAACATTATTTCTATTTTTTCTCCAATTTTTTTGCAAAACTTTTCTAAATTACTGAAAAATTTGCAGATAGATACAGCAGGCGGTTTAGCTCAGTTGGTTAGAGCGACGGAATCATAATCCGCAGGTCCGGGGTTCAAATCCCTGAACCGCCAGTATCTTAGCCTTGGCAAACGAAGGTACAACTATTCGTAAACTTTATGGTCAGGGTCTAGGTAAACTAAATGAAATACATCATCATTTGGCAGAATGTAACCAAAACATCTATACTCTTGTTTTTCCACTATGCCTTTTATTTTTAGCTGGTAAATATCATTTGCATCAATCTGTATTTGCTCGTTGGCAAGGCTTTCATTTATTCGTTTTAGATGCCCATAAAGTTGTTTTGCTGCTTTGCTGCTTTTTGTTCTTAAATTGGAGCACGAATGGCTGTGAGGTATAGCTCCATTTTTTAACTGTTCAAGCGAATATTTTTTAGAATAATTATCTAAGCAACGGCAAATTTTATCTATGAAATGCTTTGTTGACATTTTATCTGCGTGCGGAGAGTTATTGTTCAAATAGTTCTCGCTATCTATATGCCATACGAATGAAGTCATTTTTGCTTAGAGCTATAAAAGTCAATAATAGCCTTGTGGGTAATTATTCTATTGGAATTATTTGTTGAATTTACATCTCCGATTGAGTCTCGCCACGGTTTTTCTTTATGAGTCAATTCGCTGAGTTTTGTCCCAGTCATATTTCCATATTTCTCAATAGCTAAATTAATATAGTTTTTATATGACAGAGGGATTTTTTTCTTAGATAACAGATGGCTGGGAATCATTCCTTTGTTTATTGAAAAATGCCCTTTATGAATGTTCCATAAATCACGGCATACAGGGCCATTAGCCCACGCTTCAAATTTATTGTTGAAGATGGCAACTTGCTGCGGAGAAATAAGCCCTTCCACTAAAGAATAGTAACAGAGTTTTTGCAGCTTCATCGTGGAAACCTCGCCTATTTCTGATAAAATGTATTTTGCCGTGTCAAACACATTGCACATTTTTCACCTCTGTTTATTGAATAATAATCTATTTGGCAAAAAAGCCATATTTTGTCAATTATAATATAGATTTTTTTTAAGGAAAAACCGGGAAAAATTTGTTTTTTTCGCCTTTTTTACAAAAAATACGTTAGCCTATATCATAAAATTGCACCTACACGCTAAAGTTCCCCCCCTAATAATCCGATATATGGTTTAGAGAAGACGGGATGGTGAAACGCGAAAAAGCCCCCGCGTACACGGAACGCGGGGGCTGGGTTTTTTCTCAACTGGTTTGTTAGCCTAGCAAGCCTAGGACAGATTGAGGTAAGCTGTTCGCTTGCGCCAACATACTCGTGGAAGCCTGCACCATAATTTGATTTCTGGTGAAGTTCGTGGTTTCTTGAGCAAAATTGGTGTCGCGTATGCGGCTCTCTGCATCCTGGGTGTTGAACTCAAGGTTGGCTATGTTGTTGACAGTGTAGTCAAGACGGTTGATGTATGTACCGATAGAGGCACGGTTACCACTTACAACCTTGATGACTTTGTCCAACTGGTCAATGGCCTTGGATGCGCCTTTCTGGTTGTCTATGCTCAACCCGTTTAGGCCAAGACCCCTTACATCTACAGCAGCGTAGTTGACCTTTAGCTCGTTTGATTCCGCGCCGCCAAGACCTCTCGTGTAGTTTGGACCTACGTGGAGAATATCAGACGCTGCGTAACCAGCCGTTCCCTTGCTTCTATAGATGTCCTGCAAGTCCTTCAAATCCCTCTGCCAGGCAAGAACTTTAGCCATATTCCCAACGCCTACAGCTTCTTTGTTCAACTTGCTGACGTCAATGTTGAGAATGGTGTTAATGTCCTTTTTCATCTGCTCGGAAGCGCTTTTGCCGAAAATGACATCCATATCATTATCTTTAGAAACAGCAGACAATGCCGTTTGAATCCTTGTCGTAACTTCCTCTAGCGGGCTAAAGGTTATGGTGGTACGGGCTTGGAAGGAAGTATCAGACACTACTGCTGCGAAAAGACTAGCGGCTGTTGGACTGGTAGCACTAGCGGCGGTATAGAGAGCTTGCAACCTTGATGCTTCTTGCACAAAAGAATTAATCTTTCTCACAGTGTCAAGGTCGCTGGAGCTAAGAACAGCGCTTATGCCTAACTCGGTAGATTTTGCGGTGTCAATCTTTATAGTATCGCCTTTGAACGTACCTGAAGCCGCAGTGAGTACCGCATTCATTTTTGCCTGAGCGTTATCTGTTGTGACTACGCCGCCTATGTTAGCTACAGCCGTGTTGATGTTCTTAATAGCAGTATTGACAGCAGTCACGCCTGCATAGGACGATAGTGTGGAGAAGCCGCCGGTGAGGTTTCCGCCGAAATAGCGTTCCAGAAGGGACGCCATATCGTCTTTTATCTGTTCCAAGGTAAAAGTTGGCAGCTTGGTAGCGCCAAAGCTCTTGTCCTCATCTGGGTCGTAGATGAGCACGTTTTTACCGTTGTAGTCAGTGGATTCCGCTATACGCTTTACTTCCTTGGTGAGAGATTGGAACTCGTCATTCAGGTATTTGCGTTCGGTTGCTGTGAGAGTGTCGTTGGCCGCTTGATTTGCCAGCTCTCTTTGCCTCTGCATCAGGTTGCTGATTTCCTGTAAACCGCCTTCCGCGATTTGCAATGCTGCCTGCCCGTCTTGGGCGTTCTGCTTTGCTTTTCCCAAACCGCGAATTTGGGTTCTCATTTGTTCACTCATCGCCAAGCCTGCTGCATCGTCTTGCGCACGATTGATTTTTATGCCTGTTGAGAGTTTTTCCAGTGATTTTGTCATCGCATTGTTGTTTTGGAACAGTGCGTGCTGCGTCACCATTGCACGGACGTTATGGTTGATTTGCATTGTGTTGACCTCCTTGTAATGTTTCAAATCCAGGGCATCCTTTCCCAAGACGCTAAACCCTTTCCAGCACTCGCAGGCAACCCAGATTTAGCATTAGGTCCTTTCAATTAAAAATTGTCGGATTGTTTTGGGGAAAACTTTAGTCTTTTTTTTGAAAAAAAATAATTAAGGCAAGGTTTGCCTTGTTATATGGTGTTATTTGTTGTTTGTTACACTAAATAGCCGTCATATCATATATGTGGGGGAGCAATGCGCGCCTTGCTCCCCCACGGAGAGGAAATTAACCCAACAACCCTAGAACTGCCTGCGGTAAGCTATTCGCTTGCGCCAACATACTCGTAGAGGCCTGCACCATAATTTGATTCCTGGTGAAGTTCGTGGTTTCCTTCGAGAAATCGGTATCGCGTATGCGGCCTTCTGCATCCTGAGTGTTGAACTCAAGGTTGGCAATGTTATTAATCGTGTAATCCAAGCGATTAATATATGTACCTATGGCTGCACGGTTGCCGCTCGCAACCTTTATAACGTTATCCAATTGGTCTATGGCTTTGGAAGCGCCTTTCTGGCTATCTATGCTCAAACCGTTCAGCCCAAGACCTCTTACGTCTATAGCGGCGTATTTGACCTTTAGCTCGTTTGATTCAGCACCGCCAAGCCCTCTCGTGTAGTTTGGCCCCACGTGAAGGACATCAGATGCCGCATAGCCCGGTGTTCCTTTGCTCCTGTAGATTTCCTGCAAGTCCTTCAAGTCCCTCTGCCACGCCATAACTTTGGCTACGCCCTCAAGACCAACAACATCTTTATCCAGCTTGCTGACGTCTATATTCAGCATAGTGTTGATGTCTTTTTTCATCTGGTCGGATGCGCTTTTGCCAAAAATAGCATCCATAGCCGCTTCATTAGTGCCGTCCACCAGATTCAAAGCTGTTGTTAGCCTATTTGTGATTTCCTTGAGCGGAGTGAAGGATAGACCGGTGCGGTCTTGGAAGGAGGTCTCGGCTACTACGGCCGCAAAAATGTTACCAGCTCTTTGTCCGGCAACGCCGTCAAGGGTGAGCAATCTCTCCGCTTCCTGCAAGAACTTATTGATTTTTTGCACGGTTTCAAGGTCGCTTGAGCTAAGAGTAGCGGCTATCCCTAAAGCACCGCCAGCACCACCCTTGGTTGTGTCAATCTTTAAGTAATCGCCTTTGAAAACGGCGAGAGCTGTGTTAGCTATTGCTGCTATCTGTACGTGCGCATTGTCTTTTGTGACTATGCCGCCCATAGCAGCTACAGCTTTGTTGAGATTTTCAATGGCTGTATTAGCTGTAGCACTTGTGCCTCCGTATGTGCCTAGACTAGAGAATCCACCATTGAGATTTCCACCAAAGTAGCGTTCCAGCGTTGAGACCATCTCTTCCCTAATCTGCTCTTGGGTAAAGGTTGCCAACTTGGTAGCGCCAAAGCTTTTGTCTTCATCTGGGTCGTAGATGAGCACGTTTTTGCCGTTGTAGTCCGTGGATTCGGCAATACGTTTTACTTCCTTGGTGAGTGATTGGAACTCATCATTCAAGTATTTACGCTCTGTTGCTGTAAGTGTGTCGTTGGCCGCTTGGTTTGCCAATTCTCTTTGCCTCTGCATTAGGTTGGTGATTTCCTGTAAACCGCCTTCCGCGATTTGCAATGCAGCTTGTCCGTCTTGGGCATTCTGTTTTGCTTTTCCCAAACCGCGAATCTGGGTTCTCATTTGTTCACTCATAGCCAAGCCAGCAGCATCGTCTTGCGCACGATTTATTTTTAAGCCTGTTGAGAGTTTTTCCAGTGACTTTGTCATTGCGTTGTTGTTTTGATACAACGCGTGTTGCGTCACCATTGCGCGAATATTGTGATTGATTTGCATAGAGCTAACCTCCGTGTAGGGTTAAAACCAAGAGCATCCTTGCCCTTGGCGCTAAACCTTTTCCGGCACTCGCCGGCAACTCAGGTTTAGCAATCAGTTCTTTTTACATCTTTCTTATAGGATTTTTTTTGAGTGAACTTTAGGTGTTTTTTGAGAAAAAAATTTTTTGAAATCCGCAATAAATTTTTCAAAAACTTTAGTTTTTTTTCAAAATTTTTTTTTGAGAGCCTCGCAATATTTTTTCAAAAAACTTTAGTTATTTTTTCATTTTTTTTCTGAAATTATTTCAATAAAAGCAAAGAGAATTTCATTTTTTCGCGAGCGGTATTATAGGAATTTTTCTGGAAAAACTTTAGTTTTTTTTTGAAATTTTTTTTGGGTGGGATTGCGCAATGGTTTTTTGGAAAACTTTAGTGTTTTTTTAATGGGGTGAAAATATTGTGGGGGGAATTAAGATGCCGAATGTAATTCCAAAAAGTAAAATATGTTTGCAAGCATACTCGCGTTAGTGGCTACACGCGCTTCTCTTATCGTAGGTGTTGTTTCCCCCTCAAATTGCCTAGAGGCTTTCTCTGTAGCCCATACCATACGAGGAATAATGGAACTTCTATAGTTTGTATATTTTTTAAGATAATTATTTATTGTCGGTACTATAATTTTGTCCCATAGTTGCGAGAACTTTTCTTTAGTCATTGAATATCCTGATGTTTGTATTAAAAATAGTTTCTGTAGAGCTTAAATTCTACGTCCTTTACAGAAACATCATCATTTGGAATTTTCATCATTTCGCGAATATACGCCTCATCCTCTGCGGTTACAGCGCCTTCTCTTTCTTCGGCTATCCTATGCATTTCAGTGAGCCAGTCTATTTTTTCTGACACTTGCAATTCCTTGGGTAAAAAATTCCACTACATACGAATATAGTAAAAAAATGAGCCAACCCTGCCAGCTTTGCCCCAAATCGGCTATTCCAATTTACTATATTTACCCCTATGAAAAAAATCCTCTTTCAAGATACTAGCTTTCGCGATGGCTTCCAATCTGTTTTTGGCGCCAGAGTTTTAACAAAAGATTTTATTCCCGCTCTTGAAGCCGCCGTTCACGCAGGGATTGAGCATTTTGAGGCAGGCGGCGGTGCAAGGTTTCAGGCCCCTTTGCTCTATTGCAACGAAAACGCCTTTGATATGATGGATACCTTCCGCAAAACCGTAGGCAAAAAAATTCGCCTGCAAACCCTGGCAAGAGGCATAAACGTGGTAGCCCTTGAACCCCAGCCACGCGATATGATAGACCTCCACGCAAAAATGTTCAAAAAACACGGTATGACACGCATACGCAACTTTGATGCTTTGAACGACGTGAACAACCTAATCTATTCAGGGCAGTGCATAACCAATGCAGGCTTGGAGCACGAGGTTGTGGTAACTATGATGGAGCTTCCTCGCGGCTGCGAAGGCAAAGGCGCGCACGAACCTGAATTCTATCTTGAGACCTTGAAAAAAATTCTGGATGCCGGAGTTCCTTTTGTCAGCGTATGCTTCAAAGATGCAAGCGGCACGGCAAACCCACGCAAAGTGCACGAAACCTTTAAGCTGGCACGCAAACTCCTTGGCGATAAAATAGAGCTTCGCATACACTCCCACGATACCTGCGAAAACGGCATTGCCCAATACATAGCGGCAATAGAAGGCGGCGCGGACGGAGTTTGCTGCGGCAGAGCGCCCCTAAGCGGCGGAACGGCACAGCCGGATTTGCTCTCCCTGTGGCACGCATTGAAAGGCACGGAATACTCATTGGATATTGATGTTGAAAAAATAATGGAAGCTAACCAGGTCAGCAAAGAATGTTTTAAGGAATACGAATTCCCACCGGAAGCTCTGGCTATTGAGCCGGAAGTGATTTTTAGCCCAATGCCGGGCGGCGCACTGACGGCAAACACCCTGATGATGCGTGATACCAAAACCTTCCACCTCTATCCGCAGGTTATAAAAAATATGGCGGAGTGCGTGGCTCGCGGTGGCTTTGGCTCAAGCGTTACGCCTGTTTCGCAGTTCTACTTTCAGCAGGCTTATGCGAACACCGTTCAAGGCAAATGGAAAAAAATCACGGAAGGCTACGGCAATATGGTTCTGGGCTACCAAGGCAAAACCCCAAGAGAGCCAGACCCGGAAATAGTGAAAATAGCAAGCGAGCAGATGAAGAAACCCGTGTTCACAGGCAACCCCGTGGATGTTCTTGAACCCGGAATCCCAAAAGCTAAAAAAGTTTTGGAAGAAAATAATTTGCCAGTAACAGATGAAAATATTTTCATAATCGGCGCGATGGCAACCAAAGGCGGCAATAAGGGCTTGGACTTTTTGCAAGGAAAGGCTAAGGTTAGCGTTCCCAAAAAGAAACCTGCATCGGCAGCACCTGCATCCGCAGCTCCAGCGGCAGTAGCTTCTTCCGGCGGCGCAACGGCAATTAATTACGGCGTCACCGTTGCCGGGAAAACTTTTAACGTTCAGGTAAGTGGGTAAATTTATGGATAATCAAATGAGCGTTGGCAGTTTCTTAGGTTTTGGCATAGAAAACGCTAAGAGGTATTTTCTCAAATTTTTAGGGTTGAGCGTAATCGCGTTAGTGGCACTTGGCATTGGCATTGCCATCTCTGCCGTGCTTTTTGATATGTTTGAGGATACAGGGGCTATTATAGGTTCGCTTCTGGTAACTTTTTTAGCCATAGTCATTGGCTTTAGTTTCTATAAAAACGTCCTTAATCTATGCCGTGGCGAAAAGATTAATATTATGGCTTTTGGCGATGCAAGCCCGGAGACTCTGCTGAATTTCTTTATCCTTATGATTTTGATGTCGGTGGCTTTGAGCATAGGCTATTTGCTGTTTGTAGTTCCGGGCATTATACTTACGGTTATGCTGCTCCCAGCTCCCTTTCTGGTTATAGACCGCGGTATGGGGCCAATTGCGGCAATCAAGGAAAGCATAAAGATAACCGCCGGGCATAAAATGGATATTTTCGCTGGCACTTTTATAAGCCTAGTGGTTGCATACGTTCTCTCCATATTCGTCATAACCCTTATTTTTACAATCCCTATGAGTATGTTCGTTTACGTTTACCCGTATTTGCAGCTCACGGGCCAATTAGACGAAGCCAAGAAAAATCTTGGGGCTAATGCTTAGAATAATTTTTTTATTATTATTGCTGCCAACCCTTGTTTTTTCGGCGGCATCGGCTGTGGTTACGCTTGAAATGCCTGTTGGCGCGCGCCAGCTCGGTATGGGAGAAACAGGAGTGGCTCTTGGCGATGATGGCAACTCGCTTTATTACAATCCTGCTGGTTTGGCTTTTGGGCCTTTGGCAAATGAATGGGAACTGTCCATAAAACTGCCGCAAGCGGACTCCGCGCAATTTTACACCGCTTTTGCGGCACGGAATCGCAGGGGATTTTTAACGAGAAACGAGGTTTGGGCAGGGACAGTTAGCGGAATGCTGCATTTTGATGGCCAGTTGTGGAGAGATTTTTTAACCGTTCCGCTGGAGGGAAACGCAAAGCTCAGAGATGTTGTGAGAACATTCATAGGCTCGGAAGTTTCCTTAGATTCCATCTCCGGCTTGGTGCGTAATTACAACGGCGTTAAAACGCTCAAAGAAGAAGAACCCCTTGTTGAGGTGAGAATTCCTTTTTCAATAATGATTAAAGATACCGTTACCGCGATGCTGTACGAAACGCGCACGGAAAAACTTTGGGTAGGTACGGAAAAAGGTTTGTTCCGGTTTGATGGCAGAGGTTTTAAGAATTTTGCCTCCGAATTTGGAGTTCGCAGAATTACGGCTTTGGCAAACCAAGGGGCAACGCTTTGGATAGGGACGGACAACGGAATTTTCGCGTATAGAAACGGAGTTTTTGAGCAGAGAGGCGTGGTTTTGCCATCCCAAAAAATCACTTCAATTTCTTGGCACGAAACGCGCAAAGAACTTTATGTTGGCGTTGAGGGGGCTGGAATAGCTAGGCTAAACCCAAAACAAAACGATAGCGAAAAGGATAAATGGAGTGTGTTCACGCTTCAAGATGGCATTATGGATTTAAGCCCAAGAGCGGTAGCCATAGATAGTTCCGGGCATATCTGGGTTGCGCATAAAGACGGGCTTTCGCATTTCAATCTGATGAGGTGGGAGCAAATTCGCTTTGAGAAGAACGAGGTTCACAGCATAACGGTTTCCGAAAAGGGCGCAATTTGGATTGGCACAAATAAAGGGGCGTGGAATTACCTGCCGGAATATGCAACTCCAAGTGGCCGCAAAAGCGAGACGGAGCTTGGCAAAGGCGAAACAGAGGGCGCTAGGGGAAAGTGGAGTCACTATCATACGGGGAACGGGCTTGAGAGCAATACCGTTTGGCGTGTGCTTTCGCTGGGAAACGACATATGGTTGAGCACCGGGGCTGGGGTGGAGCGTTACCACGCGGCGCAGAACCAGGTTGCATTTTTCTATGAAAAACTTTTGCCAATTCTTCAGCTTCCCGACCTTTATCATTTATATACGGGTGCTACATTTCCGCTTGGCGACTGGGGAACTTGGGGTGTTTTTTTGAATTTCATAAGTTTTGGCGAAACAACCGTAACAAACGAGCAAAATGACCAAACGAGTTCTTTTAACAGTTCGGAAGTTGTTGTGGGCTTGAGTTATGGAACAAGGCTTAATAGAAATTGGGGTATGGGGTTAAATTTTAAGTTCTTCTATTCTGCGCTCAGTTCCGGGGCGGCGTTAAACGAACCCGATGCAACCACTATGAGCTACGCTATTGATGTGGGCATTCTCGGCAGGGATTTATGGATAAAGGGTTTGAGGTTTGGGGCGGTGCTTGCAAACATAGGCCCAAATGTCTATTATGTTGATAAATCCAGCGAGCAGCCAATTCCTTTGACTTGGCGATTTGGGCTTTCTTATGATTTGCTAAAATCCCCCGACCACCGCATAACCGTTAATGCGGATTATAATAGGGTGGTTATTTACGAAAACTCAAAAGGCGAGGCGCAGCCATTTTACATATCCGCTTGGAAGTCTTGGTTTTACCCAGAAACCTCGGAAGACGGGGATAAAGCCATTGATACTTTTAGAAAATCCTTTCAAGCGGGCGTATTAAATTTAGGGGCGGAATACGTTTATGCCGGCACCGTTGCCTTGCGGACAGGTTATCTTCACGATAAGCTGGGCAAAAGGCAGGAATGGGATATTGGGCTTGGCGTGATGCTCTCCGATATGCTTCAGTTGGATATTGCGAGCATTCAAAACGTTGGCAATCTGGAAGGGGTTAGGGACGGGCAGCTTAGGTTTGCGGGTTTGTTTAGGTTTTGAGATAGTAGCCATAGGATATTGTTACCGTTTCCATTTGGTTTTTTTGCTGTCTGCTGCTATAAGCGAACTTTCGTGACATTCATAATACTCAACTTTGTTGATGAGCATAAACATAAATTTTGATAAAGGCATCTCAAAGCCTTCCGCGAGATGAGACAGAGAAAAAAAAGTTGGGACTCTGCGGCCACTTTCTAAAAGAGATATACATTGTCTGGTAAGTCCGCTTTTTCTGGCTAATTCAAATTGTGTTTCCCCACGTTTTTTGCGTTCTTCGCATAGCAAATGCCTAAAAGCATTGCCAAAATTGCGTGAATCGGAGATTTTTATCATAAAATTAAAATTTAGAGAAAAAATCCCAAAAAAACGTCAACATTTGTTTGCAAAATGCAAAAAAAATTTGGCACGCTTTTTGCAAGACCAGCGAGTATGAAACATAACTCTTCATATTTGAGCCACATAGCAACTTTGATGGGTTGTTTGGTTTTCTGCGCTGTCCCTGCATTTTCTGCCCCTGTTTCCCTTTACGGGAATAACCTTTACACCGATAAAAAGGGGAAAAAGGTAGGCGACGTGGTAACCGTTTTGGTTTTAGAATCGGCTAAGGCGGGCAGCGACACTCGCACTGGAACGGAAAAAAAGAACAACCTAAGCGTTGGGCAAGATAAAAGTTCGGGCAGCAAGCTCTTTAGCTGGCTGCCGAGTTTTGGCGTGAATGGCAGTGCCAATATGAGCTACGATGGCAAAGGCGAAACAGCACGTAAAGGCGAATTGAAAGCAACCGTGACTGCTCGCATAACGGAGGTTTTGGACAACGGGAATTTGCTCATAGAAGGCTCTAAACTCGTTGCCATAAATAACGAAGAAGAAATTTTAGAGGTCAGCGGCACTATAAGGGCAGACGACATTAACCCGGACAATACCGTTTACAGCTACAAAATTGCCGAGGCGGTTATTCGCTATTCTGGCAATGGGGTGAATTCCGAGGCCGAGAAGCCGGGAGTTTTGACGAGATTTTTTAACTGGATTTTTTGAAACAATGGGCATAACAAAAAAAGGAGTTGGTATGCGAGTAGATAAAAACGAAAGGCGATACAGAATAGGGTGGATTGAGATTGCCGCTCTTATCTGCACTTTATTGGTGGTAATGGCTTCCAAAGTGAATGCTGCCAGGGTTAAAGATGTTGCTACTTTGGAAGGAGTTTCCGAGGTGCAATTGGTTGGCTACGGGCTTGTGGTTGGGCTTGCAGGCACTGGCGATGGCGCTAGTACCCAGTTCACCGTTCAGTCGGTGGCTAATATGCTGCAAAAGATGGGCATAGTGGTAAATCCATCGGATATGCGTTTGAGAAATGTCGCTGCCGTTATGGTAACCGCGAATTTGCCAGCTTTTGTTAAGTCTGGCAAAAAAATAGATGTTTCCATTTCCAGTATGGGCGATGCGCGTTCTCTGGAAGGTGGAACGCTATTGATGACGCCTTTGCAGGCTTCTGATGGCGAATACTATGCGCAGGCTCAGGGCGCGGTTAATCTGGGTGGCATCAACGCGAGAAGTGGCCGCAATAGTTTTAAGAAGGGGCATACGGTTTCTGGAACTTTGCCAAACGGCGCGGTTGTGCACAAAGAATTAGAACCTGTGAACTTAAAAACAGGCTCGCTCCGCTGGGAGCTTTCAAATCCAGATTTCACAAGTGCTGTAGCTATGGCAAACGCTATAAACCAAATTTTCCCAAACGCGGCAATAGCGGAAGATGCTTCGTCTGTTTTGGTGAATGTGCCGGAGGCTATGCGAAATGACTATATGTCTTTTATAGCTAGGGCGGAGAGCGTGGAATTTAACCCTAATACCAATGCGCGTGTTGTGTTAAGCGAAAAGACGGGAACTATAGTAAGCGGCTCAAATGTTCAAATAGATGAAATTGCTGTTTCTCACGGAAGCATCACGGTACAGGTTGCAAACGCTCAAGCGGCAGCTCCTGCGCCAACTTTTATAGGGCAGGCAACGCTGATAAACAATCAAAATATGAATGTCAGCGAGCCTACCACGGAAACGCGGGTTATGCCGGCTGTAAACAATGCGGGGCAGCTTGCCCAGGCTTTGAACAGCCTTGGGGTTGCGCCGCGTGATATAATCTCAATTTTCCAAGCGATTAAAAAGGCCGGTGCGCTTCACGCGGAGTTGGTGATTATGTAATTTTCTAACTTACCCTCCATTAATGCCAGACCCGTGTGTGATAGTCCAAAGCAATATGGAGGTTTTGCTGAATGTTGACAACAATCAGCATCACGAAGCACGAGACGCTATTGCCCCTTTTACCGAACTTGTGAAAAGCCCGGAACATTTCCATACATATAAAATTTCGCATTTGAGTTTGTGGAACGCCGCTTCAACCGGATTGACGGCAATAGATGTTTTGGAGAGATTAAAACAATACAGCTCTTATGAAATTCCAGTTGTGGTGGAAAATGAAATAACCGAATATATGGGGCGTTACGGCATTTTGCGTTTGGTGATAAAAGGCAACAACCTGCTTTTGGAATGCGATAGCGATTCCCTATTTTTAGAACTCTGCAAAAGAAAGGAACTCCAAGATTATATCGGGGAGTTCATATCAAAAAATGCCGTCATCATAAGCCCGCTCGCACGTGGCAAACTTAAAATCCTGCTGACAGAACTCGGCTTCCCTGTCCAAGATTTGGCTGGCTATATCAGAGGAGAACCGCTAGACATTGAATTAAGGGAAAACTTCAACGATTCCGGCGAGAAATTTATACTCAGGGATTACCAAAAAGATGCCGCTCAGGTATTTTACGCATCCGGCTCGGAAATGGGTGGCTCTGGCGTTATAGTGCTGCCGTGCGGTTCGGGCAAAACTATCATAGGAATGGCGGCGATGGCTTTGGTAAAAGCCCACACCTTGATTTTAACCCCAAGCGTAACAGCCGCTCGCCAATGGATAAGGGAAATTCTGCAAAAGACAAATTTGAAAAAAGAACAGGTAAAGGAATATTCCGGCGACTTGAAAGAGATTGGCCCGGTAACGATTGCCACCTATCAGATATTAACGCAGCGGAAAAGAAAATCCCAAAAACAAGAAGAAACCAAACAATTGAGAGAAGAAGAGGAATTCACCAATTTTTCCTTGTTTGAAGCACAAAAATGGGGCTTGATGATTTATGATGAAGTGCATCTGCTGCCAGCCCCGGTGTTTCGTTTTTCCGCAGATATGCAAGCCACAAGGCGTTTAGGGCTAACCGCAACTTTAATCAGGGAAGACCACAAAGAGACGGAGGTGTTTTCTCTCATAGGTCCAAAAAAATTTGACATACC
>Ga0268262_10003496_pt1 | contig 16960 bp, 25 predicted proteins | sample TergutNc150P3_FD_190354 | JGI IMG/M metagenome (GOLD analysis project Ga0268262, IMG submission 190354) | Nasutitermes corniger P3 segment gut microbial community from laboratory colony in Florida, USA - Nc150 P3 (SPAdes) (version 2) | ecosystem: Host-associated > Arthropoda: Insects >... | reverse complement strand
ATCAACCGGGAGGAAGGAATTGCGATGGCGGTAAATACTTTGGTAAACATCACCCAGGACGAGATAGAATACGAGCGCATGTCAAATCTGATAAAGAGCCAGCTTGATTATCAAAGCGACATGGTATGGGCCAAGCGCGAGGGCCGTGCGGAAGGTATACTTGAAATTGCCAGGAAGATGAAGAACGCGGGACGGCCATTAAGCGAAATAATGGAATTTACCGGACTGCCGCCAGAAACCATTGAACAGTTCTAAAGAACGCTTGCCTATTTTTACCCTGTATTCAATTCCAATTCTTTTACGCGGTATGCGATTACCTGCGCGATATCGTTGAGTACCTGCTCCTGGAATTTTGCGATAGTAAAAAACAAGCCCTCTTGACACCATAAACAAGGAGGAGTAGGATTATAAATAGAGGTAATATATGGCTGTTGCTACGATAAATTTGTCATTTGATGATGATTTAGTCAAACAAATGGATTTAATTGCAAACACCGCGTCAATAACCCGGAATCAATTAATATATAATTCTGTAAAAATGTATATAAATGACAGACAAAGATTAAAAGAGTTATATGCTTATGGAGAAAGCATAGCCGCAAAAAATAATTTTACAGAAAAAGATGTGTTTGAGGAAATAAAAGAATATAGAAAGAATAAATGAAAATAGTAATAGACTCAAATGTATTTGTATCATCATTTTTTTGGGGCGGGCATCCACGAGAAGTATTTGAAAGAGTCATTAACGGTTTTGATGAATTATATATAACTGATGAAATAATAAAGGAAATTACGTCAGTTATGAGCAGTAGAAAATTTGATGTAAATAGTATTGAAATTGAGGATTATACAAGAATAATCGAAAAATATTCAAAAAACATTATAACAAAGAATGTTCCAAATTCTATTAGCAGAGATAAAAGTGATGATAAAATTTTACAATGCGGACTTGATGGAAATGTAGATTACATTGTAACCGGTGATAAAGATTTATTGGTATTAAAAGAATATGAGACGATAAAAATAATCAATCCGAAAGATTATTTAGAAACAGTCTGAAAGGAGTGAAATAAGAGTAGTCTGTCATCCGTAGCCTATTTTAACCCTGTATTCAATTCCAATTCTTTTACGCGGTATGCGATTACCTGCGCGATATCATTGAGTACCTGCTCCTGGAATTTTGCGATAGTACCGGCTTCGGAACATGAGGGGAGAATTCGCCGTATATTAAAAAAATAAAAAATCTTTCTCCAAAATGCAAGCAAAACGCACATTTACGCCCTATATAGTGTCTGTCTATAATGTGGACACATTATAGACAGACTACCTTAAATAAGGCATTTTCGCAGCCTTTAGGCGAGAAAATGCAATGTCTGTCCGCAAAGTAACCGACTTTGTGGACAGACACTATATAGTGTAGGAGAAATAACTATGAAAACAGAAACTAAAAATCCCCCTCAATACGAGTGGGCCCCTACCCCTTCGGGGACGGGGCACGTATCTTGGACATCCGCTATGATGTGGTGTTCAAAGCCGTATTCACCAAAGACACTGCGGAATCAAGGGCCGCGCTGTCAGACTTGATTTCCGTGCTTATAGGTCGCATTGTTACGGTAGAAACTCTTGTCGCAAATGAGTCGACCGTTGACGATACCAGGCAACGATACCTGCGTTTCGACATAGCCTGCAAAACAGGAAGAGGCGAACCGATAAACGTTGAAATGTGCTTTAACCCCAAACTACATGAACCGGTACGTCTTGAGTACCACGCCGCGAGGTTATTTGTAGGACAGGATATCCACGGGGATGATAAAACTTATGATGATTTGAAGGAAAGCTATCAAATCTCCATTCTGGCAAAAGAAAAATTTTCCCCGGATGAAAATTTCGCGCACAATTTTCTGTATTACGATCCGGACAACCGCGTTTCGCTTCATGGAAGAACCCGGATAATCACCGTAGAGTTGGTAAAGACGGAACCGGTTGCCGGCAAACCAGTTGAAGAGATGACCAACGCTGAACTATGGGCGGTCTTTTTTCATTAATGACGAACGGAGTGAGGTCGCGGCCGTGCTTGCACGGACATGACCGAACGAGTGAGGACATCGAAGGGCTTTTGCCCTTTATTTGACAGACGAGGAGAAAAGGGGTAAAATAATGGAGATAATCAAGGGGGGAACCTTCGCCCTATGGGCTCGGTTGAGGTTCAACCGGGAGGAAGGAATAGCAATGGCAGTCGACCCTTTGGTAAACATCACCCAGGACGAGATAGAATACGCACGTATGTCTAATCTGATAAAAAGCGAACTTGACTATAATACCGGAATGGCAGAAGCCAAGCGCGAGGGCCGTGCGGAAGGTATACTTGAAATTGCCCGGAGGATGAAGAAAATGGGCGACCCCATTGAAAAAATACAAGCAATAACCGGACTGCCGCCAGAAACCATTGAACAGTTCTAAAGAACGCTTGCCTATTTTACCCCTGTATTCAATTCCAATTCTTTTACGCGGTATGCGATTACCTGTGCAATATCATTGAGTACTTGCTCCTGAACGCTCAAGCATTTCGGGGATAGGGAACTTTTTCTCGCTTTCTATCATGCCTATATGCGGTAATGGAATTTACACGAGAGTATCTCGATAACGTCGTTTTCGACTTTATAAACCAACCTATGCTCGTGGGTGATTTCACGCGACCAGTAACCTGATAAATCGTATTTAAGCGGCTCCGGTTTACCGAGACCGGAATATGGATTTCTGGATATATCTTTTATCAGAGTCATAATCTTCCTGGCAACTTTTTTGTCATTTATTGTCCATTCGTTATAATCTTCAAATACATCATCGTTGACAAAACTTATTTTCATTAAATCATAGCTTCCATTTCTTCCAGAGTCATGGTATGGACAAAGCGTCCATTCCGGGCATCATCCAAAGCAGTGTACAGACGGCGGCGGTTTTCTTCATCGGACAAAAGATATTCCGTTGTCCCTGATATTTCCCTGACCGATACGGCTATTTCTTTTCCCATAAAGGTTTCCTGCAATATTTTAAAAAAATCAATCGTAAGCTCATCCGGTCTAAGCCGATAGGTAACATCCATAATTATCCCTCTTACTGTTCAAAATACCAGTTTTGCCACTATCATGCAAGGGGTATGAACAGGAAACAAATAGCAAAAATCGAAGTATTATTTTAACCCTGTATTCAATTCCAATTCTTTTACCCGATAAGCGATTACCTGTGCAATATCATTAAGTACCTGCTCCTGGAATTTTGCGATAGTACCGGATTCGGATGCCGGATAGGATTTTAGTGAAAAAAGGATCGGCGCGTCAATTTCCAGGGCTGCGGCTATACGTTCAAGCATTTCGGGGGTAGGGATTCAATTTTTTGAATGTATCACCTCGGTGTGGCTTAATTTTCGGTTTCATTCAGCCGGATGGATAAAATAGCGTCAATATCCGCCAAAATTTTAGTTTTTAGGGATCTATTTCTTGATAAATTATCTTGTTTTGGGGAAAATAATTCAAGTGTATCCTTTTCCAGGGCTTTTGCGATCTGTTCAAGCATTTTTACAGAGGGAAAACGCTTACCGGTCTCTACCAATGCTATGTAATTGTCGGTAATATTAGCCTTCTCAGCCAATTTTGCTTGTGATATGCCCAGAATCTTGCGGTAATACTTCATATTTGATGCCAAAACTCTTCTCAGATCCGTCATTTCTTACCCTATTAATGCAGTAAAGTGACCTCATAGTACTTGTTCAATTGTTATGTTTTCAATTGACTCATTGTCAAAATTATGACTTTTTTGTAATTTAATATTGACAAATTGTTATGTATTATGATAATTTACATCGTAAGGGAGAACTTCGTATAGAAACAGTCCATACAGGCTGTTAGCGTATATGGAGTCAAATATAAGGATATTTTTTTAGAAATAGGAGGCGCTTTATGGACGAAAATACTCTACTTGAAATTCGTAAGAAAATTGCCAAGTTTCAAAATTGCATTTCTGCAAATGGGCATACAGTCGGTCTGAAATCAGATGGCACGGTGGTCGCAGTTGGGGAGAATGAAAATGGTCAGTGCAACACTGGAAGCTGACGAAACATTGTAGCGATTAGCACTGGTTTCCATTCAACAGTGGGTCTGAAAGCGGATGGCACTGTGGTCGCTACTGGGGTAAATAAAAATGGCGATTGTAATACAGGGAGTTGGCGGGACATTGTCACAATTTTAGCTAATGGTCATACAATCGGTTTGAAAGCGGACGGTACGGTGATCGCGGTGGGTAATAATGACAAAGGCCAGTGCAACACTAGCAGTTGGCGGGATATTGTACCTGTTCCAGAAGAACAAGTTTTGAAATGGAAACAATCATTACAATGGCAGAAACAAGGTTTATGTCGTTATTGCGGTGGCAATTTGGGTGGTATTATTTTCAAAAAATGTAAATCCTGCGGACAAAAAAATTGATGTTTTTTGTAAAAGGGAATGATCATCCATGTTGAGTGTAAGTGGTAATGGATTTTTTACACTGAAGTTTTCAGTGTTTTGAAATTTGTTCGTTGAGCAATACTGTCCGTTGGGCAGAAAAAGAAAAGAGTCGTGGCGGACTATAAATGGCTAGGAAGTTTATGATGAACGAAAATCCAACGGAAGCTTTTGAACAGTTTAAACTTGGGACAAAGTATTTTAAAGGAGAAGGCGTACCGATAGACCTTGAAAAGTCGGTGTACTGGTTTACTAAAGCCGCAGAGCAGGGTAATGCAATGTCACAATACACCCTTGGAGTTTTTTATCTGAACGGAGGAGCAGGCGTTCTGAAAGACTTGGAAAAGGCGGCGTACTGGTATACTAAAGCCGCCGAGCAAGGCCATGCATTGGCACAGTATACCCTTGGAGTTTGCTATTGGAATGGAGATGGTGTCCCAAGAGATTTTGATAAGTCACAATATTGGTTTACTAAGTCGGCGGAACAGGGTAATGAAGATGCAAAAAGACAACTGACGCAGTTAACTGGCACGAATAATAAAGAAGCATACCACGAACGTGGAGCCGAATACCTTAGAAAAGGCGACTACGACCGCGCTATTACCGAATATACCCAGGTGATACGGATTGACCCAAACTATGCATTAGCATACAACGAACGCGGAATCGCATACGATAATAAAGGCGACTACGACCGTGCTATTGCTGATTATACTCAGGCGATACGGCTTGACCCGAATTTTGCTGTGGCATACTGTAATCGCGGCATTACATACAACCATAAAGGCGACTACGATAAAGCAATTACCGATTATACCCAAGCGATACAGCTTAACTCGAATTATAAAGAAGCATACTCCGAACGCGGAGCCGCATACGGTAGTAAAAGCGACTACGATAAAGCAATTGCCGATTGTACCCAAGCAATACGGCTTGACCCGAATGATGCATCAACATATGACAATCGCGGCTCTTCATACCTTAACAAGCGAGATTATGATCGTGCCATTGCTGATTTTGATCAGGCTATACGGATTGATTCAAATTTTACAGGGTATTATCGACGCAGAGGTCTAGCTTATATGGAAAAAGGTAATTTTACTCAGGCTCGCTCAGATGTGAACAAGGCTTTACAACTTGATCCTAATAATCAAAAAGCAAAGGAGCAAGACGCTGAACTTAGGCGGAAGGGGTATTAACGGGAAGAGGAATATAAGCGGTAAAGGATTCTATACACTGAAGTTTTCAGTGTTTTAAAAATCGCTCGTTGAGCGATACTGTCCGTTGGACAGAAAAAAGAAGAAGCAGACTATAAACGACTAGGAGGCTTATTATGAACAAAAATCCTACGAATGCCGATGAGCAGTATAAACTTGGGTTTTGCTATTTTAAGGGAGACGGAATCCCGAAAGACACGCAAAAGGGGTTTTACTGGTTTACTAAGGCCGCAGAGCAAGGACATGCAGGGGCACAGTTCTATCTTGGGAATTTTTATTTGGGAGGGATAAACATACAAAAAGATGAAAAAAAGGGAGTATTTTGGATAACTAAAGCTGCAGAGCAGGGACATGCAGATGCACAATTCTATCTTGGGAGTTTTTATGATAATGGTGATGGCGTCCCAAAAGATAGGAATAAGGCAGAATATTGGTACGCTAAGTCTGCAGAACAAGGTAATGAAAATGCAAAAGAAACAATGGCCAAGTTGGCAAGTTTGAAAAAGCGGGGGCTCTGAGAAAAGACAAAAAATATCACATGCTTCTCTCTTGCGCGTAAGTAGCAATGGATTCTATACACTGAAGTTTTCAGTGTTTTTAAAATCGCTCGTTGAGCGATACTGTCTGTTGGACAGAAAAAAGAAGTAACAGATTATAAACGACTAAGAGGTGTATTATGAACAAAAATCCTACAGATACCGATGAGCAGTTTAAACTTGGGTTGTGCTATTTAAATGGAGACGGTGTTCCGCAAGACATGAAAAAGGCGGTGTACTGGATCACAGAAGCCGCAAAGCAAGACCATGCAGAAGCACAGTCATTCCTTGGGGATAGTTTTAATGAAATGGGAAATATAAAAAAAGCGGCGTACTGGTGGGCAAAGGCTGCAGAGCAAGGCGATGCATCTGCACAGAATAACGTAGGGATTTGTTATGAGAACGGTGATGGCGTACCACAAGACCTTGAAAAAGCGGAGTACTGGTATACCAAAGCCGCAGAGCAAGGCAATGAAGAAGCACAGATTAACCTTGATGATTTGCTTAAGAACGGTTGAGGCGTATCAAGGTAATCAAGATGCAAAAAGATTGCTGTCCATGTTCTAAAACAGGTACTACCCTGACAAAAAGCAAAAGGTATCACCTGTTGCCTTGTTGCGTGTAACTGGTAATGGCTTCTATACACTGAAGTTTTCAGTGTTTTGAAAATCGCTCGTTGAGCGATACTGTCCGTTGGACAGAAAAAATTTAAGTCGTATAAATAATGGAGGTTTATCATGTGTCCATATTACGATGCGGATAACAAACGATGCGTTTTCTTCGGTACATTACAGGAAGGGTATCAGAAAGAGCATTATTGCCTGTCCAGTGGCGAATGGAGGAATTGCGAGAACTATGTGAACAGAAGTACAGAGGAAAGAGTGTCAAAGCGTCTGCGTCCAAACCCGGATTTATAACCGCAATACTAACAGAGTGAAATATGGCTAAACCTGGCGGCCAGTCCCTTAGCCATATTTCAACTTTGCAAGCCGGATAATAGCAAGGAGGAAAATAATGCTGAAAAAAGAACAATTTCATACCTCTGTTCTTAAAAATATTATAAATAAAGAAACAACACTTTCACCTTCGGACGCAATTAAAATTATCACAAATACTGTAAGCCATACTCTTCTGGGTTCTGACAGCTCCGAAGCCCGGAGTTCACAAACGAGAAAGAACTTTATGGTTGAAGGAATAAAAGGGTTAATATCCTCGGCGATCAGGCAACATGGAATAAGTCCTTTGGCTATACTTAAAAACCTAATAATTCATCAATCATTTAGTTCTAAACCGCCAAGAGGCAGTAAATAACACAAAGGAGTTGTTACTATGAGCCAAAATGAAGCGCTGGAATATAAAAACAATGGTAATCGAAATTTTAAGCAAAATAATTTTGAACAGGCAGCCGAGGATTTTACCCGGGCGATTAACCTTAACCCTAATGACGCTGAGGCATTTGCATATCGTGGCATTGCGTATTCTACTATAGGCGTTATGCGTAAAGATACTTCCTTTTTTGATAAGGCAATCGGAGATCTTGACCAGGCGTTAAAGCTGAATCCTGATTATGCGCTGGCGTATTCTGCCCGTGGACGCGCATATTCCAGTAAAGGCGAACTTGACAAGGCGCTCGAAGACTTAAATCGTGCGATACAGCTTAATCCTAATGACTTTAATGCATATTCCGGCCGTGGTAGTGTATATATAGCAAAAAAAGAATATGAACGCGGAATTAAAGACAAGAAAGCTTCATTACGGATTAATCCGAACCAACCTGAAACTATAAAAATTATAGAATTGGCGCGAACGTTGCAGGAAATGGAATAATAACATTTTTTTGGAGTAAAAGCTGGTTATGATCGAATTTAAAACAGGTGACAGGGTAAACCTTCACGGCGGTTCAGGAAGGAAACCAGAAAGAGGTGAAAATTATGAAAAACTTTAGGCTTTATACCATTTGTATAATTCTGCTATCCGCTCTTTTACTAAATACCTGTGGTGAATTAAATGAATCACAGCCGGGTAACTACAAGTCATTTAACCACGACCTGCGGGGAACATGGGTCTCGAACGAAACAGGTTTGTATTCGGGAACATTAAAAATTGATTTTGACACAATAACTATTGATGGTTATGGAGAAGACTGGACATCTCTGGTAGTAGACGATAATAAACGACCCTTCAAAGATTTTCCCAAAAGAGTGCCGCTTAAAGGTTATTCAGAAGAAGGAAAAATATTCATTGATTATGGCGGTACTGTGCAGAATGGTATTCCCTATTATTTTACTGAAACAGGAACTTATCCGAATAAAACTAAATTACTGAAATTCTCTTTTGGCGGCAGACCAGAAATATTACAACAGGAGTTTTAGCATGAGCCAAAATGAAGCACTGGAAAACGCCCAGCAAAAATAGCGTTTTTTCCAGTAAAGGCGATTATGATCGAATTTAAGACAGGCGACAGGGTAAACCTTCACGGCGGTTCAGCCGCCGTTATTGACAAGGAACTCGGGCGCGGCGGGCAGGGTATTGTGTATTCCGTAAAAATTGACGGCAAGCCATACGCCCTTAAGTGGTACACCTGTAAATTTAAGAACAAAGATACGTTCAGGAAAAACCTGGAAGCCAATATCGCCTCAGGCCCACCGGATAATAAATTTCTTTGGCCTCTGTTCCTGACAAGTGAACAACAGGGCAGTTTCGGTTATGTGATGAATTTGCGTACCAAAGAATATTCGGAGTTTTCTGATATTCTCAACAATGATGTGAAATTTCCTTCTACCGAAATGGTAATTAATTCTGCCCTGAACATTGTAAACGCTTTCCGTTCCCTTCACCGGAAGGGGTTAAGTTACCAGGACCTTAATGACGGCAATTTTTTTATCAATGTAAAAACAGGCGACGTGCTGATCTGTGACAATGATAATGTCACGCCGGACGGCAAAAAGAACTCAGGCAATATCGGCGGCAAGCCGGGCTACATGGCCCCCGAAATTGTTACCGGCAAGTCTTACCCCAATTCTTTAACCGACTGCCATTCTTTGGCGGTTATCCTCTTTAAATTGTTCTGCCGCCATGATCCGCTGATGGGCGAGCAATATGTAAAAAGCGTTTGTATAACCGAGAAGCGGGAAATTGAGTTGTACGGTTCGTCCCCTGTTTTCATTTTTGATCCCGATAATGACACTAACCGTCCGGTAAAGGGAATTCACCCTAATCCGATAAAGCTTTGGCCCATATACCCCGATTTTCTCCATGAGGCTTTTATTAAATCTTTTGCCGAAGGCATGAAAAATCCCAATGCGCGGCTGCCTGAAAACGAATGGCAAAAAGCGCTTGTCCGCCTTCGCAGTGAACTGTTGCAATGCCCGTCATGCAAAGATGATATTTTCCTTAATCAGTATAAGAAGGGCAAGAAAATAGAATGTTCCTGCAAACATTCTTTCAGTTACCCCCTTTATCTTGTATTGGGCAATTATAAAGTCCCGCTATTCCCCAATGTAAAATTATACGCATGCCATACCAGAGCCTACAATGATGATTATAATACCATCACCGGAGAGGTGGTAATGAACAAGAATAATCCCGCCATATGGGGCATCAAAAATCTTTCGGGCGACTCATGGTTCATGACACCTGAAAACGGGGAAGGGAAAAATATTGAAAACAATTCGGTTGTTCCCATTGCTTTAAATTTAAGTATCCAGTTTAAGGAAATAACCGGAATAATAAAGGAGTAATCATGAAACTTCGTTTCATGTACGATTTTAAATGTGCGGCTGTTAGCCGCACTATATAGGAGTAATCAATGGGTATTTTTGACAAAGTAGAAGGTATTGTTAAGCGGCAAATGGTTTTATTTTTTATTATCGATACTTCCGGCAGTATGATGGGGACAAAAATTGGCGCCGTGAACACGGCCATTCGCGAGGTCTTGCCGGAATTAAAAGGGATTGGCGGTTCTGATGTCGATCTAAAAATTGCCTGCCTGAAATTCTCCTGCGGCTGTTCGTGGATGCACGCTTCCCCGGTCACCGTTGAACAATTTCAATGGAACAATCTTTCCGCCGACGGCGAAACTGATTTTGGAGCCGCCTGTAAGGAACTGTCCGATAAATTGTCCAGGGAAAAATTTTTGGCGGCACCTTCCGCTTCCGTAGCCCCCGCCATTATCCTTATGTCTGACGGCGAGCCTACGGATGATTACAAGAAAGGCTTATCCGAATTGAGGGACAACAAATGGTATAAATACGCCATTAAGGTTGCCGTGGCCATCGGGGAAGACGCGAATATTGACGTGTTAAAAGAATTTACCGGAAACATTGAGGCCGTAACTACCGTGCACACGCCGGAAGCCCTTCTAAAATGGATACGTTTTGTTACCGTTGAATCCGTACAGATTGGAAGTAAAAGCCAGCCCATGCAGGACGGGCAGATTGAATCCAAACAGGAAACGATGATAGAACAGATGAAGGATCTACAGCAAAGCGATCCGGATTTTAACAAAGTTTCAACCGCAGAGGATGACTGGGATTAAGTGCCGTTAATAAAATTTGCCGTAAAGGCACAGGGCATAAGCCATATTGAAAAGGACATTCCCTGCCAGGATTCCGCAAACTCTGTTTTGGGCCTTAATAATACAATAGGAATTGCCTGTGTTGCCGACGGTCACGGCGGTAATAAATACTTCCGAAGCGACAGAGGGTCAAATTTCGCGGTTAACATAGCCTTGCCATCTCTGGCTGATTTTTACGGTTCTGTAACAAGAAAAAGATCTGTATTATTTGCAGACAGTAAAGCCGTCAACGAGGGCATAAAAAATATTGATATGCAATCAAAGTTGAAGCAGCTTGAGGCTAATATCATTTACAAATGGCGTAATGCTGTCATTGAAGACTTAAAGAATAATCCGTTGACTGAGGTTGAAACCGGGATCTGTAATGATAACAATATTCCGCCCGACGACCCGGTAATGTATGGCACAACTTTACTGGCTGCCTTTGTTTCTGATTGTCTTTGGTTTGTACTACATATCGGCGACGGCTTATGCGTTGTATTGGAAAATGAAGATAAAATATATTGTCCCATACAGGAAGACGAGCGTTTGGCGTTTGGCAGGACAACTTCATTATGTGACAATGACTCGATTAACAACTTCCGTGAAAGTTATGGTTTTTCCCCAATTATGGGGTTAACTGTAGCCACGGACGGAATGGCGGATTCATTTGAACCGGATAAATATCTCCAATTTAATAAAGAACTGTATGACAAATTTTCTCATTTTCCTGTACGGACAGAAGCGGAATTAAAAGAGTTTCTTCCGGAAATATCCGGGCGCGGCAGCCGTGATGATATTTCAATTGCGGGCATTTTCAGAATAAACGAGTTAAATAAGGTAATAGCATGATACAGACAGAATATTCCAAAATTATCAATAAAATAGCTATAGAAAACGGGAAAGATATTTTTCTTGAACCTAAAAGATTGAAGCCTTTTTTATCGGACTATACCAAAAATGAATATAAAAAGGAAAACGCCTTTTTATTATCCGTACTCAATACTGACTGTATCAAGTACATTAACAATGCGGAAGACCTTGTTGAGTGTAAGCAATTTCTTTTGAAGCGTCTTGATGATGAATACGGTCTTTCTTCCGCAAAAAGCTCCGAAATGCTGGATATATTGTTTCTCGCGCTTCGCGGCGTAAATGCACAATCGCCGGATGAAGCAAGAAAAAATATCGCCATGTTTCAAAGGTGTATTTCTATTGGTTATAATGCGGAAAGCAGTCATATTGTCGGACTGAAAACGGACGGCGAAGTTGTCGCTGTCGGATCGAATGACTACGGCCAATGCAATATCCGACAATGGCGGAATATTGTCGCGGTTTCCGCCGGCTCAAGATGTACCGCAGGCTTAAAATCGGATGGCTCGCTTATCATTGCCGGGGGTAGTGTTTCTGGTTCCACGCAAAGCAACTCCAGGGACATTATTGCTTTTTCACTTGGCAGTAGTCATATCGCGGTTTTAAGAAAGGGCGGGTTTGTTAACGCGGTTGGGGACAATGATTTTGGTCAATGTGATATTCATGGGTGGCGGGATATCGTCGCGGTTTTTGCCGGCCAATTTCACACAGTCGGCTTGCGGGGGGATGGGACGGTGATCGCGGTTGGGGATAATGATTACGGCCAATGCGAAACTCAGGAGTGGCGGGATATAGTTGATATCTCAGCCGGATTTGCCCATACGGTCGGTATAAAGGCGGACGGCACTGTTATAACAGCCGGGAGTAAAGGCATGGCGCAATGCGCGACACAGCACTGGCGGGATATTGTCGCAGTTTCCGCCGGGCTGACCCATACCGTAGGTTTGAAAGCTGACGGAACAGTTATTGTGACCGGAAGCAATGATTTCGGCCAATGCAATGTCCAAGGCTGGCAAAACTATATAGCCGTTCGCGCCGGAATGTCCAATACCGTAGGATTGAAAGCGGATGGCACGGTCGTTGTATGCGGTGACAATAAATTCGGCCAATGTAACACTCAAAGCTGGCGGGATATTGGGCCTGTTCCTGAAGAACAAGTATTAATATAGAAAAAAATAATCAGATAATAGATAGAGTCTGTCTATAATGTGAACACATTATAGACAGACTACCTTAAAAATCGTATTTTCGCAGCCTTTAGGCGAGAAAATGCAAAGTCTGTCCGCAAAGTTACCGACTTTGTGGACAGACACTAGATAGTAATAAATTTATAAACGAAATGGGATTAAGAATGCTATAGTGCCTGTCATCCGGAGGCATTTATCCAAATAAAACAGAAAAGCGCTTTTTATAATCGCGATTATTTCTTTATAGATTTGCATATCCGGGTCAGGCAGGTTTTCACGAAGTTTTTCAGCCATAGGTACAATATACGCAAATTTATCTTTTATGGTTTTCATCATATTGGTGGCATTTTGATCTAAATCTTCAAATAACGCGATGAAATCTTTAGGCTTTAAGGAACTGTATTTCCCCTTGCCATTTATAAGCATAGCCATTTCATGATCAATGACTTTTTCAGGGTAAACCTCGGTTGACAGTAAATCATAAAACGGAGCAAGCTTGACTCCTGAATCACTGTGAAGCAAAGATAAGTTTTTTGCATGGGAGTCCGTATTGCCGATTAAATAATTGAAAATAATCCATTCCGTAAACAGGATAATATCCGATAGGCGATTTTCAGAAAATTCATTAATGATTCTGTAACAATTCTTTAATTTCGCGCCGCCTCCTTTCTGGTATTTTTTATCGGAAACAATACCAAGTGCCTGACAGAAATCTTCCTGATGTATACGCTGAACTGTTACACTTACGCGGAACTCATTATTTTTAATATATCTGTCATATCTTGTAATCTCAAGATACGGATGACCTTCGGCTTCCAATAGTTCAATTTCAGGAACGTTAGATAAAATAACCTTTGCAAGTTTCATGCAAAATAATTCGTTTTCTAACAAATCAGGAAATCTGTTATTGGTAATCTTAATTATATGGGTTGTAGGATTTACATCACTTGAAAGATAATATTTTCCATCTAATTTATATACCGCAAACTTTGACTGAGCACCTGCCAGTGAAAGACGCGGCGGATTCTCAATACTTGTGAGCAGGGGATCCTGCGGCAGTTTATCAATTATTTGCACAATTTTTCCGGAAGATATTTCGCTTATGTGCGTACCGTTATTATCCGGCGTTGTTTCATATAAAGCCACCGCACCGGCGCAATCTCCGCCGAATTTGTTAAGAATGAAAAAAATATTATTGCCGGAAACATGGTCTTTTGTGAGTATTTCAAAAGCCTCGCCCTCCGGGGTTAAATTCTCAAAAAAAGGGTAAGTTGCGGCGTGGGGATAACTTTCCGCCCTTACAGGCAAGCGGACAGATAAAGGAGAGGCGTTATTATCATATTGAAACGAGAGTTGCAATAGGTCATCTTCGGACAATACGCCGATCTTTTTCCCGCAAAGATATACATTCAGTTTTCTGCTCATTTACCGTCCTCATTAATATTGAGCGCTTCAATTTTTATACCAAGAATATCCGCGACGCGTAAGGCTTTGTTAAGCTGTATCGTAGGTTTACCGTTCTCAAGATCGCCGATGAAACGTACCCCGGTATTTGCCGTTGCCGCCAACTGTATCTGAGTAGCTCCCTGCCGTTTACGGTATGCCCGAACAGCCGTTCCAAAAGACTTGGAATCTTTTATTTTCATAATTTACTCCATATTACCTATCGGTAAGAATAACGTATTTTCTATGGAAAATCAAGTAAATCTTACTTATCGGTAATAAATATATGGGCTAGCGAAGATATATTAAAAATATTACCGTTCGGGAATATTATGTAAATGAAATTGCCCATCGCTCCCTTCTCATGCTAATATAATCGTAACCAAATGAAAACTTTATGGCGTATAGCAAAAGAAGCCGTAAGATACAAAGGCTGGCTGCTGTTGTCGATTTTCGGCACTCTTATGATGACTACAGTCAACCTGATTGCCCCAAGAATAATGGCGGGTATGACGGGGCTTGTGGCAGGCGGCATGACACGGGAAAATTTTATCACCGTATTGTGGATGGCGGGCGGATTGCTGGGCCTTTACCTGATACGCATCCTGTTCCGGTTTCTATCCAATTACTGCTCGCACAGGGCGGCGTGGCGGCTTGTGCTTGAACTGCGGATCAAAGTTTATAAAGCGATTCAGTCTTTTTCTATGGACTATTTTCACAACAAGCAAACGGGCGAGCTTCTTAGCCGCGTAATGAACGATGTGGCGACATTTGAATTGATATACGCCCACATCACCCCCGATGTTATTACCAATTTTGTCACCCTCACGGGCGTAACAATTATTCTTTTTAATTTAAACGCACGGCTCGCGCTTATCACCTGTATTCCCATTCCCTTTATTTTGGTGTCAGGATGGTTTTTCAGCCGCAAGGTGCGGCCCAATTTTCAGAAGACGCAGAAGTCACAGGGGGAATTATCCGCGCAGTTGCAGGATAATTTCTCCGGTATACAGGAAATACAGGCTTTTGGACGCCAGGATTATGCATCTGAAAAAATTTTAATCAAAGGCAGGGATTTTACACATAACATGCTCCGCGCCCTGAAGTTAAGCGCCATATTTCACCCGAGCGTGGAATTTTTAACTTCTATTGGCGGCGTTATTGTCGTCGGCTTCGGCGGATATTTGGCGTATAAAAATCAGCTTACCGTTTCTGAGATTGTCGGTTTTCTTCTTTATCTTGCCCTTTTTTACGCGCCGATTACGGGCATTGCCCAGCTTCTCGAATCGGCCCAGCAATCGCTTGCCGGAGCGGAACGCGTGATTGAAATTTTAGATACGCCGCAAAGCGTCAAGGACAGCCCCACGGCTAAATCAATCGGAAAAGCGAATGGGCAAATTACTTTTGAGAACGTCTGCTTTTCCTATATTAAGGGCGTTCCTGTTCTTGAAGACGTATCATTTGAAGTTAAACCGGGTCAGATGGCCGCGCTGGTAGGGGCTACGGGCGTAGGAAAAACCACGTTAAGCAAGCTTATATCAAGGTTTTATGATCCTACAGGCGGAAGGGTATGCCTTGACGGGCACGATCTGCGGGACATTACTCTGGAAAGCCTGAGAAGCAATATCTCTCTGGTTTTACAGGATACATTCTTGTTTAACGGAACTATCGAAGAAAATATCGCGTTTGCAAGGTCGGACGCTTCGATTGAAGAGATTAAATCTGCGGCGCAGACCGCAAGGATACATGATGACATAATGCAAATGCCCGAAGCCTATCAGACGCAGATAGGGGAACGCGGCGTTAAATTGTCGGGCGGTCAGAAACAGCGCATAGCAATAGCAAGGGCGGTACTATGCCGGGCACCGGTGCTTATTCTTGACGAGGCGACCGCGTCTGTGGACGTACACACCGAGGAGCAGATACAGCAGGCGATCAACGACATAGCCGGAAGCCGTACAATCGTAACCATCGCGCACCGTCTTTCTACCATTCGCAACGCGGATGTTATTTATGTTTTTGAAAAAGGTCGTATTATCCAATCGGGCAGTCATGCCCAATTAATTGAGCAGGAAGGACTTTACCGGAGTTTATGCCGCACAGGAAAATGAAGGGGTTCGACTCCCGTTCCGTACCTCGAAACATCTTTATATAAGGAATGGCAAAGGGTTGCCATTTTCTTACACAGGATATATAATATTGAAGTTGTTTAAAAAACAATGAGGTTTGTATGAAAAAAGTCGCAAAAAAAGAAAAGCCTATGTGATGATATAAAAACATTGATAGAACAAAGCAAACAACAAATTACCGTCCAGGTCAATTCCACTATAACTATGCTTTATTGGCGAGTAGGCAGCAGAATCAAAACTGAGATTTTGCAAAACAAAAGAGCTGAATACGGAAAAGAAGTTATTAAACAGTTGGCAGGTGACTTAACTAAGCAATATGGCAGTGGATGGGGTGAAAAACATTTGAGACATTGTCTCCGCTTTGCGGAGACTTTCCCTGATGTCAAAATTGTCTACGCACTGCGTAGACAATTGACGTGGACTCACATTAGGGCGGTCTTGTACATAGAAGAAGACTTGAAAAGAGAGTTTTATATTGAACTATGTAAATTAGAACGATGGAGTACCAGAGTTTTGAAAGAACG
>Ga0268262_10003495_pt1 | contig 16961 bp, 12 predicted proteins | sample TergutNc150P3_FD_190354 | JGI IMG/M metagenome (GOLD analysis project Ga0268262, IMG submission 190354) | Nasutitermes corniger P3 segment gut microbial community from laboratory colony in Florida, USA - Nc150 P3 (SPAdes) (version 2) | ecosystem: Host-associated > Arthropoda: Insects >... | reverse complement strand
GTGCGTTCAGGACCATGAGAAGTCCAAATTCAACGCGATGCGCGAGAGTAGTTGGCGCATTGTATCCGCATAGAAAATAATACCGGGCGGAAGCCCTTTTTTTATGCGAAAATGCCCCGCTTGGTCGGGGAGCCGCTGGCTATATAATAGGGGCAACCCAAAGGCCTGCGGGGTCATTTCGTTGAATATGATTTCTCAAACTCCCTGGCCGCCTATTCCGGCGGTTTTTTGCATAAAGGGAAAGAGAATGCTCAAAACAATTTTCGCAATAATGGCCGTCGGCTTTGCGTCCAACGCTGGCGCCGCTCAACTGACGATCGCGGAAAAACTGGCGGACATTATGGCCAGCAAAGAGCAGATCCGCCAGGCGATAGAAACGAAAGGCGTGTCGGTGCCGTCCAACACCCCGCTGTCGCAATATGGGGCCAAAATCGGACAAATATCGGCTTGTCATGCGACGGGGTTCGTCGTCAGGAGCGTCGATTTTTGTGTGAAGATTATTAGCTCTTCTACAGTTTTATCTATAAATAGCATCTTTTCCAGCATTTGCTCTCCGCTTAGCGCGACCGCCAAGTTCCCGTACGTTAATTGCGGAGGTTCTACCCCTGCCGATGGAACAAATACCTATGATTGGACAAGCACGTCATGTCCATTAGTATCGACAACAGCTACGATCTACGGCAACGCTAGATGTTCGACGCAGCGCGACACCGCCGGGCATGGAAATACCTCTACTGACAATACTGTCAATGGTATTTGTTATCGGGCAACTAACGAACCATCGAATAATCCCGGCACAGGCGTAAATTGCTGGTGTCAGTTATGTACCAACAGTTCCAAAACGTCGTGCGGCGGCTGGGTCTTCCTGTACATCGCCAACACGGCGTCCGTTTGCGCGTCGCAGTGCGCATACGCTTGCGGCTTCACCGTCGCCGACACGTATCCCAACAACCGGACCTTTCGGGCCGCGCTCTGCGCCGCGCCTGCGCCGTAGGCCCTTTAAAACTTCCTATGCTCGGTCGCGAATTCGCGCAGGTAGTCCATGTCGAAGTTTCTCATTATATCGGACAGGGAATAGTTTCTGCCAGCCCCCGTTATCGTCAGCGCTATCGGCCTCGGCACCGGCGCGGTTCCCCTCATAACCACGTTCGCCGCAATCGACGCTTCGCCGCCCTGCACCTTAAAGTTTCCCGTTATGTCCGTGTGGCGCGCCGTCAGCAGAAACGGCCGCGTCGTCCGAAAGTCGCCCCCCGAATATTCCCCTGATATTTCCATTTCCTTTATTTCCGTCTCGCCGCCCGACAACGCCCTCCTTACCGCGTTCTCGGCGTCGGAGCGGCCCATCTTCAGCGCGTTCGCGTAGAATCCGTCCGTCCCCAGTCCTATAACCGTTCCTCCGTCCAGCGAAACTTCCACGGTACCCGACATATTGCGCCAAATGTCGTACCTCGTTTGCCCGTACGATTCCATTTCGCCGCGCGCCGTCACGGTCGCGCCCCTGACATTCACAGGCGACGAGGCGGAGAACAATTCGCCCTTTACGAAGAATCTGTTCGACTGCACCAGGTATCTGTATCTCGACCTATTCTTCGATATCGTCAAAAGCAGACTGCCGCTGCCGGAATCGCCCACCGACATTTTTTGACTTTCGGAATTCAGCGAATATACAAAGCCCGCATACGTCGCGCCCATCAGCGTTATCTTGTCCGCCGTTATCGCCAAATTCGTTCCAAAGCCGAACGGCGCCAGCAACGGATCGGCCGACAGATACTGGTTGTCCTCTATCTTGTCGAACCACTGGGCGTTCAAAATCTTATCCATATCCAAATGCTTCGTTTTCAGCGTCAGCGCGCCGCCGAAATACATTCCCTCGAATTCCATATCGCCGAGCCGCACCGTCAAATTCATTATCGCGCCGCCCTTATAAACGCCCGACGCGGACAGCGCCGCGCGCGGCATTATAAAATCCAGGGCTTTCTTTCCCGTAAGCGCGGCCAAAAGATTCCCGCCGTCCTTGTGATCGATCGAGAACCTACCGCTTCCTTCCATCGACAGGGACCAATCCATCGAATCGAAATCGAACGACGCCGCGTCGGCCGCGATTCGCGCGCTAAGATTGCCCCGCGCGTCCAGCATCGATTCCGGCAAGGGCGGCGCCCGCGGCATGTCCCTTAGCCTGGCGTTCGCGGCCATATATTCCATCTCGATTTTATCGCCGTTAATTCTCGCGACGCCCGACACGCTCGGAAGCGCGAACTCTACGGTTCCGCTTCGCGCGCCCATATATTTTTTCAGGCCGTCCAGCATTCCAATTTCCGGCCCCGCGTCTTCCGATTTGAACGACATTATATATTCGGTCTCCGAAACCGACAGGCGGCCGGACGCCGTCATATCCCGTCCGATGACGGACCATGCGCCGCATTCCCAAACTTTAGGATTTCCCGAAAATTCGCAATGCGCGGACCGCGCCGGATTCTTTTGATAAAACGCCACGCCCACTTTGTGCGCGGCGCCGCCGGATATTCGGCCGCCCGACACCGTGATTGACATATCGCCTTTTTCAAACCTTGCCGATTCTATTTCCATATCCAGGCCGCCCGCGCCGTTCGCCGACAATTTTATCTCGCCGCCGAACGAGGCGCCGCCGCTTTTGCCCGAAATGTTTTTAACGTACAGGTTCTTTCCGCCGTCCCACCACCAGTCGGCGCGCGCGTTCGTTTTTTCCGATATCTTCGGATAGGCGAAGCCGAACATGGCGTTTATGTCCCGCGTTTCGACCGCGATGTTTCCATGCGCTTTGACGGCGCCAATCTCGGACGTTTCAATCACGCCGCTTATTTCCAATCCGCCGCCCCGATCCGAGATCTTGAATTTATCGCCGTCCAAGTCTATCCCGTACTTACGGCTTTCGGTTCCGATCCGCGCGACAATACGACCGGGCGAGATGTCGGCGGAGGCTATGTCGTATTTTTTTCCGGCGTATTCGACGGTCGAATTCGTCAGTAGCATGCGGCCCGTAAAGCGCGGCGCCGCCAAATCCGTCAGCGTGAAATTCGCGCCGTCGATTTTTATAGCGCTCGCAATCCTCGCGTTCGCCAAATCGAATACGCTGGCCCACGATATCCTAAACCTGAGCGTCTTTATATTCGCGCCGCCTATGACCACGTTCTGAAGCGACAGCATCGGATGACCCAGCAGAGACATCCTGGCGCCGCCCTTTATCGCGACGGGCATGCCGGTCGCCTTTGCCAGCGCCGTTGAAAAATCTTCGCGAAAGCCGTCCAGCGGAATCAGCGGCGGCGCTATGATATACGCGGGCAACAGCAACGCCAGCACGGGCGCGCCGTAGCGTATAAGCCAATCTGCGACTGATATTTTCACTTTCCCCCTCTCCTTGCCATACGACATTATATAGACTATAATCGCGTCATGCAAAATAATTTATTCGATTTGACCGCGCCGTACAAAGCGGCCGGAGATCAGCCGCAGGCCATAGACGAACTTTGCCGCGGATTGTCCCAGGGCCTGCGCGACCAGGTTCTGCTCGGCGTCACGGGTAGCGGCAAGACCTTTACCATGGCGAACGTCATAGCCAGGTCGAACCGCCCCGCCCTTATCATGGCGCCCAATAAAATCCTGGCCGCGCAACTCTATACCGAAATGAAAAGTTTTTTTCCGCATAACCACGTCGAATACTTCGTGTCCTACTACGACTATTATCAGCCCGAGGCATACGTCCCCGCCACGGACACCTACATCGACAAGGACGCGTCCATCAACGAACAGCTGGACCGTATGCGCCACAGCGCCACACGTAGCATGCTGGAAGAAAAAGACACCGTGGTCGTAAGTAGCGTATCCTCTATCTACGGCCTGGGCAGTCCTCAGGAGTACGGCGAGATGAAGGCCGTATTTTTCGTAGAGCAAAATATCTCGATGAAAGACGCGATCGCGCGGCTGGTGGAGTTGCAGTACAAACGGAACAACGTAGGATTCGAGCGCGGCGATCTGCGCGTTCGCGGCGACACTTTGGACATATTCCCGTCGCACTCCACCGATACCGGCTACAAGATTTCTTTCTTCGGCGATACGGTCGAATCCATATTCGAGTTCGACGTTTTGACTGGAGAAAAGAAGGTCAAGACCGGCCGCGCCGCCGTTTATCCGAACACTCACTACGCGACGCCCATGCGAACGCTACTCAACGCGATCGGCGATATCAAAAAAGACCTGGAAGACAGACTGAACTTTTTCCATGGCGGCGAAAAGCTGATCGAAGAACAACGCCTGCGCGAGCGGACCCTGTTCGACATCGAGATGATGGAGAATACCGGAATGTGCCGCGGCATAGAAAACTATTCCAGGTACCTGTCCGGACGCGCGCCGGGCGAGCCGCCGCCGACACTGTTCGAATACCTGCCCGCTAACGCAATTCTGTTCGTAGACGAGTCTCACATAACCGTACCGCAAATCGGCGCCATGTATACCGGCGACCGGGCGCGCAAGGAGACCCTCGTAAAGCACGGATTCCGCCTGCCGTCCGCAATGGACAACCGCCCGCTTAAGTTCCAAGAATGGGACGATCTGCGCCCGCAGACCATCTTCGTGTCCGCCACGCCCAGCGATTGGGAAATCGAGCGCTCTCGCGGCGTAGTGGTCGACCAGGTCATACGTCCGACCGGGTTGCTCGATCCCGCATGCGAGATCAGGCCCGCCGCGGATCAGGTCAACGACGTAGTCGCCGAAATCAAAAAAATAAAGGGCCGCGTACTGATAACCACCCTGACGAAGAAAATGTCCGAGCACCTGACGGACTATCTGATCGAGAACGGCGTACGCGCCAGGTACATGCATTCCGACATCGAAACGCTGGAGAGAATCGAAATCCTGCGCGAGCTGCGGCTTGGCAAGTTCGACGTGTTGGTCGGCATCAATCTTCTGCGCGAGGGGCTGGATATTCCAGAATGCGAGCTGGTCGCCATAACCGACGCGGACAAAGAGGGCTTTCTTCGCTCCGCGCGGTCGCTGATTCAGACTATCGGACGCGCCGCGCGAAACGCCAGCGGCCGAGTCATACTTTACGCCGATTCCATTACGCGCTCCATGCGCGAGGCCTTGGACGAGACGACGCGGCGCCGCGACAAACAAATCGCGTACAACGCGCTTCACGGCATCACGCCCGAAACCGTAAGCAAGCCGATCTTCGCGGAAGTGGCCGACAAGGAGACCAAGACCGCCGAATCGAAATCCGTAAAATACATTTATACGAAAGACGGAATTCTCGACGCGGATTCAATCAGAAAGGAAATCGCGGAAACGGTCAAGAAGATGCGCGCCGCCGCGAACGCGCTCGATTTCGAAAAAGCCGCGGCGCTGCGCGACCATATCCACAAGCTGGAAGACGATCTGCTGCCGCTGATCTAGTGATTAGTAATCACTAAATATTACTTGCTATTTCTCGGAGCATTATTCTCAATAATAATTATAAGTATAGCCTCAGGCGCGGGCGCGGCTGGGCTGACGATCGCGGAAAAGCTGGAAGACATCATAAACAGTAAGGAACAAATCCGCCAGGCGATAGAAACGCAAGGCGTAGAGGTCGGCTCCGGCGTTCCGCTGTCGCAATACGGTGCCAAGATAGGAGAAATAACTTGCGATGTTGGCGGGTTTGCCAACACGATATGCGCAACGCTCGGCCCGGTGAATCCTGCGGGCGGAACATTTCATTCGGTTCATCCATTCGACAGCGTAATGACCTGCCGATACACTGCTCCGGCAAAAAGCATAACCGGCTGTTCGTCCGTTCAGTCTAATACTGTCGCGTATAATGGAACATCTTGGCCGGACAGTACTTATGCGATAACGGCAAACGCTGGATATATAATCGCAAACAACAACACGGCGTCCGCGACCTGCACGTCATGCGCGGGAGCATGCACAACGTCGCAAAGCTGTACTCCCGTCGGATGTACTGTCGCGAATGGAACATGCGTCTTTACGAATTCCGGAACACAAACGCGAAGCGCTGATTGTACGAACAGCGCGGGAAATACCGATACGTCCATGACTTGCGCGGCATGGGGATCGTGTAGCGCCGGAACTACGAAAACCGTGAGTTGCGACAGCGGATATACGCCGCAGAATCAGGGCACGGACACCGCGGTGTGTACTGCGCTTAGTAAAGATTTTTGTTCAGTTCCCCTTAGCTCCTCTACCACCCTGTCTATAAATAGTATCTTTTCCAGTATATGTTCTCCACTCAACGCCACTACCAAGTTCCCGTACGCCAAATGCGGTGGTTATACTCCCTCCTCTCGTGGCACAGGCGTCTATGATTGGACAGGCACGTCGTGTCCGTTAGTATCGACAACGACTACGATATACGGCAATGCTAGATGTTCGACGCAGTATGATCGCAATCATGGTTTTGACCCCAGTTTATACGATGCTTACAACAGTAGCACCACGGGTTTTTGTTTTAGGTCGCAAAGTTCCGCACCGTCGAATGACCCCGGCACAGGTCAGTATTGCTGGTGTCAGTTGTGTACCAGCAGTGCCAAAACATCGTGTGGCGGCTGGATGTACCAGGACAACTACGGCTTGGCGGCGGATTGCACCCACAGTTGCACGTACGCCTGCGGCTACTATGTCGCCGACGTGAATACGTACACCCGGGCCACTCGGTCCGCGCTCTGCGCCGCACCGACGCCGTAGGTTCCCAAACTTTAGCAAAGTCGGCGCTTACAGGATTTCCTCGCAGGCGCGGGCGTTCTCGGAATCTTTGTTCAATTTCGACAATACCACCGCGCCGAGCGCTATCGAGCCTACGCTTGCCGCCATCCCTACTCCGGCGCTTACGTTGGCGACCGTATTCAGCGTCTTAGTGCTTTCGCGGCCCGTTATCGTTCCCGTCGCGTCCGCGTTGTTCTTCTTTTCCTTATTAACCGCAATGGCGGACGTTACGGCGCCGGTAAGCGACGCGGCCGCGCCCACGCCCGACACCACCGCGCTGGCGACCATTTGTTTGTGAATCGTTTCCATATTCCCGGGATCCAGCTTGCGGCAGTTGGCGGCGATAAAGTTAGCTATTTCGTCCGGCTCGCCCGAAACGCTTTTTTCCATCGACAATCTTTTAATGCCGTCTATCGCGCGGTTGCACCGGTCCATCTGACCCGCCAGCTCGCCCACCTGTTTCGCGCCGATTCCGGAAGTAATCGCGGATACGCCGCCGGTCGCGGTTCCCACGCCCAGCCCAATGGTGCGGACGTTGCCCATCTTTTGCGAAAGTTCCTGTTCTTTTTTCTCCAGCTCGTGCAGTCTGCCGATTTCGCCAACCAGCCACAAAACTTCCTCATGGTTCATTTTCTCTATCGCTTCGATTTCCATTTCCAGCTGCGCCAAAGTCTTGTCGTGCGCGGACTTCATCAGGCCGCTGACGAACGCCGTCGTGTTCGCAAGCGTTCCGCCGATCGACGCGCCGGTCGACACGCCCGCCAATACCTGCACGGACCTGATTTGGTCCGCTATGCCGGTGCAGGCCTCCCTGATTTCCGATATTTCATCGGCGCGCGCGGCGGCAGTAAAAGAGATCGCGCAAAGCAGCGCTATGCATAACTTTTTCATCGCAATAATAATTATGCTAAAATTATATCATAAATCCCCGCCCCTTGGAAGAATTTTATGCCCTTGCGCCAAAGGTTTTTTTTAGGTATGCTTCGCCTTATGAAAATAATATCGCGCTTCGCGCTCTGCTTTTTGTGCCTGATACCATTGGCCGCACGCGCCGAATTAAAAATCGACATAGTCGCCGGAAACGCCGAGCCCGTCGCGATCGCCATCGCCGAATTCGACTCCGCGAAAGCGGACGCAAAGGCCGCGGCGGAAATCCGCAAGGTCGTGGAAAGCGACCTGAAGTCCAGCGGTCTGTTCCACATAATCGACGCGGCGGCCCATCCGGAAAAGCCCGAATTCGACCTGATGCCCGACTTCGCAAAATGGAACGCCGTAAAGGCCAAGGTTTTGGTTCAATCGAAATTGACGCGGGCCGAGGGTAAAAAACTGCGCCTGCAGTTCTACGTTTGGGACGTGGGCGGCAAGGAACAAGTCGAGGCCGAATCGCTGACCGCGCCGAAGGAATCTTCGCGGCGGCTCGGCCACATCATGGCGGACACCATTTACAAGCGGCTGACCGGCGAAGGCGGATATTTCGATTCGCAAATCGTGATAACCGCGCAGACGGGGACCATGACGTCGCCCAAAAAGCGGCTGGCGGTGATGGATTCCGACGGGGCTAATTTCCGCTACATTTCCGATTCAAAGACCTATGTGCTGACGCCGTATTTCTCGCCGAACATGCAGTCCATTATTTTCCTATCCTACAAGGGCGACGATCCAGGCGTTTGGATTCTCGACATGAACACGGGCGAGCAGAGGCGGCTCGGCAAATTCGAGGGGATGAACTTCGCGCCGCGCTGGTCGCCGGACGGAGAAAAAATCGCGTTCTCGCTCGTCGGCAATTACGGCGAGTCCAACCTGTACGAATACGACATAGCCACCAAAAAGATGCGGCAGCTGACCAAGACCAGGGACATCAACACTTCGCCGTCGTATTCTCCCGACGGGCAGAAAATGGCGTATAATTCGAACGAGTCCGGCTCGCAACAGTTGCACGTCATGGACCTGAAGACGCTGAAGTCTCAGCGCATTTCGTACGGCGACGGACGATACGCGACGCCCGCCTGGTCGCCCGACGGCAAATACATAGCCTTTACTAAGATCGCGGACGACACGTTCTTTATCGGCGTGATGTCGCCCGAAGGCAAGCGCGAAAGAATTCTCGCGGGCGGCTGGTATATGGAGTCCCCCTCGTGGGCGCCCAACAGTCGCCGCTTGATCTACTATGAAACGGAAAAAATCAACGACGGCTACGAGCGGCAGAGCGCGATTCGCAGCGTCGACATCCTGGGGCACTTCAATTACGAAATATATATTCCGGAAGGCGTGAACGGGCAGGATCCGACCTGGTCGCCGCTGTTGCCGTAAGACTATAAACCTAAGGAGCGAATCATGTATACATTAACGACAACATCATTTCCGTTGTGGGCGGTCGCGGCGTCGTACGGCCTGTTGATACTGATAGGATACCTGATAGGCTCGATTCCGTTCGGCTGGATCCTGACGCGCATGGCCGGGCTGGCGGACCTGCGCACGGTCGGCAGCGGCGGCACGGGCGCGACAAACGTAGCCCGCGTCGGGGGAATCAAAATGGCCGCTTTCGTGATGGCGCTGGATATCGCAAAGGGTTTCGCGGCGGCGTATTTCTTCGGGATATGGGCGGGCGTGGCGGCCGTAGTCGGACACAACTTCCCCGTATGGCTTCGCTTCAAAGGCGGCAAGGGCATCGCGACGTCCGCGGGATTTCTAATGGGCGCCTCTCCGCTACTCTTTGGAATCTGCTTTTCAACCTGGGCCATCGCGTTGTGGCTGACCGGCGTTTCGTCCCTGTCCGCGCTGATCGCCATGATTCCGGCGATAATATTCGGCTTTGCGCTTCCCGACACGAACGAGGTGGGCGTCGCCGTTCTGCTATTGATCGCGCTGGCCCTGTGGACGCACCGCGAGAACATCAAGCGGCTGCTCAGCGGCGCGGAATCAAAGGTCGATTGGAAAAAGAAATCCCATTGATGCTTTTCATGAACCAAGACCTGTTCAACAAGCTTCTTATATTTCGCATGAGCGGAATCGGCCCGGTCAAATATCGCGAGTTGATCGAGGGCTACGGCGGAGCCGAGACCGCCGTCGAGGAGTTGCGCCTTACGGGCGATCTGCTGGATTCGGTTCGGCGCGAAATCGATTTGGCCGAAAAGCTCGGCATCGAATACATAGACGAAGACAGCGAGATGTTTCCCGCGGCGTATAAAAACGCCAAGAATCATTCGCCCATAATATCCGTTCGCGGAAACCTTAAAACGCTTGGGAAGAAAGCCGTCGCGATGGTCGGGACGCGCCACGCAACCGCGGCCGGAATGGCGTTCATGTCAAACCTTGCGCGAGAATTCGCGTCGCGCGGCTACGCAGTCGTTTCCGGAATGGCCATGGGAACCGACGCGGCGGCGCACAGGGGCGCGCTGGCGGCCGACGGCGATTCTCTAACGCTGGCGGGCGTGGCGGGCGGCGCCGATTATATTTGGCCGCCCGAGAATGAAAACCTATACCACGAAATCGTAGAGCGCGGCGCCGTCATATCAGACATGCCCGTCGGATTCGTTCCGGCGCGGAATAATTTCATAGTGCGCAACCGCATGGTCGCCGGGCTCGCCGACATGCTGATACTGGGCGAGGCGGACGAAAAGTCCGGCAGCGTCGCCACCGCGAAATTTATCCTGGAACTTTCGCGCCCGCTTTGGGCCGTGCCGTCGCACCCGTCCGACGAGCGAAGCGCCGGGCCGAACGGGTTTATCAAACGCGGCGAGGCGAAGCTCTGTAACGGCGCGTCCGATTTTTTCGAAACGCCCGCGGAAAAAGACGCGACGGAACGTTCGAAAGACGCTTCCGCAAGCCTGCTCGATTTCATCGGCAACGTGCCGGTATCCGAAAATGTATTGACAGGTCTTGCCAAAAAACATATATCAGAAATCGCCGCGGAATTAGTTCGGTTGGAGCTGGCGGGAGAGGTGAAAAAAGTAGACGGCGGCTTTGTGCGCGCATAGGTTTCGAATTGTCTATACATCAGGGAAAACAGGCTTAAAACCGAATCGGTTGTCAAAAGTTTCGGGTTAAAAAAAATTCAAAAATAATACTTGCATTTGGAATTTTTTGATTTAATTTTGCCGTAGCGAAAGGGAAACTGAAAGGAGATCTTTATGACGGCGATTCTTTCCAAGAAGAATCCTTTTGATCCGAAAGAGATTCTGAAGACCAGGATTGAAAGCGCCGCATTTCGGGCTTGGATAGAACCGCTCGATTTTTCAGACCGCACCCTTTTCGCAACCAGCAGATTCAACGCGGATTTCATACGCGCCACCTTCGGACATATATTTTCAGAGCTCGGCGTCGCCGTCGCCGTACGCGCGCCCGATATCCGCGCAGGACTCAGCCCGATCAACGACAACGGGCCCGAGGCCGCCGCCACGGGACGCGCCGCGCCCAAGCGGGACGACTTCGAAGATTTTATTTGCGGCGCGGCGAACCAGTTCGCGCTCGCGGCCGTAAGGAAATGCGCTCGCGGCGGCGCCGAACTGTCGCCGCTCGTAATCTACGGCCCGACCGGATCGGGAAAAACCATGCTTCTCGATCTGCTTGAAAAAAATACCGATCAGGGCGTAGTGCGCATGACGGGCGCATCGTTCGTGTCGGACTTCATCCGCTCGATGAAAAGCGGCGCGTCGTTTTTATGGAAGGACCAAATGCGCGCGTGCGGCCTGTTCATTATGGACGACATCCAGGGCCTGGCGGGCAAACGCGCGTCGGCCGAGGAATTCCTGTCTCTCTTGGACGACCTGGTCCGCATGAAGCGCACGATCGTTTTGACGTCCAACATCGCGCCGTCGCGGATAACCGGATTCGACGGGCGCCAATTGTCGTTGTTGTCGTCGGGCCTGTCGGTCGATTTGGCGGCGCCGGACGCGGCGGCGCGGCGGCGGATTCTAGCGCGCGCCGGACTGCCCGAGGACCTGGCCGAGAATCTTCCCGCGAACGGGCATATTATTTCCGGCGTAATAAAAAAAGTATCCGCCTGGCGCGAGTTGTATCCGGGCGATCTGTCCGACGACGTCTTGGAGAAACTGCTCGGCGACGTTTTGGAAAAACAAAAAAGCCCGGCGGCGATGGTGAAGAACATGTGCGCGAAACTCGGCGTGGCGTTCGACGACGTGATGTCGTCCACGCGCACCAAGGCGATAGTGTTCGCGCGGCAGAAGATAATGGCGGCGCTGAAGCGCTCGACCAATCTTACGCTGTCCGACATAGGCCGCTTGGTCGGCGGACGCGATCACGCAAGCGTCCTGTACGCTTTGTCGCAGATCGACAAGGCGAAGCAGGCGGACATGCTGCTCGAAAGCGAAATCGTCGGACTGGCTAGCGATTAGCGTGGTGGGTCAGGGTTCAAGAACTATGGCGCACCGGATCAGACAAAGTTAGAATTATTGTCCCTTTCGAAATACGATGTCTCTCTATCATCCCATCCTATGCCGGTCTTTACGACTTTTGCCGGATTCCCGGCGATTGCGGTAAATTCCTCCGTAAATTTACTAGATACCACCGAGCCATTCCCTATAACGCTATCGGATGGTATGCGGGCGTTCTTGTTGATTCTGACGCCTTCCCCTATCCAACAGCGGTTCCCGATAACAAGAGGATTTTTCTGCTTGTTTATCACGCTTTTAGTATCCTTGTCGAAGATGGTATGCCCGTCATCCAATCGAATCAATATGCCGGTGGAGAACAGGCAGTCGTCGCCTATGATAAGCGAGCCGTTGCAAGCGGCTGTTATGCGCATATCCCAAGCCTTTATGTTTTTGCCTATCTTTATGACTTGATTTTCGCCTTTGTAAGAATGTATGACGAAATTGAATGCCCTTATAGATGATTGAATCTCGATAGTCGAATTATTGGTATTTACGAGCGTAATGCTTCCATTTATTTTTGCAAGCGGCAGAAATAATTTGATTGTGTTGTTGTCGCCGCTTATTTGGATTTTAAGTTCGGCCGGGATTTTATAAAATTTATCGATAATTTCTTCACCGGCCTCGGAGACTATGACCACATGATTATTTACCCCGCATATGAGCGGCATGGGTCTGCATAAGGTATTACGGATTTTATGCCTAAGTTTTCTTGAAGGAACAAAGGAACAGAGAAGGTAGGCAATTAGCTTTCTAACTTTGTTTCTAATGGGGGGGGTATGGACCATAGTATAGCTAGCCTTTCTTCCTAACCGTAATGTGCACGTCGCGGAGTTGTTGTTCCGAGACTTCGCGCGGCGCGCCCAGCATCAAATCCTGGCCCCTTTGATTCGTCGGGAACGCCACCACTTCCCGCAAATTCGGCGCGCCAAGTATTATCTGCACCAGGCGGTCTATCCCGAACGCGCAGCCCCCGGTCGGCGGAGCGCCGTACTGAAACGCCGTCCACATGCCGCCGAACTTGGCCTTCACTTCCTCTTCCCCATAGCCCGCGATCGCAAACGCCTTGACCATAGTTTCCGGATTGCAATTTCTCAGTCCGCCCGAACATATCTCCACGCCGTTCAAAACCATATCGTACTGATTCGCCAAGATCGAAAGAGGATCGGCCTTTCCGTCAAGGTCGCCCTTCGGCAACGAAAACGGATTATGCCCGAATTCTATCTTGCCCGTTTCCTCGTTCAATTCGTACATCGGAAAATCGTCGATCCAGCACAAACGAAATTCGTTCGCGCTTATCAATCCCAAATCCTCGCCGATTCTATCGCGCAGTTTCCCGGCGGCCTTGGCCGCGACCCTTTCTTTCTCGCAGACGAAAAACACCGCGTCGCCGTCCGCCAGACCGCATTTTTCCTTTATCCTCCCTATACGCGGCGCGTCCAGTTTCTTAGCAACAGGGCCTTTCGCCTCGCCCGCGAAGACTATATAGCCCAATCCCGCCAGTCCCAGTTCCTCCGTCGCGAACGATTCCAGTTTATCGAACCACGAGCGCGGCCTACCCGCTGCGCCGGGCGCCGGAACCGCGCGCACCACCGCGCCCGACTTCACCGCGTTCGCGAAGATTCCAAAATCCGAACCCGCGAAGATTTCGCCCGCGTCCGAGATAATTATCGGATTCCTGAGATCCGGCTTATCCGTTCCATATTTCAGCATCGCGTCCGCGTAGGATATCTTCGGAATTTCGTCCGCAAGTTTCATGTCCGGCGCGAATTTTTTCAATATCGCCGGAATAAGCGCGTTGCCTATCGCATGCACGTCTTTCGCCTCTACGAACGACATTTCCAAATCCAGCTGATAAAATTCTATTATCCTGTCCGAGCGCAGATCCTCGTCGCGAAAACACGGCGATATCTGAAAGTACTTGTCGAAGCCCGCGACCTGCAGAAGCTGTTTGAACTGCTGCGGCGCCTGGGGCAACGCGTAGAACATTCCGTGATGCAGGCGCGACGGCACCAGGTAATCGCGCGCGCCTTCCGGGCTCGACACGGTCAGAATCGGCGTTTGAAATTCAGAAAATCCGAATTCCCACATCCTGTCGCGCATAAATTTTATTATCGCGTTCCTTGTCAGAATATTATTATGAGGCGTTTCGCGGCGCAGGTCCAAATAGCGGTACTTCAATCTCAACTCTTCGGCCGTATCCTCGTCGCCGAACACCTGCAGAGGCAGCGGCGCCGCATGCGACAAGACGTCGAAGCCCTCGGCCCGCACTTCCACCTCGCCGGTCGGGATTTTCGGATTCACCTGATCGGGCGCCCGCTCGACCACGCGGCCGCGCACCCTTATAACCGATTCGGGATGGATTTTTTCGATTTCGCCCACGTCGCCGAACACGCATTGCGTCATGCCGTAGTTGTCGCGCAGGTCCACGAACAAAAGCCCGCCGTGGTCGCGCTTCCTGTGCAGCCAGCCGGACAATACCACCTCTTCGCCCGCGCTTCGCTTCGTGAGTTCGCCGCACGTATGCGTCCTGTATATGTTTCGCGTCATTTCATAGCCTTTAAAGTTATTCTTGGAATTCTACAAGATAAAAATCATTTTTGCAAACGGCGCCTCGGCGTCATTTTCTATCGTAGATTATCGGTATGCGGTTTATCGTATAGGTGCGGCCGTCGTTCGGGCGGTCGTAGTATACGTACATGACGTTCCTGTCCTCGCCGCTCCACGCGTCGAAGCGCCCTACGACCTGCCGCTGGGTATTGTACGGAAAGACCCTATGAAACGTGTTGTCGAACACCTGGCTGTATTTGTCCGCGAAGTTCGGACTTTGTATAACGTTCATCACTATTATGCCGCCCTCGGCGACGCGGTCCTTGATCCTTTGCATAAATTCCTCGGTTATGAAATCCTCGGGCACGCGGTACGAATGAGTATAGACGTCCAAGACTATCAGATCGTACTTCTTGTCCGCGGCTTTCAGAAACTGGCCCGCGTCGCGAATCACGAACGTCTTGTTCGGCGTAAGATTCTCGCCCAAAAAGCTTTCTTCCGAGACTTTCTTCAGCGTCCTTTCTATATCGACGAACGTATAGGTGTTGTATTTGTCCTTAAGGCCTATCGTAAACCCGCCCGCTCCAAGCACCAAAATCTCGCGCGGCGCCGCGCCTTTCGAATTATATATGAAGTTGTCGTTGATCCAGTTCACATACTCGGCCGATTTGCCCGTAGTCCTGTTGTGGTTCGACATGTTCAGCCCGTTCATATTCAAAACTTTTATCGGGCCGTAGTTCTCTATCAATATCGTAGAATTCTCGTTGTTCACGATAATTCCGAACTCGCTTCTCAGGAGCGAATCGGCGTTTATCATTACCGCGAACGCCATAACCGGCGCCGCCAGCGCGAACGACAAAACGCGCGGCCTTATGAGAATCGACGACGCCAGCGCCGCGCCCACCACCAGCATGATCGTATGGTTCACTCCGACCAGCGGCATCAACAGCAACGTTGCCGCCAGCGATCCTATAACCGAGCCAATGGTGTCCAACGCCATAATTTTGCCCGCGCTGCCCGCGCTGTGCTTTTGCAGATACGCCGCCAGGCGCGCGGTATTCCGGCCCAATAAAAACGGCGTGGCCGACAGGAACAGCAGCGAATACAAAAACGTCTGCCAAATGATCGAGCGCAGCCCCAGGTCCTGCATTACCTGGAAGAAGGCGTTCACCGTAGCGAAGCTGGCCGCAAGCGTAAGCATCAACGCTATCAGGATAAAACTTAGAGATATGGAGTTTCTCGCGCCAGGCGCCGGGCGCTTTCCGGACGCGCCCTTGAAATATCCCAGCGACAGAAATCCGAGGTAGGCGCCTATTATTATGCCGCTGATTATCGCGCTGCTGCCGACGTAAAACGACAGCTGGCGCATAACCAAAAGCTCGAACGAAAGGCCGACGAAGCCGCTTAAAAATATCAGGGATAGCAAAACCGCGCGCAATCTTTTGGTCATGACCTTCGGATACTAGCAATAAAAAGATTTTTCAGCAATGAAAATTATAGCGATAGATCCGATAATTGCCGCCGCCTTGTTCGGGCTGTCAATCCTACGGCGCGGGCGCGGCGCAGAGCGCGGCCCGAAAGGCCTGGTAGTCCGTAAACGTGGTGTTGGCTCGAGTGCCGCAGTCGAAAGCGCAATACGACGTGCAATCCGACGCCGAGCTGCCGTCGTAGTTGAACACCCAGCCGCCACACGTTGTCCTAGAACTATCAGTACACAACTGACACCAACAATATTGACCTGTGCCGGGGTTATCTGATGGCGCGTTGGTTGCACGAAGGCAATAACCGTTGGCGGTACTGGTGTTATAACCATGATTGGCATCTTGTTGCGTCGAACATCTAGCTCTGCCGTATATTGAAGCAGTCGTCGATACCAGCGGACAAGACGTTCCTTCCCATATGTAATTAGCCGCGTCATAAGTTCTATTATCGCAATAGTTGTATGGGAACTTGGTAGTCGCGCTTAGCGGAGAGCATATATTACTTGTAGAGAAGATGTTATATATGGACAAGGCCGTGGAGGAAGTAAGTGTTCCGCTACAAAAGTCGGGGCTGTTGCCGCTGAATCCCGTCGCATGGCAAGCCGATATCTGTCCGATCTTAGCGGCATATTGCGATAACGGAGTATTCGACGGCACCGACACGCCGCGCGATTCTATCGCCTGGCGGATCTGCTCCTTGCTGTTCATTATGTCCGCCAGTTTTTCCGCGATCGTCAGTTGAGCGGCGCCAGCGTTGGACGCAAAGCCGACGGCCATTATTGCGAAAATTGTTTTGAGCATTCTCTTT
>Ga0268262_10003494_pt1 | contig 16961 bp, 19 predicted proteins | sample TergutNc150P3_FD_190354 | JGI IMG/M metagenome (GOLD analysis project Ga0268262, IMG submission 190354) | Nasutitermes corniger P3 segment gut microbial community from laboratory colony in Florida, USA - Nc150 P3 (SPAdes) (version 2) | ecosystem: Host-associated > Arthropoda: Insects >... | reverse complement strand
ATTTTCTCTTCCCCCCCTACCCGAGCAACACCGTATTGTTGACAAAATTGATTCGCTTTTTTCAGAACTCGAAAACGGTGTAACATTGTTAAAAACCATAAAAGCACAACTGGCGATCTACAGACAGGCTGTATTAAAATGGGCATTTGAGGGGAAATTAACAAATTCTAAATTACTCAAAGAAGAAAACTTAAAGAAATTTATAGAAAATCCACGATACGGTACATCGAAAAAATGCACATCTGAAAATATTGCTACAAAAGTATATCGTATTCCAAATATTAATTATCAAACTGGTATGATACTTCAAGATGACTTAAAATATGCAGAATTTTCTGGAGACGAAAAAGAATCATTACAATTAAAAAAAGATGATATTCTGATAATTCGTTCTAATGGAAGTGTCAATCTTGTTGGTAGGGCAAGTATTGTTAGAGATGTTGATATAGACGGACTTTTTGCTGGATATTTAATGAGACTGAGAATAATAAGTAATAATTTAATTCCAAAGTTTTTAATTTTTTATCTTTCTTCACCTAATGCAAGATTATATATTGAGACTACTGCAAAATCTACTAGTGGAGTAAATAATATTAATTCTGAGGAAATATGTAGATTACAATTACCATATTTTGATGTAACCGAACAACAAGCAATCGTCTCCACCATCGAATCTCGCCTCTCCGTATGCGACAAACTGGAACAAACCATAGATCAAACCCTTGCGCTTTCCGCTTCGTTACGGCAGAGTATTCTTAAAAAGGCATTTGAAGGGCGGCTTATTCCGCAAGACCCAAACGATGAACCAGCGGAAAAATTACTGGAACGGATTAAAGCGGAAAAAGCGGCGGTACTGGCAAAGCAGAAACAAACACGAAAACGGGGTAAAAAACGACCAAATTTGAACCAATTATCAAACAAATAAAAAACGAATTTTCCAGACATGTCTGGCAAATTGACATGGTACTATATTTTCCCTATTGACTTTTCCCTTTTATAGGATATACTTAGTATATCCTAATAAATTGGAGGACATTTTATGCAAACTACGATAGTTAAATGGGGCAACAGCCACGGAATAAGAATACCAAAAGCGTTTCTTCAAAATATCAAAATCAAAGAAAATGATCCTGTAGATGTAATACTGGAAAAAGAAAAAATTATTATTACCAAAAAAAATGTAAAGGAGCATAAAACCACCAGAGAACGGCTCAAGGAATTTTATGGTGCGGATTTTGATAAAAAGCGTAAACCTCAAAAAGAAATTGACTGGGGCAGTCCCGCCGGAAAAGAAGTATGGTAAAACAGGGCGATATTATTTGGCTGGATTTTGATCCGCAGACAGGTCATGAACAAACAAGCCGCCTCGGCGGCAGCAGACGACCTGCTCTGGTGATTAGTAATGAAACTTTTAACAGTTTTTCAAGTTTGGCTATTGTATGTCCAATTACAAATACAAACAAGAATCATCCTTTTCATGTAAAATTGGATAAAAGAACAAAAACAACAGGAGTTATTTTGTCTGACCAATCAAGAACATTGGATATTAAAGCGCGTAACTATGAATTTATCGAAAAAATTCCCGATGACATTTTGTTTGAAGTTATAGATATTATTAGCGGTTTTATTGAAGGAGAACCCCATGCCCGATAACAACAGCTCTGCCATTACCCAAAAAGTGTGGAGTATGTGCGGTGTTCTCTACGATGATGGGGTAAGTTACGGCGATTATCTGGAACAGCTTACCTATTTAATTTTCCTGAAAATGGCTGATGAATATTCAAAACCGCCGTACAAACGAAACCTCGGCATACCTGAAAAATTTAACTGGGAAAAACTTTATCCGCTTTCGGGAGCGGAACTGGAAAACCAATATAAAAAAACACTGGAAGCTCTGGCTAAACTCGGCGGAATTTTGGGCGAAATATTTACAGGAGCGCAGAACAAGTTGAGCGAAGCCGCCAAGTTAAAACGCATCGTCAACATGATAGGCGAAGTAAATTGGGTGTCCATGTCCGCCGATGTAAAAGGCGATATTTACGAGGGGCTTCTGGAGAAAAACGCAGAGGACACAAAGAGCGGCGCTGGCCAGTATTTTACGCCTCGTCCGCTTATCAGGGCTATGGTCGCCTGTCTGAAACCTGAACCTGAAAAAACAATAGTAGACCCTGCCTGCGGAACAGGCGGTTTTTTTCTTGCCGCTTACGATTACTTGACCAATCCTGAAAATTACAAACTCGACAGAAAACAGCGTGAATATTTGAAGTATAAAACATTTCACGGATGGGAAATCGTCCAAAATACATACCGACTCTGTTTGATGAATTTGTTTTTGCACAACATCGGTGATCTGGACGGAAAAGTTCCCGTTATCCGCAATGACGCTCTCCTTTCCGCTCCAAAGGAAACTTTTGATTATGTTTTAACCAATCCGCCCTTCGGCAAAAAAAGCAGTATGACTTTTACCAACGATGAGGGCGAACAGGAAAAAGAAGACCTTGTTTACAACCGTCAGGATTTTTGGGCTACCACTTCAAACAAGCAGCTCAACTTTGTTCAGCACATTCACAGTATCCTTAAATCCGACGGCAAAGCCGCAGTAGTAGTTCCCGACAACGTGCTGTTTGAAGGCGGCGCAGGGGAAATTGTCCGCAAAAAACTGCTTGAAACCACCGATTTACATACAATCCTGCGGCTTCCCACAGGCGTTTTTTACAAACAAGGCGTAAAGGCAAACGTGATTTTCTTTGACAACAAAAGCGCAAGCCCTGACCCTTGGACAAAAGAAATATGGGTATACGATTTTCGCACCAATATACATTTTACCTTAAAGCAGAATCCCCTGCGTTTTGAGGATTTGCAGGAATTCATCAAATGTTACAATCCCGATAACCGCCACAAACGCAAAGAAACATGGAGCGATAAAAAACCTGAAGGACGTTTCCGCCGTTTCACATACAAGGAAATTTTGGAAAGGGACAAGACCAGCCTTGATATTTTCTGGCTCAAAGATAAATCCCTGACCGATCTTGACAGCCTTCCCGATCCTGATGTTCTTGCCGCTGAAATCATGGAAAATCTGGAAACCGCGCTTGAAAATTTCAAAACATTGACAGCTAATCTTGCAAATTAAAGCCCCGCCCCAAAAGGAAACAAAACCTCTCCATTCAAACTTTTCCGCCATGTGTATGGAGTCCGTCCTGTAAAACTTTTCCCCCCGAAAAGAATATCCGCAATTCCGCCGCCTTCCGTGCCGGGAAGCCATGCGGCAATAAACGCAGACCACTTTTTATACTCATCGCCTATATTCATAGGGCGACCTGATAACATGATAACTATTACAGGGCAATGATATCCGTAAGTCTTTTTTAACATTTCCAAATCCTTGTCACGGATACTGATATTGCCGGAGCGGTCGCCTTGCGTTTCAGCGTAAGGGTCTTCTCCAATTACGGCAATTACAGCGTCAAAAGAACCGCTTGCGTTTCCGTTTTCGGCATAAGTAACAGATATTTTGCCGTTTGTTGCCGACTGTATTCCTTCAAGTATTGTTGTTCCCGTTGTAATTTTGCCGTGCGAACCCTGCCATGTTATTGTCCATCCGCCGCATTGCATTCCTATATCGTTTGCGCCCTGACCTGCTACTAAAATATTTTTACTCTCGGAGAGTTTTTTGACAGCGTTATTTTCGTTACGCAAAAGAACAAGCGAATCCGAAACAAGAGAACGCGCGGCGGCTCTGTTTTCGTTTGTGCCGATTTCGCCCGCCTTTGCCGTCAGCGGATTTTCAAATAACCCTATGCTTTGCTTAAAACGCAGAATGCGAATAACAGCGTCGTCAATGCGCGACATCGGAACCGTCCCTTCTTCAACTAACTCGATAAGGTTACTTATAAATAATATCCAATTGTCCCTGCCGTCAGTCGCCATGCACATATCCACACCGGCGTTAATAGCGTTTGCGATTTGCATTTTGTAACTGCCGCCTGTCAGTTGCTTAATTGCCGCCCAGTCGGAAACAACAAAACCCTTAAACCCCATTTCATTTTTTAACAAATCCGTAAGCAGTTCTTTGTGCTGATGCATTTTAATTCCGTTCACGCTTGAAAACGAAGGCATTAAAGACATCGCCCCCTCTTTAATAGCCGCACGGTAGGGCGGAAGAATTTTCTCAATTCCGGCGCGATCCAAAATAGCGTTCCCCTGATTGCGTCCGTCTATTGTCTGACCTTCTCCAAGATAATGTTTCATACAGGCGGCGGCTCCGTTCTCCTGCAAACCTTTGATAAAACCTGCGCCCATTATCGTAACAATACTTTCATTTTCGCTGAAACTTTCATAAGTGCGTCCCCATCGAACATCTTGAGCGATGCCGAGAACAGGCGCGAATGTCCAACGCGCGCCCGCCGCAATCATTTCCTTAGCCGTAATTTTTCCTGCCGTATACGCCGCCTGCGCTCCTCGCTGTTGATTACCTGCGGCAATTGCGCCGAGAGCGATGTTATGCGGTAAAATCGTCGAGTATTTCACGTTGTTATGTCCATGTACAGCATCAATCCCATAAATTACCGGAATTCCAAGCCGTGTTTTTAGTGATTCCTCCGCAAAATCGTTTATCATTTTTAGCCAACCATACGGTGAATTATCCGCCGGAGTTGATCCGCCGCCGCTTAAAACAGAACCAATGCCGTATTTTTCAATATCACCTTTTTGCAAATCCCCTCGTTCCGCCTGAGTCATTTGCCCCACTTTTTCCGCAAGCGTCATCTGAGAAAGCAGTTCTTCCAACGTATTCCATTCAACAGATTTTTTTACCTTTTTACCCGAAGATACTCCCGTACAAGTTATCTGTGTAATCAGAAGCAGGGTGGTAATTAATAAAGATATGTACTTTTTCATAGATAGCAGTATACGGTAAAAATGCACATAAGGCTAGCCTGATTTTATGTTCAAATTGATAAAAATTTGTTTTTCTATATTATAATTAAAATTATAAAAAATATGGAATTATTGGATTCATGAGAAATCGAATTAAAAAGATTTCAAATAACATAAAATAATAACTGAATAAGTATATACGGTTTGAAACGTAACTATATGTAAAAAAACAAAAATGAATAAAAATGTTCATTTTAAACTTTAGTTTTATGTTAATAATATATGGGTTAACACAAATTTTATCTGTACAAAGTGAATTCCTTAAGTATACATCGTACTACTTGACACTTGTATAGAAAAATGCCATTATACGCAAAGAGGGGAATGCAGTCCATGTTACCGCTTCAAAGTATTAAATCCCGTTTGGGTCCAATGTCATTTTACCGTCAGGCATTGGCTATTGCTGTTCCGGTAATGCTTCAGCAGTTTATTATGAGTATGGTCTCGCTTGTCGACAGCTTTATGGTTGCCGGTTTGGGGGATGTCAGTATGGCCGCCGTAAATGTGACCAATCACCTGAATTTTGTTTTCTTTGTAATCGTAAATACTGTTTGCCAAGCCGGCGGTATTTACATAGCCCAGTTTAACGGCGCAAATGACCGTGACGGCATGAGGAACGCTTACAGTTTCAAGATTCTTTTCTCTTTCAGCATAGCGTTTATTTATTTTTTTATATGCCGCTCATTTCCTTCCCGCCTTATCGGGATTTTAACGACGAATAACGCGGCGCAGGAAGAAATAGCGTTTATCGGTTCCGGCTATCTCAGGCTTGTATCATGGACATTTTTCCCGATGGCGGTTTCAATGTCTGTAGCGACAAGTTTCCGTGAAATCGCAAAGCCGAAAATTCCGTTGATTATCTCGGCCATAGCGACAATCATAAACACAGCCGGAAACTGGATATTGATTTACGGTAATCTTGGAGCGCCGCGCCTTGAAGTTACCGGAGCGGCTTACGCTACAATCATTGCGCGTTTTTTTGAAGCTGCGGCTTTTATAAGTTATGCGGCATATTCAAAAGTGCCGTTTTTTGCCGGTATCAGAAGGTTGTTTGCGATAAAAAAACGGCTTGTAGGAGAAATATTCGCCAAATCGGGAATGATCTTTGCTTCGGAAATTTCGTGGGTTGCCTCTGAAACGCTGATGATCGCCATGTACAACAGGAGAGGCGGAGCGGAAGTTGTCGCCGGCATGGCGGCAGGCTGGACGATAGCAAATATTTTCTTTATGCTTTTCGGCGGTTTGTGGACGGCGTCCAGCGTTTTGGTAGGCGGAGCGTTGGGAGCGGGTAAACTGGAAGAGGCGCGCAACCGTGCCATGTGGATTAAGTGGGGAGGTTTCTTGGCAGGTTTTATTTTCGCCATTCCGGGGGCAATTATAACTTACACTCTTGTTCCTATCGTATTTTCCAATCTTACAATGGCGGCAAGAGCAAATTGCCTGGGTCTTGTTCTTGTAATCCTCGTTTATTTGCCCTTATGGTGTTTCATCAATACACAATTCGCTATTTCCCGCGCCGGAGGCGATACCGCAATGGGAATGTATACCGATGTTTCCGTCAATATTCTGCTTTTTGCGCCCGGCTCAGTTCTTCTTTCATTTTTTACTACGCTTGCGCCGGTTCCCATGTTTGCCCTGTTAAAAGCTACAGACATAGTTAAATGCTTTGTTGCGCGTTATTTTCTCCGCAAGGAAAAATGGGTAAAAAATCTTACTGTAAATTCTTAATACGCAATATTGTGAAATGTGGTATTATTTACAGAAGGAGGCAGGAATGAAAAAAATAACAATAGTTTTACCGTTTGTGATATTATTCATGTTAATGGCTTGTTCTTCAAGTATAGATAAGAAAAAAAATCCGCAAAATTCCAATGTGGCAAATTTGTACTCGCCGAGCAGTATGCTCCATACTGCCGGAAATAAAATATTAAATGAAAAAGGCGAAGAGGTAAGGCTTGTAGGCGTAAATATTTGCAGTCTTGAATGGAACAGCAAAGGAGATAATGTGCTTGCTTCCGCGCGTGAGGTGTTTACAAACTGGAATTGCAATTTTGTACGCTTGCCGTTGTCACAAGATCGCTGGTTCGGTAAAATCTCTGACTGGAGTACTCCAAATCCGCCCGACGGCGGCGCTCAATACCGCAAAATAGTCGATGATGTTATAAAGCTCGCTTTAAGTTCCGGCAAGTATATCGATCTTGATCTGCACTGGTCAAATGCCGGAGTGTGGGGAAAAAATTCAGGACAACATTCTATGCCCGACGATAATTCGCTTGAATTCTGGCTTGACGTAGCCGGGAAATATTCAAATAATCCCGCTGTCTTATTTGGCTTGTACAATGAGCCTCGTGATATAACATGGGAAGTTTGGAGAAACGGCGGAACTGTAAATGAAACGGAAAACAGCGGAAAGCCGGATGAAAAAAAACATACCTACAATACGCCCGGCCACCAGAAAATTGTCGAGAAAATAAGAGCGTTAGGCGCTAATAATATAATAATTGTTGGAGGCCTTGATTGGGCTTATGATTTGCGCGGAATAGCATCTTCTTACGCGCTTAAAGATACTCCTGAAGGCGGCGGGATTGTGTATGATTCCCACATATATCCGTTTAAGGAATGGGATGGAAAGAATCATGACACTAAAGTTCTGTGCATAGCGGATAAATATCCTGTGTTAATCGGCGAAATTGGAATTGATCAGGATGGACAATGGGGTTCGGTAAATCATCCTTTTTGGCTTGAAAATATGCTTGATTGGATGGATATTAATAAATTAAATTGGGCAGGGTGGTGTTTCCATACCGCTGCGACTCCAAATATGATTTCAGATTGGAAGTATACGCCGACCAAACACCACGGGGCTGTTATTAAACAAAGATTATTGTCGTATCCTAACACCAACGCCCATTTGATAAAATGACTCAATTTTAGTACAATACCCCTATGATAATTTCTTCAATAGACATACAGAACGGAAAAGTCGTTCAGTTAAAACAGGGCGAGGAACTGATTCTTCAGCGAGAAAATTCTCTTGAATTGGCGGCGGAATTCAACCGGTACGGCGAAGTCGCGGTCATCGACCTTGACGCCGCGATGGGGAAGGGCAGCAACCTCGAGATGATAAAGCCTCTTTTGCGGAAAGCCGAATGCAGGGTAGGCGGCGGAATCAGAACGCCCCAGCAGGCGCAGGAACTGATCAGCCTCGGAGCGCGGAAAATAATCATCGGATCAAGCGCTTTTCGCAACCCCGAAAAAAGAGGTGCCGGTGTCGCCGGCGGCGAGTTTGCGGTAAACATCCCCTTCCTCGAGGCCATGTCAAAAAAAATAGGACGTGAGCGTTTAATTGTAGCCGTAGACGCCCGTGAGGGAGAAGTTGTTGTAGACGGCTGGAAAACCCTCACCGGTATTAATATTGTAGAAGCGGCAAGACAGGTTGAGTCTTTTGCGGGTGAATTGCTTTTTACTTGTGTCGAGCGCGAGGGCACTATGACCGGCATTGATTTCGCCCCTGCGCGCAGATTGCGCGAGTTGGTTTCATGTCAGGTTACAGTCGCGGGCGGCGTTTCAACATTAGCCGAGATTGAAGAAATCGCTTCCATCGGCTGTGATGTTCAGCTAGGCATGGCGCTTTACACCGGGAAAATAAACCTGGCGGATTCCTTTATCCTGTCTCTTAATTGGGAGAAAGATCAAAATTCACTTCTCCCCGTAATCGTTCAATCTGCGGACGGACAGGTAATGATGACAGGCTTTACGGATAAAGAAGCGTTAGCCGAAACTTTTAAGCGGGGTAATGTCTGTTTCCACAGCCGTACCCGTAACAAACTATGGATGAAAGGCGAAAATTCAGGCAATGTGTTAAAACTAATCAAGTTAAGAGCCGATTGCGACAGGGACGCGATTCTTGTAACGGCGGAACCGGCGGGTCCAGTTTGCCACACCGGCGCATGGTCGTGCTTTGCAACTAACAGAAATTACACATTGCAATTTTTACAGGATATAATTAAAGAGCGTTTTCGCAATCCGGCGCCCGGTTCGTACACAGCCACACTTGACGACGATCTTGTCAGGGAAAAAGTTATGGAAGAGGCAAAAGAACTGTGCGAGGCAAAAGACCATGATGAAATTGTCTGGGAAGCCGCAGACCTTCTCTATTTTTCTACCGTACTGATGACAAGAGCGGGAGTTACCATTCAGGAAATTCTTGACGAGCTAGACCGGAGGCACAAGAAATAATGAGCGATTTCTGGAACAGCCGCATAAAAAAACTTTCCCCGTACACCCCCGGCGAACAGCCTAAAGACGGGAAAATAATAAAACTTAACACCAACGAAAACCCGTATCCTCCGTCTCCAAAAGTTATTGATGCTGTCAAAAACGCGGCGGGGGAACGCTTGCGCCTGTATCCCGATCCTGAATGTGCGTCATTCCGTGAAGCCGCCGCCGCCCGTTACGGAGTAAAACCTCAGCAGGTTTTCGCCGGCAACGGCTCCGATGAAATTTTGGCATTCGCCTTCGGCTCTTTTTTTGAAAGCGGCGAAAAAGCCGAGAAGATACTCTTCCCGGATATCACCTACAGTTTTTATCCTGTATACGCCAATCTTTGGGAAATACCGTACCGTACAATCGCTCTTACGCATGATTTTTCGATTAACATAAACGATTATAAAATACCTTCTGGCGGCGTAATATTTCCAAATCCAAACGCGCCGACCGCCGTAGCCCTTGTGTTAGATGAAATACTGTCTCTTACCGAATATCTTGAAAAACATGGAAAAGTCCTTATCGTTGATGAAGCCTACATAGCGTTTTCAGGCGCTAGCGGCATAAAATCGGCGGTTAGTTCCATTAACGCTCACCCCAATCTGCTGACCGTGCATACGTTCTCAAAATCCGCGTCTCTTGCCGGCTTGCGTTTCGGTTTCGCAATAGGTAATGAAAAACTGATAGAAGGACTGTGCAGAATAAGAGACTCTTTTAATTCCTACACTCTCGACCTTCTTGCTCTTGCGGGAGCTACAGCGGCGGTAACAGATGCGGCGTATTACGATGAAATCAACAAGCGTGTGATTGCTACAAGGGAAAAAACGGCGGGAGCATTACGCAATCTTGGGTTTACGGTTCTGCCATCGTCGGCTAACTTTCTGTTTGCAAAACCTCCGAAAATAAGCGGAGATCAATTGTTTACAGCGTTGCGCAGCCGTAATATTCTAGTGCGGCATTTCAACAAAGACAGAATTGCCGATTTTCTGCGTATCAGTATCGGTACAGATTCGGACATGGATAAAGTTATAGAGGTGTGCCGGGAGATATTGAGGTAAGAGCGATGAAAATTATATCAAGTAAAGAATTTGATTCTTTTTGGAAAAACAGCAAAAAACACGCTGAAGATACAAAAACAGAGAAAGTTGTCAAAGAAATAATTTCGGAAGTACGTGCAAAGGGAGATGCCGCCGTCAGGAAATTCGCCTCCAAATTTGACAAGTCTTCACCGCAGCAGCTTGAAGTTCCGCTCTCGGAAGCAAAATGCGCCCTTGAGCAGTTACGCGCAACCGAACCGTCTTTAGCGCAGGCGCTTGAGCTTGCGGCAAAACATATAAAACGTTTTTCCGACAAACAGAGAGAACAATTCGCCGGTTTTGAATTCGAAATGGAACCGGGTCTTGTTACAGGGCAGCGGATAATTCCTGTTGAAAAAGCGGCAGTTTACGTTCCCGGCGGACGTTTCCCCCTGTTTTCTTCAGTACTAATGTGCATGATCCCCGCTTTTTGCGCCGGTGTGGAAGAGGTAATATTCTCCTCGCCGCCGACGCAAGACGGCATCCCCGATAAAAGAATACTCGCCGCCGCCGCTGTCGCCGTAGAAGCGGTAAATAACAACAATGTGCGTATATTCGCTATCGGCGGCGCTCAGGCGATAGCCGCTCTAGCGCTTGGCACGGAATCCGTCCCTCGTGTTGATATTATCGCCGGTCCCGGCAATAAATATGTAGCCGAAGCCAAGCGGCAATTATTCGGCGAGGTAGGAATTGATTTTATCGCAGGTCCAACAGATGTACTGGTAATCGCTGACGGGCAAGCTGACGGCGGTAATATCGACAAGACGGCCGATCTTGTCGCCGCAGATATGTTGGGACAGGCGGAACATGACCCTGACGCTAGAGCGAGGGCATTGGTTCCAAACAAAGAACTTGCCGAAAAAATTCTTGATGCTATCGGGAAAAGAATAAAAAAACTGCCGACAGAAAAAACCGCCCGTGCTTCTTTGGAAGAAGGCGGCTTAATTGTTATTTATGAAACACGGGAAGAGGCAATCCGTATCGCTAACACAATCGCTCCTGAACATCTTGAGCTTCAAACAGCCGATACCGGCAACTGGATTCCTCTCTTAAAAAATTACGGTTCGCTTTTTATAGGAAGCCTTTGCGCCGAAGTCCTCGGCGATTATTCCGCCGGAATTAACCACACCCTTCCCACATCGACAAGCGCCCGTTTCACAGGCGGCCTTTCCGTGCGCCACTTTCTTAAAACGGTTACCGCATTGCGCTGTACTCAGGGCGAAGGTTTTGATAGGGCGTGTAACGCCGCTGAAGTGTTGGCGAGAGCGGAAGGACTGGAGGGACACGCACAGAGTGCGTCGGCGAGGAAGGGATAATTTTTTACCGCAAACCAACACGAAATTTTTAGTTGTATGTTTTTTGTGTTTTCCTAAACTGAAGCGGCAATTTTTTCATGTACCACTTCGCCAAGAATTTGCAATGGCATTTTATTTGTAGCAATGGCGCGAGTTACAATATAATCGGCACTTACACGATCTAATGCGTCAAGTAACTTACGTTGACGGGTAAAGATACCGCCATCACCCGGTTTAAGCGTTATATCGGCATTGGTAATTTCCGCATCTAATTTATCTGCTTCTTCTTCAGTCATCCTTGCCATTTATATCCCCCTATAAGTTAAGTTGGCTTAAAAACTTTCTTCTACACGGCTTTGCGTGAAACACATTTACCGTATCATCATCTATTATATTATATACGACTTCAATAAGGTTTCCGGCTGTATCATAACCAATAATCAACCATTTGTTGGTGTATGATTCAAGCAATTCCTCATAAAGCGGATGCCACATTGCATAACGGATATTGGTTTCTGTTATGTCATGCCTAAAGGCGGATTTATTGAATTCAATATTAGGAAACATATAGCCTCTTTGATATTATATACTATAGTGGGGATTAATACCAGTGATTCAATTATCATATGCATAAAAATTTATATATTGAATGTCGTAGAATGTAAAATTATCTGCTTTGCCGTATATCCGACTTAATTTCATCAATTGTTTTAATTAAATTCTTTTCAATGATATTATCTATTGTATTCAGCATGACATCGTTATAGAAAAATTCCCTCTTGTTTACGAAAAAATAAAAAACAGGAACATCGACAGAAAGAGCCAGTTTTTCCAATAAATCGGCGGAAATAAAATTTAACCCTCTTTCAATAGAACTCAAATGTTTGACAGATATTCCCACCTTTTCTGATAGTTGTTCCTGAGATAAATGCTTTGCTTTTCGGTAAAATTTCAGGTTTTCCCCGAAAATTTTCTTTATATCCATAATATCAATTTTAGATACAAACATATGGTAGAAAACAAAGTTAAACGTGCAAAATTTGGTGTATTTTTACAAAAATACACGTAAAATGTTAGAATTTTCTTGATAAATAAACGTATATGGTGTATATATAAGTAAAAAATAGACCTTTTGGGTTTATTTATGGTATGTATATAGCTTCAACCAAGCCAAATGACCCATATACATAATTGAATATAATTTAGAAGAGGAAAGGAGACTTTTATGAAAAGGATTATAATAGTTTTTTATTGTTTGTTTATCAGTATGACACTTATGGCAGAAAGTGTTATTCCGTTATCTGTTTCTTGGAATGTTGTAGAAAGCCGTTGGGAAAGAACATCAGATTCGAGACTTCTCTTTATTATGAACTTAAATTATCCATCAAGACGGCTTCCGTCTCTTTCAGAGGAAGAATATATGGCTTGTTTGCATGAATATGCTAGGAGGCATCCTGACAGTAAGAATGAAAAAGTTCTGAATTACTTAAAAACTAATCCAGACTTAAGTAAATCTCCGGCGGCATTGGTTGTGGAAGTTGCATTAAAGAATAATAGAATAACTCCTGAACAGGCATCTATTTTATTGAGTGAAGATTCCACCCCAGAGAAAGTGGGCGAGATTCTTCTTGCTATTCCCGAAGCCACACCAATGAATATACTTGATGATGGAAGCAAAGAGTATATATTGTCGGATAATCATATCAGGGTTATTTTGCCTGACGGTACGGTGAAAGATTACATTACATCTGATGATGAGTTTGAAGAAACATTGAAAAAATTGCTAGATGCTGCTAATTGGATGCCTGCCAAAACTCATGTGGGTGATGGTATTTTTGTGGATACTGTGAATATCAAGTATTCTGACTTTTTGATTGATCCTGAAGAAATTATCGGTAGAGAATTTAGTGATTCAGGTTTTCTTGCGACTATTACTGTTGAAGGAGGTTTTTTGTCATATCGGTCTTTTGATATAATAGGTAAAAAAATGAAAGAAGCAAAATATTTGACTCCTAGTGTTTATAAAAAAAATGGATTCGATAGTGGATCTGCTTTTATTGCTTGGTGGCTTAATGAGAGTGGGGAAGCTATTGAAAACGATACGGATGAATCTGTTCGTCTTGATTTCGATAAATAGTTTTGTTCCAATAGAGCATAATAGGAGATATTAATATGAATATGGTATTTTGGATAATTTTTATTATTGTAATAGTAATAATTATTGAAATTCTAATTGGTTATGCTATTGGAACTTCTGTATCAAAAGAAACAGGGGTAGTTTTAGGCGTTATTTTAATAATTCTTGGAGTTTCAATTTTTATTGGGATATTGGTCATTGTTTTTAGCAGAAATAATAAAAAAACAGTCGATGTAAATATAAATATAAATTCACCTCAAGATAATATACGCAATATAATTCCTAATAATTCTTTTAATTATCTAGATAAAAGTGAGAATGGACAAAAATATTTGTCATTAAATCAATATACAAATGATAATAAAAAATGTCCATTTTGTGCGGAAATTATTAAAAGAGAAGCAATAGTTTGTAGATTTTGTGGCAGAGATATACCAAAGGAAAAAACAGTTGATATTGAAATCCAAACAGAGGATACAAATAATACATCTTCTGTAGAAGAAAAGAAAACAGTTGATATTGAAATCCAAACAGAGGATACAAATAATACATCTTCTGTAGAAGAAAAGAAAAAAATTGAAATCGAACAATTAGAAAAATTATTTGATTTGGCAACAGATGAAAACGAAAAAGGAATTATCGCAAAAAAATTATATGACCTAGGAAAAATGTATTATTGGAGGTTTATCCCAAGATAATATCGTCCTCGTAGCCACCACATTAATCCCCTCGCCCTTCCAGTCCTTAATCAAAACATCCTCCGTTTTCACAGGCAAAGAAATCTTTAACTTGTAAATATCCTCCAGCAAAGCGGAAATTTTCTCTCTCGGACAAGGAGAAGCGGTCTTTACGGGAATCCTCTTAACAGAAGCCGCTTCCTTGTCGATTCGGCAGGTGGCGGTTACCATGCGTTTTGGCGCGCGGACTTCCTCCATCGCGTATGCTTGACCGCGAAGACATCGGTTGCCTGTTACCGATAAATTTCCGCTTGGGTCTTCGTTTACGGTGAGGGAACAGCCGATTGGACATACTATACATGTCAAGTTTCGCATAATACTCCTACTTAATGCTGAATTCCAGAACGGAATCGGAATTTATTTCAAGTCCCTTAAAATCCTTAGGACCAAGGTTTACCGTGATCATCTCCGATGGCTGAACGTGACGCTCTTTTTTACTGCGGATTACTTTGTTGTCAAGGCTTATTTCAAGCACGGCGTCGCTTTTTACAATCATGGAGCGCAGGTAAATGTGGTTTTCCCGCTCAGGCGCAATACGTACGGGGTTCACGTAACGCACGGATGGACCCGCTTTGGCTCGTATCTGTAACGCCGGGTGTTCTCCTTTCAGCCACTGAGCTGACAATAATGTTTAAATAATGTCAATAAATAATTGACAATGTATTGTTCACAATATATTATAGAATATAAAACGAATAATTTATATTCAAGAAAAATATAAGGAGGTTTTTATGAAAAGGTACAAAGTTTTAACCCAAAAAGACAAATGGTTCTCAGGTAAATTTGATCCCGAAAAATTGGAACAAGCAATTAATGCATATGCTGAACAAGGGTGGAGAGTTGTTTCTTGTGCTACTGCTGATATTCCTGGTTTTGGCAGTAATAGACAGGAATTTATTACAGTTCTAGAAAGAGATGAATAATGGCATATACCGTTATTTATAACGATATAGTATTTGTTGAGGGAGATTACCCTAATGCAAGCCGTGGTCCATCTGTAGAATGCGATCTAAGTTTTAAGATTGGAGCGCAATTAAAATCATTGCGTGATGTAAAAGATAATCTTGTAAAACAGGCAAAATTAAAAGGCTATAATGCAATATTGGATTTTACTTATGGTCAAAAAAGCAGATGGCTTGCTATTGACGATGTAGCATTTTGGGGTAAAGGTTTTCTGGCAAATATTTCGCAAGATGCCTATAATGAAATAAAAAATATGATTAAAAATTAGTCCAACGGTATATATTCAAAGTCCTCGTAGCCACCACATTAATCCCTTCGCCCTTCCAGTCCTTAATCAAAATATCCCCTGTTTTCACAGGCGCCTAAGGCCTGGAAGGACACGCACAAAGCGAGGCGGCTAGGAATGGTTCGTGATAAAAAACTTTCCTAAAATTATCTTCAATCTGATTTTCAAGGGCTGTTGCGTCCGTAACTGCGTTTTCTGTATTGTTGCGTAAAGTTACCGCCGTCTCAAGTATCAACCGCAAATCCGCCAACACAGAATGTTTTTCGCCTCGCCTCGGCTGAAACGGAGCGTCAGTCTCAGTCAACAGTCTTTCAACCGGGAGTAAAGAACAACATTGAATCGCCTGCTTGTGATTTAACATAATAGCGTTGCAAAATGAAAAGTAAGCGTTAACTCCCCTGCGCAAGAGCGAGCGTGCTTCTTCAAGAGTGCCCGGCCATGAATGAAAGACAACAGCCTTGCACTTTGATAAAGTCTTTTCCGCCGCAAATATTTTGTGCATAGCGCGTCTTACATGAAGAACGACAGGCAAGCCGTAATCAACGGCAATTTCCAGATGCGCCGCAAAGAGAGTATCTTGAGTTCTTTCAGTTTCCTTAAAAACAGTGTTGTAAAGATCGAAACCACATTCGCCAATCGCCGAAAGTCTGCCCGCCGCCGCAAGATTGCGCAAGGTTTCAAGGCTAGCGGTTAATTCAACTTCGGAAAACGGTTCGCCTTCCTCCTTTTTTACGGCAGGCAATTGAGGATGAACACCGAAGCATGGTAAAAGCGGCACAGCATTATCCGCAACGGCCTTTTTCGCCAATTCTTCATTATACGAAAATTCTTCCAAATCGCACGAGCTTGCTGCCGCTAGAATTCCAAGCCGCCGCCTTTCATGTTCCGCTTGCGGAAAAACGCGGATAAGATCAAATGGATGGCAATGAGCGTCTGTAAGCATAAATAAGGTTATCTTGCCTGAATAATCCAGTCAATGGACGAAGCTTAATTATTCCTATATAATACCCCCATGCTTCCAAAGTTAATAAAATATATACTAAGCGAAATTCCCGAATCTCAGGAAACGGAAATCTCAGGTTGGGTCAGAACCAAGCGGGACATGAAAAACCTCGTTTTTATCGAAGTAAACGACGGCTCCTGCTTTTCAGGGATTCAATGTACTTTCGATAGGTCGGCGGGACTTGACGGGCAAACCGAGGCGGCGCTTTCGTCCGTAACAACTGGCGCTTCTGTAAAAATAAAAGGACGGTTAACGCCTTC
>Ga0268262_10003493_pt1 | contig 16964 bp, 13 predicted proteins | sample TergutNc150P3_FD_190354 | JGI IMG/M metagenome (GOLD analysis project Ga0268262, IMG submission 190354) | Nasutitermes corniger P3 segment gut microbial community from laboratory colony in Florida, USA - Nc150 P3 (SPAdes) (version 2) | ecosystem: Host-associated > Arthropoda: Insects >... | reverse complement strand
CTCGGGAGCGGTTAAGCACTCGGTATTGAATCATTGTCGCGTCCGTCAACTTTGCCATCTCGCCGCCTAAGGCATCCACTTCTCGCACAAGGTTGCCTTTGGAAAGACCGCCGATTGCGGGATTGCAAGAAAGAGCCCCAATTCTGTCGGGGTTCTGTGTAACGAGGAGAGTGGAAAATCCAAGACGGCTAGTAGCGAGGGACGCTTCTATTCCGGCATGACCGCCGCCGATTACAATGGTATCGTAGTCCATGAGTGTTATCAGTAGTATAAAAGAAATAAGCATTTTTAGGAAGTCAAATATTTATCACTTCCCGACACAGAAGTTACTGAACATTTTTTCCAACAAGTCAGATGTAGAAAATTCTCCTGTGATTTCGCCGAGAGAGTTTACTGCGTCTTTTATCAAGGGGGCGATTAAGTCCAACGGTTCATTGTCGTTTGACAAAGCGATGGCTTCTTCGAGAGAGGCGCAAGCGGTGTCTACAAGAACTTTCTGTCTTGCAGTGCCAAGCGAGGCGGAAGACGGTTCGCTTTGTAAATCTTTTATCCCTGACGCAGAGATAATCGCCGAGTAAAGTTCGGTCAATCCTTCGCCTGTTTTAGCGCTTACACAGATTGGTCCGCCAATTCGCAGAGATTGCGGCGGCATAGCAATGTCGCATTTGTTCCACACAAAAATACATTTGCCGTTTTTCGATGTAAAATTTTTATCTTCTTCCGTTAAACCTTTTGTGCCGTCAATCAAATACAGGACAATATCGCTCTCCTCTAAAAGTTTCCTGCTCCGCTCTACTCCTATTTTTTCTACGGTATCGCCTGTTTCACGTAATCCCGCCGTGTCAATTAAGCGTATCGGTATTCCTTCAATGCTGACCCACGCCTCGATCCAGTCTCGTGTTGTGCCCGGGATTTCCGTTACAATGGAGCGATCCTCTTTTAGCAGGGCGTTAAAAAGACTGGACTTTCCTGAATTGGGACAGCCTGCGATTACAAGCGTAATTCCTTCCTGATACACCCGTTCAATCCGCCAAGAAGCGGACAGTTTTTTAAGCCGCTCTAACGCTCCCTGCGCAATATCTTTTTTTGGGAGCCTGCCTTCCGCTTCTTCCGCGTCCGCGCTTATTTCATCTTCCGAGTAGTCAAGATAAATTTCTGCGGCGGCAAGAACGTCTGCAAGCATTTTTTTAATACCGTCAATTTCTTCGTACAGAGAGCCGGACAAACGCAAGACCGCATGGCGGCGACTTGTCTCTGTTTTTGCGGAAACAAGTTCCATAACGGATTCCGCTTTTGTAAGATCGAGTTTGCCGTTCATAAAAGCGCGGAATGTAAATTCGCCTGGTAATGCTTCTCGGAAACCGGCAGTCTTTAACGCTTCCATTACGGCTTTTCCGGCAGCCGCGCCGCCGTGACAGCAGATGTCAAGACTGTCCTCGCCTGTGTAACTTTTTGGAGCGCGAAAAACAGAAACAAGCACGTCGTCTATTTTTTCTTTTTTTGCCGAGACAATCCAGCCGTGGATAACCGTGTTTCCCTGCGCTGTCATAAGCGGTGATGATTTTTTTTGAAGCGAATCGCTTTTTGTTCTTGCCGCCGCAAAAACTGACGACGCTGATTCTATCGAACCTTTTCCCGAACAGCGGATTAATGTCAACGCGCTGTTGCCGGGAGTTGTCGCAAAAGCGGCAATCGGCGCTTCGTCGCCGTAGTTAGCTTTAATGCCGTTATTTGTCATCGTGTTCTGCAGAATTATTTTCATTTATGCCGGCAAGATGTAATTTTATAAAAACCCAAGGAGCCGCTATAAAAACCCACAGGCTTATAACCGCGTAACATAAAAAACTGTAAATCAGTATATATTGGCTGTTTGAAATCTGATTTATAATCACGTTTATTCTATATATAATAACCGCAAGGACGGCTGTCCCTAAAAGAAAACGAAAAAGCAAGGTAAGCCATTTTTTTATTCCCTTTCTGTCTAAAACATTGGAACTTTTAAAATCAATATAACGTTTGTTCAAACAATAACCTATGCTTAATCCAAGCATAATTCCGCCCGGCAAAACATATTCAAAACTGGGACGGTAAAGAATCATAATAAATGAAACTGCCGAGGCGGTAATTATGTACGCCCTTGTGCCGCCTTTTGACAAAAGCGCGTCAATTTTTTTCCCAAGGAAAAAATAAAAACAAAAAATAACCGCGACAATTATCCATGTAAGATCAATATTAAATGGAATTTTTTCTTTAAAATTCCTGTATAAAATAACAGTCCAAATGCAAAGAAGAACCGTTATGCTGATCTGCAATCCCATTTTTTCATTAACGCACCAGTAAATAAAAAAAGGCAGTAACATAAATAAAAAAATTAATTCCATTTTAAAACCCCTCAAAAAACGTGTTACGCAGGCGGTTTACTGAGACGTTTTGACTGGCAGTCAAAGTTACAGCCGCGTTTGATTTTGTTATCATATTTCTTATAATAGTCTGCATTACATTTTTTTCAATAGTTATAAGCACGTAAAACACGTAGTTTTCGGAAGGTTCTTCCGAGTTTTTTGATTTTATTTTTATCCAATAATTATCTTCTTTTACCGCGCTGGAATAATCCGCATTATATGCGTTAAGAAGCATTGTTTCATAAAACGCCCCGTATTCATCATCGGGATACAAAGACGCGGTTAAGTACATTCTCTCCCCTATCCTTACGGCGACAAGCGTGGGAAAATCATGCGTTACGGTGTAATATTCTATCCATTTGCTCAGCACGGTAAAATTTTCTCCTTCATTAATTCCTATAAAAACATATTTATTGACGTAAGCGTCCAGTTTTTCAACAGCCCCTATTCCACTGCCCAAAAAAGAACGAAGCCATACCGGCATTTGAGTTGCCGCTCCGTTTTTTGTTTCTATAATATTGCCAAGTTCAACATATTCATTTTTTACGTCTTTACTTATGCCGGAATCGGGAACGGGAAAATAATTGTTGTTATTTTGCGCGGCGCATGAAAAAAAAATAAATAACATTGATAAACATACGGCCGCAGAATATTTTTTATTCATTTTACAGTTATTTTTTGGCAATAATTACCGGTTGATCTTCGCTGGCCGTTGGTCTTAAAACCGCGTTTAACAAATCTACCGGCGGCATATAGTACAATGCAAATTCATCCCAAAGCACGTTATATTCCGCAGAAGCGTTTGCTTTTACTTGTTTGGCGGAAGAGTCAGTTTCATCGCCTGTTGTTTTAATCTGGGCAAGCGAACCGTCATCGGTAAATCCAAGCGTAATATTAAATTCATTTTTTATTTTCGCTTCAATCGTAATTAGTTTTGTTTCCAGTTCTACGGGTTTTAAATCTCCGGTAACATTAATCTGCGCCGACAGCGACCCTGATTGAATTGAAAATTTTATGCCGGCCGTTAAGAAAGAGACATCTTTTCCCGTTTCTTGAATAATTTCAGACGATTCGTTGGCATCCGCTGATTCCTCTGAAAAACTAACGGTTTGTGAAACTGTTTTTTGCGGCGATTTTAAAGTTAAAACAAGGTTTTTTTCTTCTATTGACAAAAACATTGACACGTCTGAAGAAGAACCAAACTGCGCGGAAAAAATAATTCCGTTACCCAAAGGTTTAAAGCGGAATAAAGTCTGCCATGTTTCCGTGTTTTTATTTAAAACCGCCGTTTTTGGCAGTTTTAAAATATTATTATAACCTGTAGCAAGCCCGTAAGTTCCATCCAATCCCATCCATTTTGGCTTGTTTTTTAAACCGGGGCTTAACGCCCTTTCAGCAGACGCGGTATTTTTTGAATCTTTTAAATTGCCTTCCATGACATACCAATGCGTTAGCTGTTCAATATCCGCAGAGATAAGATGTATATTTTTTATATTAGACGAAACAAGCAGGGAAATTCCTTTTTTATAACCTGTTAATTCCCCTCCTCTTTCCACGGGAAATACTTCCGCATATAAAGAAAAGAAGCCGTTCTGTTCCGGCGTTTTCCAGAACAAAGAACCCGCCCCGTCAGAATATTTTCCTTCATTGATTTTATTTTTGCCGTCGTACCAAATAATATACGGGTCTAGCCGTTTGTCAAAATCTAAATTCGCCTCCAGCATTACAACCGATTCTTTCGGCGTAAGATGGGGAGTATCGACCGCGCCCGGCAGATATACGTTAATACCGTCATAAGAAAAAACGGTTTTTCCCAGATAATAAATATTTTTTTCCGTTTTTTTAAGCACGTCTTTTCCGCTCATAACCTGCAAGACAATTGTATAATTGCCCATAGATAAATTATCCGGTATCGGGAAAGGCGGCAATTCATCATCAAGACTTTTTACGGGAATATATAATTCATCGCCGTTTTTATTAAACACATACGTTTTTTTGTTTTCGGTTGGCGTTTCATTCGCCGTTTTATCATCGTCTAAAATTTTATTTTCGTCTTCTTTCTCGCTTTCTTTTGACTTGGCTGTCTCTTTCTGTCCTGCTTCCTGATCAAGGGTATAAATAACTTTCCAGCCTGCAACCTCTCCCGGGGAATTTTTAAGGAAAACCATAAGCGTGGAAACGTCGGGATCGTCGGAAACAGCCTCTTCAAAAGACAGGTTTACATCATCGCTTGCCCTGACATAGGAACATTCTTCCAGCGGAACGCCGTCTATTTGCACATTTATCTTATAAGCTCCGGCTGAGGGCAAAATGTTATCCATCGCTTCACAGCCGCACAAAAAAGCGGCTATAAACGCAAAAAAAACGAGTAAATTCAATGTTTTAACAACTTTTTGAATACACATATCCAATGTAAATATATCACTAAAAACACAAAAAATCAACTGTTTTTAAGTTTTGTATTATATGATAAAATACTGATATGCGGGCAGAGGCGATTATCCATCTTGATCGTTTTAAGGAAAATATAAATTCCGTAAAAACGAGAATCGGCAAAAACAGGCAAATTTGCGTCCCGGTAAAAGCCGACGCTTACGGTCATGGCGCGGTTCAAATCGCCAAAGCAAGCCTTGAAATCGAGGAATCCTGTTGTTTTGGCGTCGCGGCGGCATCAGAAGGGCTGGCTCTCAGAAAAGAGGGGATAAAAGCCCCTATTTTGCTGTTTTCTCAGCCTAATCCCGATGAAATCGAAGAAATTATAAAAACCGAACTTACCCCGTTTGTTTCGGACGCTGATTTTGCTTCCATTTTAAACGAATACGCGGAAAAAGCAAAAAAGGAAATACCTGTTCATTTGAAAATTGACACCGGCATGGGAAGAATCGGCTGTAATGTTAAAGAAGCGCAAGAGCTTGCCCGCCATATCGGCAAATTGCCTCATTTAAACTTAACGGGAACAGCCACGCATCTTGCGGTCTCCGATTCAAAAAACAGGCGCGACATTGAGTACACAAAAAAACAAATATCCCGTTTTAAAAAAGCCGTTAAAATGATTCGGGAGGACGGAATAAATCCGGGCGTTGTACACGCGGCAAATTCAGGCGCGGTAATTTTACACCCTGCCGCATGGTTCGACATGGTAAGGCCGGGCATTCTTCTTTACGGTTATAAAGCCGTACAAGAATATGAAGCTCCGCTTGATCAGCTAAAAAAATTATCCCGGTTTAAAGCATTAACGGTTGAACCTGTAATGGAATTGCGAAGTTCCGTCGTACTAATCAAAAAAATAAAAAAAGGCGAATCTGTCTCCTACGGCAGAACATGGACGGCGGAGAAAGACACGTTAATCGGCGTTATTTCTGTTGGTTACGCGGACGGGCTTCCGCGTCTTGCAAGCGGCAAATGGCAGGTTCTTATCGGCGGCAAATTTTTTCCCGTTGTCGGACGGATCAGCATGGATCAATTCTGCGTGAATCTCGGCAAAACGTCGGAAATTAAACGATGGGACGAAGCGGTCATTTTCGGCAGTCCCGATCATGACGCTGACGCGCTTGCAAAAATTACCGGCACTATTCCCTATGAAATTACCTGTAATGTGAGCAAACGAGTCCCCAGAGTTTACAGGCACTGACGGATTATTGCCTATAACTTAAAAAATCAGTATTATTGTATTGGAGGCTATTAATGAATCCTTTTTTTAATGATGAAGACGATGATGAAGAAGTTCAGGAAAAAGACAAGGCTCCGGTTTTAGACCCTCTTGCGGGAAGGATGTTAAAAACACGGACTGTTTTGCTTTCCGGCGAAATAAATAAAGAACTGGCGGAAAAAACCATACGCCAGCTTTTGCTTTTAGAAGACATGAACGACGACCCGATACGGATTTTTATAGACTCTCCCGGCGGAGACGCGGACGCCGGTTACGCTATTTTTGACATGATTCGTTTTGTAAAACCGAATGTTTGGACAATCGGCATGGGGCTTGTCGCAAGCGCGGCGGCTATTATTCAGCTTGCCGCCCCAAAAGAACGGCGCGTGGGACTGCCGAACAGCCACTACCTTATCCACCAGCCGCTTTCAGGGATTCGAGGCGTCGCAACGGACATTGAAATTCACGCGAAAGAACTTGAAAAACTGAGGGAGAAAATAAACCGCTTAATAGCGGATGAAACAGGCAACTCCGCAAGTCAGGTTGAAAAAGACACAGACCGCGATTATTGGATGAACGCGGCGGAAGCTGTAAGCTACGGGTTAATCAGCAAAATAATAACAAACAGGTCTGAACTTTAAACTGATTAAATATTAGACTTGTTCGAGAACCCCCATTGGTTCCCAAACAACTTTATTACAAATAAATTTAAGGAACTTCTAAAAATCTCGGTTGGATTTTTGGAGGTTCCTTTATTTTTATATTAAAACGCCTTTTAACATTTTTGACCGGATTAGCGGTCAGATAAATTTTCGTAACTCTTGTACAAGAAACGCCTTATTTTTTGCTGGGCGTTTTTTTCAAACGGCTCTTTCCTTATGCAAAAATCGCTTACCTTTTTATATACCGGCAAAGAACGGTTTGTTTCATCAATTTCTTTTTTAATTAAATCAAAAACAAAAATGTCATTGCTTTCCTTGCCGGGATAATCGGATTTTATTAACTCATAATTGGGAACTGTTACAGCGTAAATAATTTCGCCGCTGGTAGTTTTCTTTCCAACAATGAGTATCTCGGCAATCACGCGCGAACCTGCAAAATGCGCTTCCACTTCTTCGGGATAGACATTTTTTCCGCCGGAACCGACAATAAGGTTTTTCTTACGTCCCCTGATATAAATAAATCCGTCTTCATCTATACAGCCAAGGTCGCCGGTTAAAAGCCAGCCGTCTTCCGTAATAATTTCTTTCGTCGCTTCATCGTTTTCAAAATAACCCAACATTACGGAAGGCGACTTGCAAGCGATTTCGCCGATGCCGTCCGGCCCCGCATCAACAATCTTTACTTCCGTGTAACTGACAGGAAGCCCTACGGATTCATTGCGTTTATGAAACGGGGTATTCACGCTGATCAACGGAGAGTTTTCGCTCATGCCGTAACCATGAACGATATTAAAACCGAATGAATCAAAAAAATCCGCTGTTTTTATGCTTAACGCTCCGCCGCCTGCAACCATTATATAAATTGATTCAAGGTTCGCTTTCTTTCGGATAAACCTAAAAACCTTCCGCCCCCAATCGGCGTCGCCTTTTCTTGCTTTTGCCAGAGCGATTTTTCGCAGAACATTTAATGGTCCCCTAATAATCGGAGAAAGTTTTTTATAACCGGCTTCTATTCCTGCCATAACTTTATCGTAAAGCAGGGGAACCGCGATAAGGAATGTAACTCCCCCGTCCTTTATATCATCTATAACAACTTTGCCGACTATTTTTTCGGCAATTACCGTAGGGATACCTACCGCAAACGGCGTAATAAAAGAACATGTAGTAGGATATGTATGATGAAGAGGCAGAACATCCATAAAAACATCTTTGCTACCGGGCTGTAAAATACGAACCGCCGCATTTGCGTTAGCGATAATATTTTTGTGGGAAAGGGTAACGCCTTTTGCAAAGCCTGTCGTTCCTGAAGTAAACACGATAGAACAAGGATGGTCAGGAGCTATACTGTCAATCGGAGGCAGGGATTGTTGATCCGCGTTAAAGCCAAACGAATCATATTCGGTTTTCTGTCCGGAGGGAGCGTCTTCGGATTCAGGACTGATACAAACAGACACTGCCAGCGAAATGCCGTTAGACGGCAATGTGTCAGCAAACAGTCTTTTTCGACCGGAATAAAAAAACGCTTTTGCCCTTGTTATTTTTATTATGTTAAGGCATTCCTGTTCCGTGCAAAGAAAATCGACAGGAACAATACAAATACCGGCAATAGCTGTTCCCATCCAGACCGACATCCATTCGGGGCGGTTTTCAGCCCAAAGCACAACGCGGTCGCCTTTGGAAAGACCTGCGGCAAGCAAACCTCTTGCCACCCTTCTGCATTCCTCGCCGAATCGGGAATATGTCCAGCGCGTAAATTCACGCTGTTTGCCGGAACGATACCGGATAAAATCTATATTGGCGTATTGCCGAGACCGGTTATCCAGCATTTGAGCGAAATTGTCGTAAGGAGCATCAGGAATATTTGAAATATAATCTTCAAATTTTAACATAATTACCTCTTTACATTATGATACATCTAAAAACCGGAGTTTTTATTTTACTGTGATTAATTAGTCTGTCTATAATGTGGACACATTATAGACAGACTACCTTAAAAATCGTATTTTCGCAGCCTTAAGGCGAGAAAATACAAGGTCTGTCCGCAAAGTAACCGACTTTGTGGACAGATATTAATTATAAATAAATTTGGGTATTTTGTCAAAATTTTTTGCAACCTATTAATATAAATTGTGTCGGTTTTTAGAGGTTTTCATAACCTTTGAAGAAAATCACATCAGTATAACTCGTTACGCTATAATGATTTAGTGCCAGACTTTAGTCTGATTCTTCGTGGAACCTCTGAAAACCTAACCGAGGTTTTTAGAGGTTCCCTTTTTTATTATTTCAGCTTCAATAATAAATACCGTTTTTTTCCGGCTCTGATTATCAATTCGCCTTCTTTGTTCAGTCTGTCTGTTCCAACAACCGCGGACGGATCATTTATTGCCGAAAGTTCGCCGTCCTTATCGGAAACAAAAGCTCCGCCCTGCTGAACAAGGCGGCGTCCTTCGCTCTTGCTTGGAACAAGCCCCGTATCGCAGAAAATGTCTACAATATTATAACCTGCTTCCAGTTTTGAACGTTCGATTTTCGAATGGGGCATTGCCGTTTTATCGCCGCCTGTCAAACCGCCAAAAGCCGCCTTCGCGCCTGCCAAAGCCTTGTCGGCTTCGTCCTTACCGTGAATAAGGGCGGTTACTTCCCACGCGAGACGTTCCTTCGCGTCATTCGGATTTTTTCCCGACTCGCACATAACTTTACATTCATCAACAGGCAGAAATGTAAACATAAGAAGGAAGCGGAGAATATCCTGATCCTGCACATTGCGCCAGTACTGGAAAAATTCATAAGGCGTGGTAATTGCCGGATCAAGAAAGATCGCGCCTTTTTCGGTCTTGCCCATTTTTTTCCCGTCAGCCGTAGTAACAAGTGGAAAGGTCAGCCCGAAAACTTCCGCGCCTTCAATGCGCCGGACAAGTTCAACGCCTGCGACAATATTACCCCATTGATCATCGCCGCCGATTTGCAAACGGCATCCGTGCCGGCGGTACAACTCCAGAAAGTCATAACTCTGCAAAAGCTGATAATTAAATTCTATAAAAGAAAGCCCCGTTTCCATTCTCATTTTGTAGGCTTCAAAACTGAGCATACGGTTTACTGAAAAATGTTTTCCGATGTCGCGAAGGAAGTCGATATAATTCAAGTTTGCAAGCCAGTCCTTATTATTTACCGGGAAAGCGGTCTTGCCGTCAAACCTGACAAAACGATCAAGCTGGGCGCGGATAGAATCGGTATTTTTATCCAATTGTTCATAGTCAAGCATTTTCCGAATCTCGCTTTTTCCCGAAGGGTCTCCAATCCTTGCCGTGCCTCCGCCGAGAAGGGCGATTCCATGATGACCTGCATCGCGAAGATGGCGGAACGCAAAATAGGGAACCATGTGCCCTATATGCAGACTTCCCCCCGTAGGGTCAGTGCCTTCGTAAAAAGTAACGGGAGAGCCGTCCATTAACTTTGACAACTCTTCAATATCGGTACATTGCTGTACAAAGCCTCTTGCTTTTAATGTTTCTAATGCTGAATTCATAAGGTTTATTGTATAGATTTTAAAGGAGTCTGTCATCTGTTCCGATAATAATAAAAATGGACTTAATTGATTTAGTAAAACAAGTTCTTAAATCATGGCAGGTAATTGCGGTAACTTTCGCGATTATCATTTATTTTTTCATCGTTACTCAAGCGGCTCGAGGCTATCGCCGCCCAAGCTTTGCAAAAAAGGAAAAAGTTAAGAAGAAAAAGGAAGAACCGCCTCCTATACAACAAGAAGGATCGGAAGAGGATTCGGAAGATTCGGATTCACATCATGTTGATGAGTTAGGCATAGAAGAGGCCTAACCGCATAAAACCGGTTTTTTCCCGAAAAATACTCACAAAGGACACAAAGAGGAAAGAAGGGGTTTTTGTCCGAAGGCTATATGTGTGAACTTCACGATAATATAACGGACGATAACCCCTAATTCATCTTCCTTTGTAATCTTCTCTTCCTTCGTGCCCTCTGTGAGTAATCTTGTGGAAAAAAATTGGCAAATTTCAAAAATTTTTCTATTTCAGTCAAGCAAAATGACGCCTTCAAGCCATATATAGGCGGAGGTAAAATGTATGATTGAAAAAACCAACCAAAAAATTAAAGAATTACAAAGCGAGGAAGACCCTTTAACGGGCGCGGTTAAAAATCTGTTTGGGCTTTCATATCTGTTCCCGTACCAAAGACTTGTAATGACAAATATTCTGGAAGCCGCGCAGGCGGCCGGGATTCCGGTAAAATGGCACGGAGAAAATGAAACAGCCGTTCTATCTGAAGAAGAATCGGCGGAATCCGCTCCGCTATCCGACCGCGAAATTTCAGGCAGGCAGATAGTCATTCTGCCGACAGGCGCGGGAAAATCCCTCTGTTTTCAACTGCCTGCAATGCTGATAGAAGGGATTACTTTGGTGATTTATCCCATTTTATCGCTTATGGCGGATCAACAAAGACGGTTGAGCGAGCGCGGCTTTTTCCCCGTAACAATCAGGGGAGGACAAAGCAAGGAAGAACGCGATGAGATTTGGCAAAAACTGGAAAGCGGACAGAGCAGGTTTATAATCGCAAACCCGGAAGTTTTGCTTACCGCGCAAGTAAAAGAAAAAATGGAAAAAATAAAAATTGTTCACGTTGTAATTGACGAGGCGCACTGCGTAAGCGAATGGGGAGAAAGCTTCCGTCCTAGTTATTTGGAAATCGGCTCTATCATAAATTCTCTTAATCCGCCGCTTATTACCGCTTTTACCGCCACAGCAAGCGCGCCCGTACTTGAAAAAATAAAACGGTACATTTTCGGCGAAACGTCTGTTAATCAAATTGCAGGCAACCCCGACAGGCCTAATATTTATTATTCCGCAAAAGGCTGTATTAACCGCGATCTGGCGGTTAGGGATTTATTGATTAAAAACTCCCGTCCAGCAATCGTATTCTGCTCCTCGCGACCGGGAACGGAAAAACTCGCGCACTACCTTCGCGGCGAGATTAAAGAAATGGGATACGGCTGGCACAATGAAATCCGTTTTTATCATGCCGGATTAAGCAGGGAAGAAAAAGCCGAGACGGAAAAATGGCTTTTAAAAAACACGCAAGCGGTACTGTGTTCAACTTGCGCGTTTGGCATGGGCGTTGATAAAGCCGACGTACGCACCGTGATACACAGGGACTGCGCCCCGTCCGTTGAAGCGTATTTACAGGAATCGGGCAGAGCCGGACGGGACGGGGAACAATCAAAAGCGATTCTCTTGTGGGGACCGGAAGATGAAATCGCTCTTGCAAGAGCAAAAACCGAAGCGGATCGCAAAAGACTTTCAACATTGTTCAGTTACGCAAATGATACCGAACACTGCCGCAGGCATTCGCTTCTTGCCATGCTCAATTACGACTCAGGCGGAGAAACGCCGGAAAAATTATGCTGTGATGTTTGCGAAAAAGAAGCGGACGGCAATTTGCGCGAAGAATCGCCGATATTGAATTTTTTCCGTAAAAACAAAAGACGTTTTACAAAGAGCGAAGCCGCTTCGGTTTTAGCGCAGAGCGAAACAGTCCGCTGGGAGCAAAAAGAAGCCTCCCAAGTCATCGGCTATTTGTTAAAAACCGGAAAACTAAGGAGGCTCCGCTTCCCTTGGAAAAATAAACTTATTAATAACATCTAAAAACTTCAGTTTTTAGAAGCAACTTTAGTTGCAGTTTTCAAAACCTTTGAAGAAAATCGCATTAGCGATTTTCTTCAAGGAACATTTTAAAACCCAACCGGGGTTTTAAAATGTTCCACTACTCTTTGATACCGCCCATGGTAATACCGGAGATAATGAATCTGGACATAAATGAGTAGAATATCAAAATCGGTATAAGAGAAACGGCTATTCCAAGATAGATCGCGCCGTATTCCGCGCGGTAAATATTACCGCGAAGGTTTTGAACAAGCATCGGCAATGTGGCTTTTTTGTCGCTGGAAAGAAGCACGAACGGCGTAATAAAGTTATTCCACGAGCCTACAAAGGTAAAAATCGACTGCGCGGCAAGAGCCGGAATCATGATAGGAAGAATAATAACATTGAATATTCTGTACTCGCCCGCGCCGTCAATTCTCGCCGCGTCAATAAGCTCAACGCTCAGAACAGACATCATATACTGCCTTAGGAACAAAACCGTTCCTGCGGCGGCTATCCCCGGAATGATGAGGGGAACGTAACTGTCGCGTAGATTTAACACAGCCATAAACTGATAAAAGCCGATAATTGAAAGCGTGCTGGGAAGCATTATTATAACCAGAATAACCGTCCACAGTATCATTCTTCCTTTAAACTTGTAGACATGCAAACCGTAAGCGGTCATCGCTGAAAAGTAAATGCCTAATATAGTAGCGCAAATGGAAATAAACGCGCTGTTTCCGAATCCTTGCCAAATCTGAAAACCGCGTCCTGTAAGAGAACCCCAGTTATAAATAATATTCGGCGCAGAAACAAGTCTAGCGATAGTATCGCCTTTTTTTACCCTTTGCCCGTCGTTGACATAAACAACCGTGTTATTTTTAAAAATATAAGTCGCAATTATATGGTCTTCACTGTCAAAAATGCTAATACGCGGCTGCAGGCTTTCCGTAAAACCCCTAACAACAGTTTTTTCAAGAGCTTTGGTTTTTTTATTAGTTACCTCTTTTAATGTTCTGCCCATAGTTAAGTCTAAATATCTTACAGTGCCGCTTTCATGCGCAGGATCATCATAATCCCAATTGGCAACTAACGTATCGGTAGACGAAATAAACGCGTCTTTGCCGGGAACGATAACAAACCCTGAATTTATCTGCTCAGTAGAACGGGTAGCGTTAAGCAAAAGCAAATAAATTGGTACTACGGCCAAAAGCCCAAGAACAAGCATAAGCGCATGAATAATATACCTTGTTAATATCAAATCATTTCTTCCCACGCTCATACCGCGCCTCCTTTCCTTTTCTTTAATTCACTGCGATCCTGCAAGAAGAAGAATATTAAGAGAGCAAGAATTATAGTAATAATAAATATACCTATGGAAATAGCGGCTCCATAGGCATAATCGTTTGCGCCTCTCATAAAAGATATATTGTACTGATAAACAGTAGTTGTCCGAATCTTATAATTGGGAGAGCCCAGCATATCGGTAAGCAGGAATGGAATGTCAAACATCTGCATACCGCCGATCATAGAAGTAACCAAAACATAGAGCATTATTGGGCGGAGCAATGGCAGGGTTATATGCCATGTTGTTTGCCTGCTGTTAGCGCCGTCAATTGACGCTGATTCATACAGAGATATGGGGATAGTAGTAATACCTGCCATAAGAATGATCATCGTATAGCCGTACCACATCCACCACTGGATAAAAGCAACCAATCCGCGCGAAAATGCGACGTTGCGGAAAAAGTCAATTGCCTGTCTTACAGACTCTCCGGTAACCGGATCGATCTTTGTCGCTTGAATACCCAATGAATACAAAAATTGATTTGCCGGAGCGGTAACGTGCGCGTTGTAGCCGAAAATACTGCGGAAGAGCAAAGCGACCGATACGGCGGTCAGCAGGTTGGGCATATAAATAACCGCCCTAAACAAACTCTTGCCAACCAGATTGAGTTGAATATCCGAAAGCCAAATGGAAAGAATAAGAGCAAGACCTAATTGCGGAACAAAGTTAAACATCCATATAATCATAGTATTTCCAAGAGCGCCCCAGAAATACGGGTCCTGAATCAATTTTAAAAAATTTGTAAAACCTACAAAATTAAATTCACTATTTAAACCACGAAGATCGGTAAAACTTAAAACAAAAGTATACAATGTAGGCCACAAGTTAAATATGCAAAATACAATTACAAATGGCGCGACGAATAAATATCCCCAGCGGTTCGTCCTCGCTTCATGACCAGTTATTTTTTTTCGCATTGCTCCTCCTCTTCTATATATAAAAAAAGGCGCGGATCACATAAACCCGCGCCCTCGTTGAGGTACTCTCTAAAAGTTTACCTCAGGTTATCTTCCAAACTGTGATTGAGCCTGCGACTTGAAAGAATCAAGAGCTTGATCCTTTGTTTTTTCTCCGTTTACATAAGCGGCAACCGCTTCATTCCAGAGACCTTCAATGGCTTCATCTGTTCCCTGAAGAAGTCTGCCGTTTACGCCTTTTGCCATTTCAGCAAATTCGGCATAGTGGTTTTGTCCTCCGAGGAAGGGCTCGCTATAGGTGTCTTTAATTTTATTGATGACGTTGGTGTTGCTTACAAGGTCGCCTGTATCTTTCGCCCATGCTTCAAGGAAAGAATCGTCAGTTGTTACGTATTTGATAAATTCTTTAGCCGCTTCTTTATTTTTTGTTCCTTTGTATGCGCCGACCCAAGTGCCGCCCCAACGATAGGAAGAGGGACCCTGAACCATTGCCCAGTCGCCTGATGTAGTGGGAGCATTGGTCTTGAGTACATAGTGGAGACCCCAAGTGGGGAGGAAGTATGAGAAGACTTGTACCGGTTTTCCAGATTCATCTTTAAGTTCGCCTTTCATACCTGCAAACCAGCCTTCTGACCACTGACCAACTCTGCCTTCCAATCCGTTATCATGAAGCGTTTTACAAATATCCATATATTTTTCCATAGCCGGATCGACTACGATTTTACCGTCAACTATCCACGGGTCTTTGCGTGCGGACAGGAATGAATTGAATAAGTCATTTAAAGAAGAAACTACAACGCATGAACCGTTGGATGCTTTCTTGAGAAGCTCAGCTGTCTCAAGGAATTTATTGAAGTCTGTAAAGTAGGTCTGTACAACTTTGGGGTCTTCTGAACCAAGATATTGTTTTGCAAGACTGCGGCGATAGAACAGAGCGCCGGGGGCGGCCTGCCATGACATACCGTATACTTTGCCGTTATAAGTGCCGACTTCTACCGGGTATGAAAGAAGTTTACCTTTTGTTTCTTCATAAATATCGGTAATGTCTAAGAGTTTGCCGGATTCGACATACTTGCGAACAAATGCCGATTCCAAGGCGATAATATCAGGAGCTCCCTTACCGGTCTGTAAAACCGGGTCAATTTTTGCCTGGAACTGATCCGACGGGGTTTGTGAATACTCAACATTTCTATCAGGATGAGTCGCTTTGTATCCCCAAACTGGTTCCTCGACCATTTTTTTTAACTCATCGGTAAATGACCAAATTACCAATTTCCCAGAATCCTTGCCCGGGCAACCGCTCATGCCAAACAGCATAAAGAGTACCACTAAAACAATAAGCGCTTTCTTCATTTCTTTTCCTCCAAAATACGTTTTCCCAAATACATTGGGTTTAGTTTATTGAAAACAATCATAGCATAATCGTTATAAACGGTCAATATAAAAATGAGTTATTTATTAAAAAATAAGTTTTTTCAGTAAATCGAAAAATAATTATAACAAAATACCAAAAAATTGATAATATTCTCTAATTTATCGTAATTTTAGCCATTACAGGATTCGCCGCGCCTTTTTCCACAGAAACCGCTACAGGCGCGGCATCAGCGGCTGTTACATTGTAAGAACCTGAAATAAGCCTGTATTCGCCGTCCGAATTTACCGTTTCAAACGCCGAAGACGGCAGATCAAATTCGACTTTTTTTGTTTTTCCGGCAGGTATAAAAATACGGCGGAAATCTTTAAGCGATAAAAGCGGTTCGTCCTCGCCTCGCCCGTCTTTGGAGATATAAATTTGCACAACTTCGTCGGCGTCTCTTTTGCCTGTGTTGGTTATGCTAACCGTAGCTTTTACAGAGCCGCCTGCGGAAAGCGAGGACGAAGACAGAGTAATTGAATCGAAGCGGAAAGTTGTATATGAAAGTCCGAAGCCAAAGGGATACAACGGCTTTTCCGTCATATATCGATATGTGCGCCCTTTCATGGAATAATCGGCGTAGGGCGGAAGCTGGCTTGTGGAAACGGGGAACGTTATAGGCAGTTTTCCCGACGGAACTGTATCGCCGAAAATAATATCCGCTACCGCCTTGCCGCCCGATTCGCCCGAATACCACGCAAAAATAACAGCGTCCGCTATATCTTCGGGGAAGGCGATTGGGCTTCCGCCCGTTAAAACGAGAATAATTTTTTTGCCCGCCTCACGCACTTTTCGCAGATAATTCAACTGCCATGACGGAAGCTCTATCGTGTCACGGTCGCCGTTGGAGTCCGAAGCGATTGCGTCGCCCTCCTCTCCTTCGATAGCGCCGTCCAGTCCCA
>Ga0268262_10003492_pt1 | contig 16968 bp, 18 predicted proteins | sample TergutNc150P3_FD_190354 | JGI IMG/M metagenome (GOLD analysis project Ga0268262, IMG submission 190354) | Nasutitermes corniger P3 segment gut microbial community from laboratory colony in Florida, USA - Nc150 P3 (SPAdes) (version 2) | ecosystem: Host-associated > Arthropoda: Insects >... | reverse complement strand
GGGGGGGGGGGGGGGGGGGCAAGAACAGCGCCAACTGTGGCACATCCAGAACCCACCGAGGCGGTCCCAACCAAGCATCTCCCAACCGTTGCCATTTTGCACTCGCCAGCTCTGCGCTGACACCTCCGTGTGACAACAGTATCAATGAATGCCAACAATGTCAACGCAGTCAACATCAGGAATTGCAAGCGCACTTGGTTTCACCACCCTGTACGCTGGCAGGTAGGCTTTGCGGTAGGCCTCGGAGTGGTGGAGTGCCGGGTACCCCTTTTTTGCCTGCTCTGCGGCCAGTCTCCCCAACTCGTCCGCCAGCCCTTTTTTGCCTTTGGCGGCGAGTGCCGTGCGAGCGGCCTCAATCCTCTCCGCCATGACGCCCACATTTTCTGGCGCGCCTGCCGTCTTTGCCATCTCCATCATCGCGTCCAAGAGACGTTCCGTGGAGCCGCCAGAATCCCTGTACGGGCGGAGGTTCACTCTGACCATCCCGCCGCCCAGCTCTTCAATCGTCTTTTCGTGCGGCAGGGTCTGGCCCAGGGCTGCCATCTCTTTCTCCAGATACCCCCTTGCCGACTCCGCGCTGGAAATGATGTGCCCTGGGCCGAACACCGACTGGTGCGCCAGTTTGTATATGTCCTGGGCGGCCGCCAATGGACGCAGCGAAATTTCTTCCGACACGGCGGCGGCAAACTCATTCTGGTCCGCTGGACATACGAACACGAGCGCGGCTACGGAAATTGCTTGGGGAAGTGTCATGCGAAATCTCCCGTTTTTCGGCGTTTCCTATTTTTGACCCTCGCGCCAATTTGCCGAACAGACGCTGTAAGCGCAAGGCGAATTCATTCCGCCTGGAGCGCCTAGGGTCATAGCATTAATTGTCGAAGCCAAGGGGCTGCATCCGGAAGCCCTCGTGCCTCTGGTCCCCCCCGTCGACAAGCGTGCCTATGGGCTGGCCCTGGACCGCGGCGATGAGGTTGCCGGGCGCGTTCATGTCGAAGACCAGGATGGGAATGCCGCTCTCGCGGCAGATGGCTATCGCCGCGGCGTCCATGACCTTTAGGCCCTTCTCGAGCACGTCCTGGTAGGATATGTGGTCGAAGCGGGTGGCGTCGGGGACCAACTTGGGGTCGTCTGTGTAGATGCCGTCGACGTTGGTTGCCTTCATCACCACGTCCGCCTCTATCTCCGTGGCCCGGAGGGCGGCCGCTGTGTCGGTGCTGAAGAACGGGTTGCCGGTGCCGGCGCCGAAGATTACCACGCGGCCCTTCTCCAGGTGGCTCATGGCGCGGCGCCTGATGAAGGGCTCCGCGATCCTCTGCATCTCGATGCCGCTCATGACCCTTGCCTGTATCCCAAGGTGCTCTATGGCATCCTGTAGGGCCAGCGAGTTGATGACAGTGGCCAGCATCCCCATGTGGTCCGCCGTCACCCTGTCCATGCCCTTCGTGGCGCCGGCTATGCCCCGGAAGATGTTGCCGCCGCCGATCACTATCCCTATGCCCACGCCCTTGCAGCCTATCTCCTTGATCTGCTCCGCAACGTGATGCACGACGGATGGGTCTATGCCGCCCTTCTGCTCGCCCATGAGGGCCTCGCCTGAGAGCTTGAGCAGTACGCGGCCGTACTTCATGGCGCTGCCTCCGACCAATAATGTGGGTGCCTCTGGGGCCGGGCGGTCACTGTAGTGTTACCTCGGCCTTGTTGGCTGCCATCTGGTTCATCCGCTGCTGAATCCGCCCGTTTATGTCGCTCTTCGCGCCCCTGATGGCGACCCTGATGGCGGCGGAGACCGCGCGGGCGTCGCTGCGCCCATGGCCAATTATGGATATCCCCTGCACCCCAAGGAGCGGGGCACCGCCGTACTCGGCGTAGTCAAGCTTTTTGTAGAACTTCCTCATGGCGGGCTTGACCAGCAGACCGCCGACGCGGCTCGTCAGGCTGCCCATGATGCTGTCCTTCAGGCCCTTGATGATGCCCTCCGCCAGGGCCTCTGAGGTCTTCAGCACCACGTTGCCTACAAACCCGTCGCAGGCCACGACGTCGAAGTTGCCGTTCCAGATGTCGCGCCCTTCTGCGTTCCCGGCGAAGTTGATGTCCTGGCCCCTCAGAATCTGGGACGCGCTTTTTGTCACCTCGGAGCCTTTGCCGTCCTCCTCGCCGACGCTCAGGATGCCTATCTTGGGCTCCTTCTTGCCCAGGACCTCCTCCGCGTAAACCGCGCCCATCAGCGCGAACTGGGCGATGTGCTCTGGCTTGCAGTCAACGTTGGCGCCGACGTCCAGCAGGACTGTAGGCTTCCCGGACAGGCTGGGCAGGACCGTGGCCAGGCAGGGACGGTTGACGTCGGGAAGTGTCCCCAGGACCATCATGCTGGCCACCATGGCCGCCCCGGTGTGGCCCATGGAGACCATCCCGTGCGCCTCCTTGCTGGCAACGCATTCGGCGGCCACCCGGATGGAGCTGTCCTTTTTGTCCCTGAGTATGCAAGTGGCCTTGTCGTTCATCGAGACAACGGAGCCGGCGTGCACCACCTTGGTGCGCCCTATCAGCTCGCCCACAATGCCGGCTTCGGCCAGCCTAGGCTCGATCGCCGCTTGGTCACCGACCAGCAGGAGATACAGATCCTCGATGGCCCCAAGCGCCATGGCCGCCCCGGCCAGCGTGACGCGGGGACCATGGTCTCCCCCCATCACGTCTAGCGCGATGCGGTAATAGGCGGGGCTATTCACGTTCCACCGGTCGTCCCGAGGCGTCCAGGGCGCCGGGCCCTAGGCCATTTCCGGGACGCGGATCGCCAGCCTGCCTCTGTAGAACCCGCAGGACGGGCAAACACGGTGCGGCATTTTGTGTGCGCCGCAGTTCTGGCAGATGCTGGAACTCAAAACCTGCAGTGCATCGTGTGTGCGGCGGCGGTCTCTGCGTGCTTTGGAATGTCTGCGCTTTGGATTTGGCATTTGCGACTCCTTCGTTGATACTTGGCCTGAACAAGAGACAATTGAACCTCAGGCGTCCGACCCCAGCTTGGCTTCTGTCAGGGCCCTTGCCAGTGCCCCCTGCGTCTTTGCGCGTTCGGGACGGCAAGTGCAGGGTCCCTTGTTCCAATTCTTACCACATATAGAGCATAACCCAAGACAGCCATCTTTGCAAAGCACCTGCATGGGGAGCTGCAACACCAACTGTTCCTTGGCCATGGCCTCTTCGTCCAGAGTTTCTTCGGGCATGTACACGACGTCGAGGTCTTGGGTGCCCAAAGTGTGCGACCCCCTGGTCACCAGTGCCCTGTCCCGGCTCCCCAAAAACTGCGAGTGTATCGCCAGCGGCACATCGACGGGCTCGAGGCAGCGACAACAGGTGCATTCGTACACTGCCCGCGCCTGGACGTCGAAGTAGAAGTCCTCGCCGGAGGGCAGGATGAAGATTTTCCAGTTCAGGGATGCAAGGGCGTCGTTTTCGCCCAGGCGCACGGAGGCAATGGAGCCGTCCAGATGGAGGCCCTCGTCCGTGAGCTTGGCAAGATCGATCACCTAAACCACTATTCGGATGCGGCTGGGACATCCGCCGGCGAGTCGTCCTTCTGCGTCGATGTGCCAGGTGCGCCTATCACCCTGTCCTGCGTGATGATGATGGCACCCAAGTCCTCACCCTTGTCGGGGCGACCAGCGCACTTCAGCTCAAATGTGAACTTGGTTGACTTGCCCTCGAATGGGTTGCCCCAAGGGTCGTTTACAGGCAGGTCCACCCGGATCATGTGTCTCTTTACCAGGGGGGAGTTCGCGCCCACCATCGCCTCCCAACTGCCCATCTCAGGGTAGTTGCCCGTCTTCAGGTAGTACTCGGCGATGCCGCCCTGGACTTGCTTCAGCGTGTCGAATGCCTGCATGTGCCTAGCCTGGTCGGTCTGGGTGCCCATGAACTTCAGACCCACGACGGCGATGATGCCGATGATCGTGAGGGCTATCATCAGCTCCATCAGGGAGAAGCCCAGTTGCTTGGTCCTTTGGATGGCTTTCATGGAAACCCCCTTTGTGCGGAAAGCGTTTTTACGGTGCCCAATATGCTACCCCGGACTAAGGGACAAATCAAGCCCTGTGGACTGCGGCGGGCAAGGGGCACCAGTTTCCAAGTGCGGTCTGGAGAAAAAAGGTTACGCAAATGGAATTGGGCTGGACGCATCCTTTGGCACCGCAGCTTGACTTCCGCTGTGACTGCGGCCAGAATTCCGCCCATGCGCTTCTTGCTCTGCAGGACCGACTGGCGGATTGGGGACTTGGTGGTCTCCCTGCCCTTGATGGAGTCCCTTCGGGAAAGACTCCCCGAATCGGAAATTTTCTGGATACTGAACCCGGAGATAGCGCCGATACTGGACAACATCCCTGGGGTGGCTGGCGTGCTGCACTGCAGGCCAGGCTACGACCTGTCGAGGCTCATCAGTTACATCAGGCCGGACGCGTTCCTGAACCTCAGCCACAGGGACCGCGGCAACACCACGGCCGCCAAGTTGGCGGGGGTCCCGATTCGCGTGGCCATACCCAGGGGGTTCAGGCAGGCCCTAGACGCAACGCACAGAATCCAGGCGAAGCGCTCCCACTCCGGCCGCCACGAGTCCCAACTGATCCTCGATTACCTCAAGCCATTCGGAATCTTCGCCTCGGCCTCCCTGCCTCCGCCCCCGACGCTTGTGCTGACGCCAGAGGAAGAGGAGAGGGGGCACGCCGACCTCCGGATGGTCCCCGCGCCGCGCCTCGGGGTGGTCAAGAGGGGGACTGGAAGCGGGGCCTGCCCCAGCTTCCATTGGTGGGAAAATATGCTGGGTGCGCTGAGGGCGGCCGGGTGGAATCCCGTCGTCATGTCCCCCCTGGAAGAAGGCGACCTTGCGCCGACCGGCGTAAGGGGGCTGCTGGGGAGGCTCAACGCATGCGACGCCGTGCTGGGCGTCAGCACGGGCCCCATGCACTTGGCGGCCGCGCTGGGTGTGCCCACTCTGTGCCTGATGGCCAAGTCCGTGAGGCACGGTCCCGTCAGGTGGGCGCCCCTGGGCCGCAGGGCGGCGTTCCTCCAGTACGAAGGCGAAGAAGACGACAGGGGGTCGGGCATGGATCGCTTCGAGCCAGACACGGTACTGGCGCACCTTGAGAAACTGCGCTAACATTGACCAATGCGGTATCTGCTGTGCAGGACGGACGGCATAGGGGACCTGGTGGTCTCCCTGCCAATCCAAAGCTGTATCCTGGAGGCAGACCCGGCCGCCAAAATTTTTTGGCTCGTCCAGCCAGCCGTTGCCCCTGTGCTGGACAACCTGCCAGGGGTCTCGGCAGTGCTGCACAGGCCGCCTGACGACGACCTGGAGAAGTACATGCGTGGGCAACTGTCCCTGAGGGGTCTCAGAACGGCGCTGCGGAACCGCCCGCACGACCCTGCGCTGGAGAGGCTCATAAGGGATGCGAGGCCCGATGTGCTGCTGGCCCTGTACCACCGGGACATGAGGATCATCCCTGCGGCCAGGAGGGCCGGTGTGCCCATCACGGTAGCCAGACCAAGGGGCTGGAGGCAGTTCATAGGGGCCACGCACCCGGTTTGGGCGAGCAGGTCAGACTCGCGCAGGCACGAGTCGCAGCACGGGCTGGACTTTCTGCGGGCCATCAAGTGGCCCGTGCCCGACGCCGTTCCGCCCCCCAGGCTTGCGCTGACCCAAGAGGAAAGGGCGCGGGGGCTGGCGGAGCTGGCCGGTGCGCCCGCGCCGCGGCTGGGGCTGATTGTGAGCGGGAAAACCGCCGGCGTTAGCCCAAGCCCGCAGTGGTGGGGGACAATGACGGATGCGCTGGAAAAAACAGAGTGGAACCCTGTTGTCCTCTCTCCGCCGGAGCAGTGCGGTCTGCCGCCGACTGACCTGAGGGGCCTCATGGCGCGCCTTGCCGCCTGCGACGCCGTTCTTGGCATCAGCACCGGCCCCACGCACCTTGCGGCCGCCCTTGGCGTGCCCACTCTGTGCCTGATAGGGAGGCGGGTGTTCCACGGGCCTGCCAGATGGACACCGCTGGGCGACCGCGCAGGGGCTTTGCAGTACGAGGGCGAAGAGGACGACAGGGGAGCGGGCATGGACCGCTTTGACCCCGACGAGGTGCTGGCGCACCTTGAAAAACTGCGCTAACATTGACCTATGCGATATCTGCTGTGCAGGACCGACGGCATTGGGGACCTGGTGGTCTCCCTGCCGATCCAAAGCTGCATCCTGGACGCCGACCCCGCCGCCAAAGTATTTTGGCTGGTCAGGCCGGTCGTGGCCCCGATACTGGACCATCTGCCGGGTGTGTCCGGCGTGTTGCACAGGCCGCTGGACGATGACCTGGAGAATTACTTGCGGGGACAACTTCCACTAAGGGAATACAGGACGGTGCAGCGCCGCCGCCCGCACGACCCTGCGCTGGAGAGGCTCATTGGGGACGTGAGGCCCGACGTGCTGCTGGCCCTGTACCACCGGGACATGAGGATCATCCCCGCGGCCAGGAGGGCCGGTGTGCCCATCATGGTGGCCAGGCCAAGGGGCTGGAGGCAGTCCATAGGGGCCACGCACCTGGTCTGGGCGAGAAAATCCGACTCGCGCAGGCACGAGTCGCAGCACGGGCTGGACTTCCTGCGGGCCATCAAGTGGCCCGTGCCGGACACTGTTCCGCCCCCCAGGCTCGCGCTGACCCAAGAGGAAAGGGCGCGGGGCTTGGCGGAGCTGGCGGGTGTGCCCGCCCCGCGGCTCGCGCTGGTTGTGAGCGGGAAAACCGCAGGTGCGAGGCCAAGCCCGCAGTGGTGGGGGACGATGACGGATGCCTCGAAAAAGGCCGGGTGGAGTCCTGTTGTCCTCTCCCCGCCAGACAAGTGCGGTCTGCCGCCAACGGACCTGAGGGGGCTAATGGCGCGCCTTGCCGCCTGCGATGCAGTTCTTGGTGTCAGCACGGGCCCCACGCACCTTGCGGCCGCCCTTGGCGTGCCCACTCTGTGCCTGATGTACAAGAACCCATTTGCCGGCCCGGCAAGGTGGGCGCCGCTGGGCGACAGGGCGGTGGGCTTGGTCTGCCCAAGCGACGAGGATGACGAGGACGTGGCCATGGACAGCTTCTCCCCCGATGTGGTGCTGGAGCATTTGAAACAGCTCGTCGGACGCGCGATGGGGTAGGCTCCCCAATCCCCGCCGGCGCCACTTGGGTGCGCTTCCCGCGTTTCGTCGGGGACGCCGTCATGCAGTTGCCCGTGCTGCGCCTGCTTCGCCTGATGGGCGTTGGCCCCATAGTGGTCCATGGGCCGGAATCCACGGTCTCCCTTGTAGCAGACCACGAATTGGCAGACTACGTGATGGCCGAGGCCGGCAAGCCCGGCGTGTTTGACCTGTACGCAACGCTCAGGCGGCACGCCCCCGAAAGGTCAATCCACTTCCCAAAGTCGTTGAGACCGCCCATAGCCGCATGGTTGGCGGGCGTGCCCGAAAGGATTGGCGTCGGCGACGGCGGGGCGTCTTTTTTCAACACGCACCACGCCCCGTTCTGGGGGGCGCAGGGCCACTTTGTGGAGCGCTACCGGACCGCGCTGGCCACGCGCTGGCCCGGCCTGCCCGAAATGCCCTACGCCGGCTACGCGCCGCCCGATGGGTTCGGTGCAGGGGCAGACGCCCCCAAAAATGACTATATATGCCTGATGCCAGGGTCGGTCTGGCCCTCAAAGGCCTGGCCTGTGGAACACTTCCGCGGGTTGGCGCGGACTGCCATCCAGTCGGGTCTGGAAGTGGTGGTCCTTGGGTCAATCTCCGAAAAGGGGCTTGGAGAAACAGTTTTGGACGGCGGAGGCAACAGAGACCGCAACCTGTGTGGACAGACAAACCTGTGCCAAGCCGCAGCATGGCTGCACGGCGCGGCAGCGGCCATCGGCAACGACTCCGGCCTCAGCCACCTGGCGGCCGCATGCGGCACAAAGACGGTGGCCATATTCGGCCCCACGGACCCCGCCGCCTCCGCGCCCCTGGGGCCAAACGTCACCGTGCTTAAACCGCAGGGCCTGCCCTGCTCGCCCTGCTTTAGGCGCGGCTGCCCTCTGCCAAGAAGGGAGTGCCTGGCGGACATCACGCCGGAGCAGGTGTGGGAATGTGTTAGACAACAGTAGCCAGTGACCAGTTGTCAGTTACTGTTGATGCGCCTTCGGCGCTTCCTTATTTTACTGGTAACTGGCGGCTGGTTACTGTCAACTGTTTTTTAGAGATTCGTATGCGTCTTCTCCAAGCCTTGCTGCTTTTTGTAGTCTCTGCCGTGTGTCCGGCCCAGGCGCCGGTCCCGGCCATCGGCTTTGAAAAGGCGCACCACGACTTCGGGCAGGTTCTGGAGAGCGGACCAAAGGTGTCGTGGGGCTACAGGGTGGCCAACAGGGGACAGGTCGCCCTGCGTATCAACGGCGTTAAGGCGTCATGCGGGTGCAGCTCCGTTTCGGTGGGGCGGCGCGTGCTCGCCCCTGGCGAGGAGACCACGATAGAAGTCGCATTCGACCCAACAGGGCTTTCGGGGAACGTCCACAAGACGCTGGAAGTGCAGTCCAACGACCCTGCGGCGCCGAGTGCCAGAATCACATTCGAGGCCACGGTTTTGCGGGGGATAGAGCCGAGCGCCAACGGGGTCTCGTTCCGCAGCGTCGGGCGCGATGAAAAGAAAGCGGCCAGCATCCGTCTCCGCTCGTTGGACGGCCGTCTGGTTGAAGTGGCAGGCACAAAAATCAAGGACGCGCCGCACATCACCTGCACCCATTCGATGGACGGGTTGGACGCGGTTTTGGACATAGCCTTTGACGGTTGCCTCATACCCAAGTTCTCTTACAACGGAACGTGCAAACTCACGGTGATGACCAAGAACCACAGATATCCTAAGTTCGAGTTCAAAATCATCTGGGACACGCCGGCCCCAGTGTCGGCCGAGCCAAGCCGCGTCACACTGGTTGGCGAGGGGCGCGCGGCTGTGGTGGTCTCCAGCGCGGCCGGCGCGGCCTTCAGGATACTGCGGGCCGACCCCAGTTCACCCATCGTCAAAGTGGAGGGCATCGGCAGGGACAGCGCGATGAGCCACACACTAGAAATAGCCGTTTCAAAGAGTGCCAAAGCAGGCGGCTACAACGAAACAGTGACGCTGCACATAGACCACCCGGAGCAGCGCGAGGTGGAGATAGCCGTCGCTATAGCTTTTCCGCCAACACAGCTAGCGCGGTCCTTGCGACGCACTCCGCCAGCCTGACGGGCACGGCGTTGCCAATCTGCCTGTGCTTGCTGGTCAGGTCGCCGGCGAACTCCATTTCGGGGGGGAAGGTCTGGATGGCGGCGCACTCGCGGTAGCTCAGGCGGCGCGTCTCGCCGCTTGAACCGAAGCACCACGAATCCACGCCCAGCTTCACCATGTCGGGCGAGCCTGGGTGCAGCGTGACCTGCTTTGCCATGGCGGGGATGGTGTATGAGACGTCGCCCCAGCCACGCTTGCGGTTGCGGGACATGTAGCGCGACGAGAACGGCGCGCGGCACACTTCGTCGGGGGCCGCGGGCGGCAGGTCTGCCAGCGCGTCGGCCAGCGTGTTGTTTTCCCCGTCGCCCTTGGGCAGCGAGAAGCCCTTTACCCCCAGGTCCTTCCTGAAGCCAACCAATATGACGCGCTCCCTGTCCTGCGGCACGCCATAGTTTTTTGCATTGACCGCCTGGCAGAAGACGTTGTAGCCGGCCTTGGAGAAGTCCGCGACTATGGTGTCCATGATGGCCCCGCCGGCCATTGTGAGCAGCCCCTTCACGTTTTCGCCTATGAAGGCCGCCGGCCGTTTTGCGCGGACTATCCGCACGTACTCTTTGTAGAGCCTGTTGCGGCCGTCGTCGATTTTCCTAGGGCCGGAGAGGCTGAAGCCCTGGCAGGGGAAGCCGCCCAGTATCACGTCCACGTCGGGTATGGCATCCGCGTCTATCTTGGCGACGTCGCCGCACACCACGTCGGCGCTGCTCCACAACTTGTGTGTCCTGCACGAGTCCTTGTCGAAGTCGTTTGCCCAGACGGTGGTGAAGCCCGCCCTTTCAAAGCCCATGTCGAGACCGCCGGCCCCGCAGAACAGGCTTGCGGCGGTGAAAGAGTCCATGAACAGCGGCACTGGGGCGGCCCTCCGACTTGTCTTCTGGAGCGTGCTTTTGTGCGTCCCGCTGCTTCTTTTTGAGCCAGTTGCACCCATTTAACCCCCGACTGTAGCCATATTAGCCTATCCGCAACGCAACGGAGCCTGGCAAAGCGGCTACAATAGTCGTTTAGAAAGGCGCGCGTGGCAATCCAGGACAGGCTCCAGAAACCGGCGGTGGTGGCGGCGATGCTGCTGCTATCCCTGATTTGGGGCGGCACCTTCGCCGGCACCAAGTACTGCCTCCAGGCTGGCGTGTCCGTGGGAGCTCTGCTGGCTGTGCGGTTCGCCTTGGGTGCCGCCTGTCTAGCCGTGCTGCTGCTCGTTTTGAAGAAGCCCCTCGACCGCAGGAGTGTCCTGGACGGCCTTACTCTGGGCCTGATACTGACCGTCATATTCTGGCTCCAGGTCGATGGCCTGCGCTTCACGACCACCGGCAAGAGCGGCTTCATAACTGGCCTCGTGGTCATCTTTACCCCGATGGTCAGCCTCATGTTCGGCGAGAGGTTCAGGCTCTCCCACGCAATGGGCGCACTGCTGGCCATCGTCGGCCTCTACTTTTTGGTTAGGGACCCGACCGTGCCCTTTGGGGGGTGGAACAGGGGCGACAGCGAGACGCTTGTATGCGCCGTGCTGTGCGGCTTCCACATAACCCTGACCGCCCGCTACTCCCGCCGCAGTTCCGCATGGGTGATTGCCTTTGTGCAGGTGGTCCTTGTTGCCTTGGTCAGTTTTCCGCTGGCGGCTGTGTTCCCGGCCGACCCCAGCGGGGGTCAGACTATGGGGGGCTTCGACGGCTTGGGCGCGGCCCTGGGGAGGCTGGACGTGTGGCTGGGGATGGCCTACCTTGCCCTGCTGGCCACCACGCTGGCCTTCTATATGCAGACCGCGCTCCAGTCCAGGCTTACGGCCACGGAGGCGGCCATAATCTTCACCACCGAGCCTGTCTTTGCCGTGCTGATAGCCGTGAGTGGCATAATCCCTGGAATCAAAGAATCATTTACTACGGCACAGGTCATTGGCGCCGCGCTGATAGTTGCCGCCATGCTGCTGGCTGAACTTGGGCCAAAGGCGGCGGCTAACGGTTAGCGACTGACCGGGCCACGAACCCCCTAACCCTTTCGGCTATCTCGTCTGCGCCCAGCCCTTCTTCTTTAAGCAGTCTGTCGGTCCTGCCCTGCTGCACAAGGTGGTCGGCCACGCCGCACCGTAGCAGTGGTACAGTCATGCCGGTGTCGGCAAGGCACTCCGACACGGCGGAGCCGAAGCCTCCTGGCAGGCAACCCTCCTCCAATGTGACCACGCGACCGGTCTTTGCCGCTTGGGCGCTTATAAGCTCAACGTCCAGCGGCTTGGCGAACCTAGCGTTCACCACCGCGCAGAATATGCCATCTTTTTCCAACTGGGCTGTGGCGGCGAGCGCTGGGTGGACCATAGTCCCCAGCGCGACCAGCGCCGCGTCCGTGCCGTCCCGCAGCAACTCGCCTTTGCCTATGGGGATTGTGGCGCATGAACCGTCAAGGGAGGCGCCCACGCCCGCGCCCCTTGGGTAGCGCAGCGCAGTGGGGCCGCCCCTGTATATCGCAGTGTAGAGCATGTGCCTCAGTTCGTTTTCGTCCTTGGGGGCCATCACAGTTATGTTGGGGAGGCAGCGCAGGTAGGCCAGGTCGTAGAGGCCGTGGTGCGTGGGGCCATCCGCCCCCACAATCCCCGCCCGGTCCAGGGCGAACACGACGGGGAGGTTCTGTAGGCAGACATCGTGGAAGACTTGGTCGAAGCCCCGCTGCAAAAACGTGGAGTATATGGCAACTACGGGCCTCTGCCCCTGCGCGGCCAGACCTGCCGCGAATGTGACGGCGTGCTGCTCGGCTATGCCGACGTCGAAGCAGCGGTCGGGGTGGGCCTTCTGAAAAATGTTCAGCCCTGTCCCGTCCAGCATGGCCGCCGAAATGCAGACTATCTTGTCGTCATTTGTTGCAAGCTCCGTCAGCGCGTTGCCGAAGACCTCGGTGTAGCTGGGCGGCACAGTGCCCTTGGCGCTTGGCGGCACCGTCTCGCCTGAAGCGGCGTCGAACGAGCCTACGCCGTGCCATTTCAGTGGGTCGTTTTCGGATGGCGCGTACCCGTAGCCCTTCTTGGTCTGGACGTGCAGCAGCACCGGACCGTCCCGCATCTTTTCCTTGGCCTCGGAAAGCGAGTTGGCGAGCGACTTCAGGTTGTGTCCGTTCACTGGACCTATGTACCTGAAGCCCAGATCCTCGAACAGAAGGCCAGGCACCACTATCTGCTTGATGACCTCGTGCCCGCGCTTGACGAACCTCTTGATGGCACCCCGCATTTTCCCGAAGGCGAAGCGGTCTATGGCGTTTTCCAGCCTGTCCTGCCATTTGTGGTAGTACTGGCCGGAGATTATGTGGTTCAGGTAGCCCTGCAGGCTGCCCACGTTTGGGTTGATGCTCATGTCGTTGTCGTTCAGCACCACCATGAATTGCCTTGGCTTTATGTAGCCCGTCTGGTTCAGAGCCTCGAATGCCATGCCCGCCGTGAGGGCGCCATCGCCCATCACCGCAATGCACGCGAAGTCCTGCCCCTGCAGGTCCCTTGCCTTGGCCATGCCGAGCGCGGCGGAGATGCTGGTGCTGGAGTGCCCCGCGCCGAAGTGGTCGTAGGGGCTCTCGTCCCTCTTCAGAAACCCCGATATGCCGTTTATCTCCCGCAGCGTCGAGAACTGGGGCCACCTGCCGGTGAGGACTTTGTGCGGGTATGCCTGGTGCCCCACGTCCCACACCACGCGGTCCGCAAGGAAATCGAAGGCGTGGAACAGCGCGACGGTCAACTCGACGGTCCCCATGTTGGAGGCGAAGTGCCCGCCTGTCCCGCTGACGGAATCTATCAGGAAACGCCTGACTTCGTCGGCAAGCCGCTCCAACTGCTGGACGGTGAACTCGCGTATCTGCTGTGGCGCCGCCAGGTTCTCCAGTGTGGGGTAGCCGCTCAATTAACCCTCGAAGCCAAATGGCGCGCCCACGCCACAAGGGACGTCGGCTCCGGCAGTTGGTGGAGCAGCGCGACAGTTCGCTCGGTGACCTCCCAAAGCGCCACCCTGGCGCCTTCCAGCCCCAACGTCCTGATGATGGTCAGCTTTCCCTTTACGGAGTCCTTTCCGACCCTCTTGCCCATCTCGTCCATTGTCGAGGTGGCGTCCAGGATGTCGTCCATTATCTGGAACGCCATGCCCAGCTCGACGCCTGCCTCCCGCAGGATCCTTCTGTGTTCAGCGGATGCCCCTGCGGCTATGCCGCCCATCTCCAGCGACGCCCTGAGCAGCGCGCCCGTCTTGAGGCGGTGGACGAGGCGCATGTGCTGGATGTCGTATGACGCGCTGCTGACGGCGAGCGTCTCGCCCTCCAGGTCCAGGCTCTGGCCGCCGACCATCCCTTGGTGTCCGGCGGCCTCCGCCAGCACCTTGATGACCTCGACCCGCATGTCCGGCGCCAGACCGTTTTCCGCCGCCAGCACGGCGAAGGCCTCCGTCAGAAGCCCGTCCCCGGCCAGCACGGCATGGCCCTCCCCGAACACCTTGTGGTTTGTGGGCTTGCCGCGCCTGAAGTCATCGTCGTCCATCGCCGGCAGGTCATCGTGTATCAGGCTGTACGTGTGGACATACTCCAGCGCGATGGCACATGGCAGGGCGGTCTCCGCCGACCCGCCCACTGACTCCGCCGCCAGCATGCACAGCAGCGGGCGAATGCGCTTGCCCCCGGTGCCCTGGCTCCCCAGGCTGTAGTGCATGGCATTCAACAGCTTGGGGGCTGGACCCTCCGTGAGTGGAAGCCACATCGCCTTCTCTACCATGGGGAGCAGGCGCCCTGTGTCGTTTACGATCTGGTCGTGGAAATCGTGTGTCACTCTTTTGCTCCGTCCATAGGGCTAGCCACGCACTCGCCGCCCTTGCCCTGGCGTAGGACCTCCACCCTCCTCTTGGCATCCTCCAGCTTGTCGTGCAGGTCAGTCGCCAGCCTGGTCCCCTCCTCGAAGCACAAAAGCGCCTCCTCGAGGCTCAGAGTGCCGCCTTCGAGCTTCTTCACAGAGGCCTCGAGCTTCTTCAGCCCATCGTCGAATGAAAGTTGATCTGCGTCCATAGTAGGATTCTACCTGAAAAAATCTGACAGAATAATATAGGAGGTGCAAATGGCCCGCGTGCTGGTCGTCGACGACAGTGCTGAAACCTGCGACCTGCTGGAGCTTTTGCTTGGGCAGATGGGCGGTCAGGGCAAAATGGAGGTGGCCAAGGCCACCACGCCCGAAAAGGCCGTCAAGCTGCTGGAGGGCGGCTCGTTCGACCTGATGCTATCCGACGTCAACCTTGAGGCCGACAGGGACGGTCTTGACCTGCTGCGCATAGCCAAGCCGTTGGGCGTCGAGACCATTCTCCTCACGGGCTTCGGGACCGTGGAGAGGGCGCTGGAGGCAGTCCGCGAGGGAGCCTTCGACTTCGTATCCAAGCCCTGGAACAACGAAGAACTCAAGACGCTGGTCAGGCGCGCCCTGCAGCTCCGCAGCGCGGAGGGCCGCTCAAAGACCGGAGGCACCAGGCCCCGCGTGGCCGACAGCGCGATCATCGGCTCCAGCCCACAGATGATGGAAGTGTACAAGACCATCGCGTCCCTACAGAAAAGCAGGAGCACGGTCTTGATTACTGGCGAGAGCGGCACCGGCAAAGAACTGGTGGCCAGGACAATATTCCAGAGCAGCGACAGGCGGGAAGGACCCTTCGTCGCGGTCAACTGCGGCTCCCTGACAGAGTCCCTGCTGGAGTCCGAGCTGTTCGGCCACACCAAGGGCGCCTTCACGGGCGCAGCGGGCGACAAAAAGGGCCTCTTCGAGGAGGCGCACGGCGGCACCATATTTCTGGACGAGATAGGCGAAATCAGCCCCAGTTTCCAGGTCCGCCTGCTCAGGGTCCTGCAGGACGGCGAGGTCCGCAGGGTGGGCTCCAACAAGACCGTCCAGGTGGACGTACGCGTGCTGGCCGCCACCAACAAAGACCTGTTCGAGCTGGTCAAGGCTGGGAAGTTCAGGGAGGACCTGTACTACCGCCTTAACGTGGTGGAGATAAAGCTGCCGCCCGTGCGCGAGCGCTGCACGATTGACGCGGCCACGCAGAAAAAGACATCTGACGTCCCCCTGCTCATAGAGTTCTTCCTAAAGGAGGCAGACCGCCGGGACGGCAGGCAGTACCGCATCCGCGCGGATGCCATGGAGATGCTCACGGAATACGGCTGGCCAGGCAACGTCAGGGAGATAGCCAACGTGCTGGAGTACGTCACCCAGCTCTCCAGGGGCCGCCAGATAACGCCCGACGACCTGCCGGAGAAGATAAAGGGGACAGCTTCTCCTGCGGTTGACAGACCCGCGCCCGTGCGGTCCGGGGCGGCCTCGACGACGGCATCCGCCGTGTTCGCCGAACTCGCCGAGTTGTTCAAAGGTCGCAGCGACCCGCCGCCGCTGGAGGAACTGGAGCGGAGCTACATGCAGGCGGTGCTCAAGATAGAGCCAAAAAAGGGCAGGGTGGCCGAAATACTGGGTATCGACCGCACGACGCTCTACAGGCGGCTGCGGGACCTGGGGCTGGGGGAGTAACGGATCAGATTGAGATTCTTGCAAAACCTGCCGGTTTTGCAATTGACTCAGATTTCCACTTCTTCCGTCAGCGGCTTTTTCTTGTTCTTGAAGAGGCCGCTGAGCCACGAGTCTTTTTCGCACCTGGAATCGACGTACGCCTGCCAGCAGGGTATGACGGGGCGTATGTCGCCGCCGTGCTGCGTCTTCCATTTGTTGAACTCGTAGGAGTCGCCCAGCCTGTCTTTCGGGCAGGACGTGTGCGCTTGCTTCGGGCATTCCCAGTCAAAGTATTCGATGCAGGGCAGGGATCCGACCTTGTCAACAAGCAGCCGCGCAAGCACAAACAACTCCACAGTTGTTTCGTTTTCTCCGATCATCTCATAGTTGTCCATTAAAATCCCTTAATGAGTGGTCATTGTGGTGCTTCGCTGCCTTGGCGACACACTGTACGGCATCTGGGGCGCGCCCCTATTTCTTCTTTTTTTTGCCCTTGGAGTCCAGCTCTTCCGGGTCCGGCTTTTTCACCCGCTGGGCGTGGATGTACGCCCGCCAGCAGTCTATGACAAGGCGCACATCGCCCTTGTGCTGCTTCTTCCACCTGGCAAATTTCAAGGGGCTCCCCAGACTCTCTTTCGGGCAGACCTCTTTGTGAAATTGCCTCGGGCATAACCAGCCAACGTATTCAACACATGGCAGCGAGCCAGCCTTGTCCACAAGCAGACGCGCAAGCGCGAACAGCTCCGCAGTCGAATCATTTTCTTCCGTCGTTGTTTCCCAGTTCGGTTGATTGTCCATTCGGAGTTCCTTCCAACAACTTATGGTAGCACACCCGCCTCCAGAGGAGGCGGGGACCGTCCGTGACCGTCACGTATTTTTTGCGCCGCACACTGTAGCTGCCGTTGACCGCGCCAATCCGTGCGGCGCCTGAGCGCTAAATTACTCTTCCTTGACCAGTCTTAAAAACCGACACCCCAGTAAACACGGTGGTGTAGCCCCTTGGAGAGTACCATCAAACAACATCGTACAGGCACGGGTTATTGACACCGAGTTGACACACTGCGACAATGGCGTCGGGGGGTGCCACATGGCAAGGACAAGGCGCAGCGCAAAGATGGACACACGGAACGCCAGGCTGCGGCTGGAGAGGGGGAGGCGCCACATGGTGCCCATCTCCGTAGGCCA
>Ga0268262_10003491_pt1 | contig 16974 bp, 10 predicted proteins | sample TergutNc150P3_FD_190354 | JGI IMG/M metagenome (GOLD analysis project Ga0268262, IMG submission 190354) | Nasutitermes corniger P3 segment gut microbial community from laboratory colony in Florida, USA - Nc150 P3 (SPAdes) (version 2) | ecosystem: Host-associated > Arthropoda: Insects >... | reverse complement strand
TTTTCTATATTCACCACCTAAGCGGATGTGGTGGAATTGGTAGACACGCTAGATTCAGGTTCTAGTGCTGGCAACAGCATGAAGGTTCAAGTCCTTTCATCCGCATTAAAAAAGACGTTTTTGTGTGATATTTTCAGTTCATTTCGGCTTCGGTTAATGAACTAGTGGCTGAGTGTAACCTAAGCCACGATAATTTTATATATTTATGTTGAGGTACCATTATGAAAAATATCGCTTGCTTAAAAAAAATGCTGGTTATCCTGGCTTTTGGATGCAGCACGCTTTTTGCTTACACGTTTTACTTTTTGCCGCCTAATGACGATAAATGGATATCTGGGAATAGTTATCTTTATATTGCGGATGCGTCAAAAGCTACTTTGATGAAAATTGATCCTGACAGATGCGGCTGGTTTAGAATTAGTTATAGTTCTCTGACCGGGACGAATGGAGTTCCAGAAAACGTTTTGATTTATCTGGGAGCTCAAGGAAAAGATAAAATAGACAGAGATGGTAAAGGAGCCGACCTTAACAAACAAGCGTGGATTCCATTAAGAACAAGATTTGGAACAAGAGATACGGTACTTTCTTTAAATGCAGACAATATGCAATTCACGAGTGCTGTTCCTTTACCAGCAGATGCAGAGAGATGCTCATACAAAATGGCAGCATTCATTTACGATACAGACAATTCGGTTAACCCGAGTTTTAAAGGAACCTATGCTGATCCAGGCGCAAATAATAATGGAATAAGAAGGGGAATAGTGAATACAACCTTGGACACAGCAACAAGAAAACCTACTTTTGCAAGTGCCAAAGCAAACTGGACAGGCGCAGAATCGTTCAAAGCCGCCTTTAATCCCAAAGCACTTCTCAATGGCAAAGTATCAAACATACCCAGATGCTACGATATGCCCTTTGGCAGGGTTGGAACCTCAAATGGATCTAATTGGGAATTTGACAGTGATAAAATGCGCACTCCAAATAACACCAATATAGTGGGCGGTTTTTTCCCTTATATTTTAGATACTACATATATCAGGGATACCGTGGACTATTCAGATTGCCCAACTTGCAAGAATAAGTACAACGCAACTTGTTTTTCCAGATTGAATCCTGCCAATGTGCCAGCAGTTACTTACAAAGGGATAAATTATACGGGTCTTGATGCCTTTGACCGCACGAATTTCCCTGATGGAGCAACTCACCATAATTATTATAGTGGCAATGGTTGTACTACTCTTAGACCAGGGACTCCTGGCACATTAGCGGAAAACAGAGCCAATTTAAGTTTCTGTTTTGAAAGCCACGGGGAATTTATTTATGAAAAAGGGCAGGAGTTCTTTTTCCGTGGCGATGATGATATTTGGGTATTCATAAACGACAAGCTGGTGATAGATTTGGGTGGTACCCACATGCCCGCTCCAGGCTATGTGGATTTGGATTCCATAGGTCGCAATTGGGATGCGCAAGGTCGCCCTGTAGCGGGACGTGCTGCTACAAAAGATACCCTTGTTGAAGGCGAGTCATATCCCATAGATATATTCTTTTGCGAACGCTTGGCAACACAATCCAATGTACGCGTAAGCACCAATATGTACATAACGCAAAAGACCACTTTTTATGGCAAAATAAACAAACCAGATCAACCTTTTTGCGTAAGCGTTAATACTGCAGGTGATTGCAAAAGCAGGCTTGATAACCCAACTGGTAGCAAGCCAGAGAAATTATGCATGGCTGAACTCACAAAAAAATTCGATCTTGAATTCTATATGATCCCGCGCGGCTCTCAAGAAAAAATAATATTGTCGCCCATTAAGAATCCTGGTTTTTGCCCCGGTGGCTCGGAGAATAATTTTACCTGCTTTAGCGATGGCAGCCCAGATGGCGGCATTAATGTGAAAGATGCGGTTTACAAATGCGGTGGCAGGGGTCAGTGCAAAGGCAACACTACAGCAACTAATAAGCTTAAAGGTTTGCCCGGCACCAGTTTTGACGTATATGTACGCTTGATGAACGGTAATGTTCAAGTAGCCAACCCAATCCCTGTAGATAAGATAGTGCTAGAAACAAGCCCGCGCATAGTTTGGGGTAAATTGAATGACCTAGATGGCAAAACTCCTAAAGACTCTTTATTAAAAGATTCCTACGGTGCCACAACCAAAAAGGAACAAACAATAATTGCTGGCAGGCGCACACCCATTTATATAGCTGGTGGCAGATGGAAAGTAAATGGCGGCAAAATAGACACAAACTACACTACCTTTGAATACGATAAAGACCCAGAATCTATAAAGGGAGTAAAATATTTCTTAGAAGGTGCTGCAGGGTTGGAAATTGTTTATGATGATAGCCTTGGCTTGGAAAGAAAAGCAACCTTCCCCCGCGAGCTCCCTAAAAGCGGAATAGATACCTTGTGGCTAAGGGGTGGTTACGACACAAGCAATGAACCTTTTAGCATAAATATAGCTGGTGTTTCAAACGATGAAGAAACGCCACCTTTAAAGCTAACCATATATCAGCCCAAGCTGGTATTCAAGGGTAGCGACTATATAGCCTCAGTTAAGCCCAGCGGATACACAGGGTTTGGCTGGCTCGGAACCGAAGATGGAAGACCTCCTTATGTTGGAAATCAATTGGATGTGTATGTTGTGGCTTGGGATTCGCTGAAAAACGAGCTTTGCAGCCATTGTACCTTTACTCTTAAAGAAACCAGCTTCACCAACAATGACTCTATAAATAACATAAACGCCGTGATTGTTGTGAGCAATGCCACAAGAATAGATAAGGGACAGGCAAAAATTCTCATAAGTGGCAGGGACGCTGTTGAAGGTACTAGTTATGCCACTTGGAGAGTTTATGGACCTAGCTCGGGCATTACTTTTGCGGTATGGGATAGCTTGCAATTCAGAGCAACGTTAATTCCAGCACCTACAGAAAGTTATGTTTACGATAGAAACGGCGATGGTATTGGAGATAGTTTGATAATTAAGTTCAGCAAATCTTTTTATGATGGTGACGTACTTGATCCTAAATTGCTGCCTGTTCTCATAGGAGTGATTTGGGATAAAGAAGGTAAAGATACTGTGTATCTTCACCATCCAGATTATACAGACGTGGCAAAGCTGAAAGATAAAGATTATGTTTATGCTCTGCAAGCAACACCTAATTTCTATGCCAATAATGCAGCATACTGGGCAAGGTTTATTCCGCTAGGCAGAGATAGCCTTCTTATTATCGCAGATCCAACTACTGCATTCTCCAAAGATATTCTCACGTATGGCAAAGGCTCTCTTTTGAGCTACACTCCATACAACGACAAAGGCTACTGTGTAGGAGACTATTGCCCTCCTAGTGCGTTTAGATATCCCTTATCTAATTCTTATGTGCTTGACCGCATTTCACCTATTGTGATTAGAGCCGATTACACAATGCTAGATGATGATCCAAAAGTTTGCGCAGACATAGTTGGCGTGGGTGGAGGTTGCAAAGAAAGCCTAATAGCTTATTTGTCCGAACCTGTGTTTGCAGATACTAATGATAATGTCACTTCTTTTTTAGTTAAAAATCCCTTTAGCTATTGCTTTGGATATAGCCAGCCAGAAATCACCTGCCTGCCTCCAGGCACTGTAGCAGAGAGGAGCAATCAGAACTGGAGCAGTTTAAGTTGGGGTTGGGAATTTCCCCAAGAGAAAAAATTGAGTGATTCTGCCACATCAACAATCTACAAGCCGAGCAAGAAATATTATCCTCAGGGTAGCCAAAACGATAGCACTGTTGATATGATTTATTATGCCGACAGGGATGCTCGTATGCCTAAAGCAACAGATTGGATAAAAATCCGCAATGATGTAAATGTGTTCCGCGATATTGAAGGCAATGGCTATAATCCCAGGGAAATAGGTGTGCTTATATCTGGAACTAATGTGAACAGAAAAGAGCAAGTGAAAATAGCGGTTATTGATCCTAATATTCCTCCCGAAGATCCGCGTTCAAAAATTGGCGGAACTTTTGATGGCTACAGAGACGGTGACCCCTATTATCCCGATTGGATTAACGAAAATGCAAAAATTTTCGGGAGAGACTCTTTATTTACTCCCGGCAGAGTTACAGAATTTTTGCCACTCCCCAAAGAACCATCCAAATTTAGCAACCCCGATACCATAAAAGCATACTATCCAGGTTCGGTAGGAACTCTATTTGAGGTTGGCCATAGCATTTATCAAACGGCAGACAGAATTATGAGCGAGTGCACCAATAATTATACAACAAGAAATGCCTGCTTTAACAAACAAGGCTTGCCTCTTTCTCTGGAAAATATTGCCGAAGGCATAACCATGAATGCCAGCGTGTATTACCACACCAACATTGGCAATTACACTGCGCATAGAGACCGCATTGTTGCAAGGTGCACAGACCCAATTTTCCAAGGAGCGACCCCTCTAAATCTTCAGTATGGAAATAATTGCATTGGCAACGAATACAATTTATATTTGGCTTGGGATTTGAAAACCAACAAAAATAGATATGTAGGAGTTGGTGCTTATGTGGCAATTAGCAAGGTCTATGTTCTATTGGAATACACAAATGCCAAAGGTGACGAAGTCTCCGAAAAGATTTACAAAAGCGACGCCATACAAATGTTCGGGGTGAGAAGAGAGGTGAAATAGAATGCCAAATTCCAAATTGCAGATTGGGCAACTTCTTTTACAAAAAGGCCTTGTAGATGAAGATCAATTAGCCCATGCAATTAAAGAACAAAAACGCACAGGGTTGCATCTAAGCAAAATTTTAACGCGCCTGGGCTTTGTTAGCGAAGAGCAAATGACCGTCATTCTTGGCGAGCAGTTGCAAACTAGCGAACACAAGCGCATAGGCGAATTGCTTGTAGAAAGGAATTACATAACCATTGAGCAGCGCGATAAAGCACTTGAAGAGCAAAAAAAAACGGGGCTACGTCTTGGCAAAATGCTTATGCAGCTCGGTTTTATGACCGAAGAGCGCTTAATAGAAATTCTCTCTGCCCAGCTTGAAATTCCAACAGCAAATTTAAGCGAGATATTTGTTCCAACAGAAATAGCGCAGCTTTTGCCAGAGGAATTTTGCCGTTCCTATAAGATTATTCCACTGGCGGTTCAAGGCAAAACCTTAACCCTTGCCATGCACGACCCAAGCAACCAAAGAACCATTGACCACATACGGTTCAAGGTTCAAATGGAAATAAGCCCGGTGATGGCAAGCGAAAAAGACATTCTGGAAACAATAAACAGGGTTTATACCGGTTCAGCGAGTGGCGAAGCCATGAGAGAGCTTTCTCGCCTAAGCGAAAACGAAGACCTGCAAACAGTGAACAAAGAAGAGGAATCCGGTTCAGAGGAGCAACTCTCAGACGAAGAAGGGCAGCAGGTTGTTAAGCTGGTTAATTCCATTATACAAGATGCCATTGGGCGCAAAGCCTCTGATATACATTTGGAGCCTCAAGAAACTTTTTTAAAACTCCGCATTCGCATAGACGGCGATTTAACCGTTATGCCGCCAATTCCCGCACGTTTAATGCCTCAAATTTTATCCAGGGTAAAACTTTTGTCTCGTATGGATATTGCAGAAAAACGCAAGCCACTTGACGGCCGCTTTACCGTGCGTTTTCGTGGCAAGGAAGTGGATTTGCGCGTTAGCTCTTTTCCAGTTTCTCTGCGCAAAAGAGGAGTGGTTGAGAAAATAGTTCTGCGTATATTAGACCCCACTGCAGGTCAAATAGACATAACCCAGATGGGGCTTAGAGAACCTGTGTTCAAGGAACTGGATTACACAATTCACTTGCCCAATGGAATTTTGCTTGTGACAGGACCAACTGGTTCTGGTAAATCAACAACTCTTTACGCTTCCATTCGCCGCATTTTAGATAGCACCATAAACATAACCACTATGGAAGACCCTGTGGAAATGAACATTGAGGGCGTTAACCAAGGGCAAATAAACAATGCCGCAGGTTTTACCTTTGCCTCCGGCATAAGGGCAATTCTCCGTCAAGATCCCGATGTTATAATGATTGGTGAAATGCGCGATAAAGAAACAGCGAGCATGGCAATAGAGAGCGCCTTAACGGGTCATTTGGTATTCAGCACCCTGCACACCAACGATGCCGCCGGAGCATTCCCGCGTTTGCTGGAAATGGGTATGGAGCCTTTCCTTGTTGCCACAGCCATAAAAGGCGTTTTAGCTCAAAGACTTGTGCGCAAAATTTGTCCCTCTTGCAGAGAAGAAGACAAAACCATAGACCCATCTCTAAGGCGAGATTTGGGCATTCCAAACGACATGAAATTCTTCCGAGGCAAAGGCTGCAATAAATGCGATTCCACAGGCTATAGAGGTCGTATTGGCATTTTTGAATTTTTGGTTCCCAGCGAAGAAGTTCGCAATCTGGTTTTAAAGAGAGCGAGCGGTGACGAAATAAAAAGAGTGTGCCTAGCGCAAGGCATGAGCACTTTGCGCATGGACGGCATGGATAAAGCCAGAGCCGGCATAACAACTCTGGAACAGATAATCGGAGCCTCAGAAAAAGACGAATCCATAACGATGATGGGGTGAGATGGTTCTTCTACTATTGCTTTTCGCTAACATTTATATTTTTGCTGCGGAATCACTTAATGATATTCGCAAACTTGATATTCGCATTTTACGTGTTGAGTTCAAACAAGAGGTGCCGAATAATTCTCTGACAACTGGAGATGGAACATTTAATTCAGACGCTAAGGATTACAAGCTGGATCCCAAAGGAGCAAGGGAGAGTGAGGCGTATTGGAAGAGCCATATAACATTTGCTGAAAATTATTTTAAAAAAGCGAGCGGTGATGAATTTTTCTCAATAAAAGCAGACGTTTATCCAAAAAACAAAAAAGCCTACCAACTGGATAAATACATAATAGACTATAACCGCACAAGCCGCAAAAAAGGCGAAAAAATGGCGGAATTCGATTCCTCAAGAGCAGCAGATTATGCAAATTTTGTAAACTATGTTTTAGATACCGTGGTAAAAAAAGAAAGCCCAGAAGCTTTTGCTTCTGCTTTTTCCGGTGCAAAAAGGGTTATTTTAATTGCCCACGCTGGCAATAACCGCCTTATAGATGGCGGAACTCTCGGAACAAAAGGCGCAGATACTCCTGGCGATTTTATGGACGCTTATATAGACAGCACTTGGTGCGATGAACAGGCGTGTTTTTGGCGCGGTGTTGAAGCTTTTCCAGGCGATACCATAAAGTCTGTGATGGTGACTAGCGAAACAGCTTCGCAAGATGGATTGAACTGGGGCATTAACGGAATAATAGTAAGCCAAATAGGGCGCGAGCTGGGACTCCCCTACTCTTACGATGTGGTGAAAGGCTATTCAAGGCTTGGATATTTTGACGGTATGGATTTTGCGGGCAGCAATGCTGGCAATGGTTTTTTTCCAAGTTTGCCAAGCGCGTGGATGCGAGCTTACAAAGGGTGGGCAAGCGTTAAGGAAATTTTGCCAGGCAAAAAAGCGCTATTTAAAATTTGCGCCACAGGTTATGATAATTGTGGAACAACTCCGCAAATAGTGAAAATTCCAATAAATAAAAACGAATATATTTTGTTGGAAAACAGGCAAAGAACATATAGAGCAGACGGAAAAATTTCCATAAAAATGGCTGGAGGAAAATCGGTTGAAATTCCAGTTGACAGCCTGGGTTCTCATTTTTTGAATTCCGCCACACAAAAAGAAACAGGCGTAATAGAATCCATAGACGAAACAGATGCCGCTTTGCCTGCAAGCGGCATAGTGGCTTGGCATGTGAATGACTGGTATATAAAAGAACTCATTCCTTATGGAGCAATAAATGCCTGGGGTGGCGATACTTTCAAAGACCACCAGTTTGGCATAGCCTTAATTGAAGCAGATGGAGTTTTGGGTCTTGGCAAGGAATTCAAGAGCGGAGGCGAAAGCGTTTTTTATTTTGGTTCTGGCAGCGATTTAATTCCGCATAAAAAATTTGGCAAAAAAGATACTGTATTTTCAATAGAACCCTCTGGATATGCAAACACAGCCTCTACCTTTGGCGGATATTCTGGCTTAAAAATAAAAGCAAATATACCATACGAAGCAAAAGAAGAAAGAACTTTTAATGCGTTCACTGGCGATAGCGTTATAAATTGGAGAGCTTTAGAAATTCCAGTTACAATAGAATGGGTTGGTGAGTTTGCGCAACCAATTTCAAAAGAAGACTGGCCATACACACCCACAGACGAAGATTTTGCAAAATCAAAAATCCCAGATTTTACGCGCATTCCCATAAATAACGATTCCATGTTTTTGGGCAACAATAGGCTTCATATCATTGATTCTTATGGAGTTCCCTTAAAGAATTTTCCAGCCACTCTCTCCAATGGCGAACCTTTCTCGTATTTTAATTCAAAGCCCATTCCAATTGATTTAACTGGAAACGATTCGCTTTACATTTTGGTTCCAACAAACAACGGTTTAATTTTAGCGGTGAACAGCAAAGGCAAATTGCTAGGTGGCGAATTTCCTCTTGCCGCAGGTACTTTTGAATATGATAAACCCGACACTCTGCTTCTCCATATTTCTCCTGATTATAAATATTTATTTGCCAAGCACAGAGGAAGCATAAGCGCTTTTTACTTGCCCAAGGCAAAGGCATTTTTACCAAAAGATAAACCCGAAATTAAAGACGATAAAATAGAGGAATTTTTTGTGTTCCCAAACCCTGTTAGAGGAGGCAAGGCAACCGCGAGATTTAGAATTTTAAACCCCGCTGCCAGCGTCTCTCTGGATATTTTTGACATAACAGGCCATAGGGTATTTAGCAAATACATTCAAAGCGAAGAAATTTTAGATTTATCAAAACTTGGTAGCGATGTTTACAGCGCAAGGCTAACCGTTAAATTTGCAAGCGGCAAGAAAAAGGAAAAGTGGTTTAGAATAGGGGTTATAAGATAATTACTTACTATATTAAATAGTATGCGTATAATCCTTTTATCCTGCGTTTTATTGATTCTTGCGTGTGGAGACGGCCTAGTGGAAATTGAAGGCGATGAGCGTGAGCTTTATCATAATCATCGGTTGCTCAAGGGGTATTTTTACCATCCAGAAAGAATAAAGGATTATGAAGAGTATAAGGGAATGGACGTTGATATGATGTATGAGAGTTTGCAGGATTATTTTTGTGGAGCCAATTACGAAGGCAACTGCTACGCTAGATATACCTTTTATTTGCCACCAGAAGAATCTGACAATAAGATAAACGATATTGAGAACACACAAAAATATTATTCTTTTGGTTTTGAAAGAGAAGGTATTCTAAATGATGATGAATTGATAGACACTTTGGTTGTTTCTGCGGTTTATCCCATTTCTCCAGCCGCTGATGCTGGTTTAAAAAAATATGACAGACTTTTATCTACAAACGGAATTTCTTTAATTGGCTTAACTACCGAAGAAGCAAAAGCTTATTTGAAAAACGATGAGCCATTTGACGACTTAACCGTTTTTGTGGTTTTGCGGGGTGGTGAAGAAAAAACTTTGAACGCCATGCGAAAAGCAGAAGTTCAAAAACCAACGGTATATTTGGATTCTCTTGAAGGCATTCCCTATATAAGAGTTACCGAATACAAGGTAAACACAAATAATCCAGATGGAACTTATGCCGAATTCAAAAAAGTTTTGCAGGAGATTAAAGGCGCAAAAACGGCGATTATGGACCTTCGCGACAATGGTGGTGGAAGCATAGGGCATTGCACATCAATGGCAGCAGAATTGGTTCCGCTAAACCGAGAGTTGCTTTATGATGTGCAGCATTATTACGATTCCAAAAAAGGCAATGTGATAGAAATTTCTCATGAGTATGTAAAAAACTATTTGAAGCAAGAAGGTGCAGGGGTAAATATAAAATGGATTATTTTGATTAACAAGATGTCTGCCAGTTGCTCGGAGCGTTTTACCGCCGCTTTGAAATATAACCGTCCCGAAACAGTTGTTATAGGGCAAACCAGTTATGGAAAAGGAATAGGGCAAATATACACAAAAACTTATTTAGGCGGGCTTGCGTATATCACATGCCTTCAATCATATTATCCAGATGGAACAACATTCCACAATATTGGCATTATCCCAGATATACCAACAAAAGCCGAAGATATAAATGCTCCTCTTGATGTAGCGATAGGGGTTGTTCAAGGAAATTTAAGCTTTGCCGCAAAACCCTCATCTATGCCCGCTCGCTCAAGAATTTATCCACCCAAAAGGCTGGCAGATAAAATGGAACCCGGAGCATATAGAAGAATTGAAATGCCGCTATTTCATTAAGGGAAATAATTGAACATCCCTTATTGTTGCCTGATTTGTCAAAAGCATAACAAGGCGATCTATGCCAATGCCAACGCCTCCAGTTGGGGGCATTCCGCATTCAATGGCGTGCAAAAAGTTTTCGTCCATAGGGTGAGTTTCGTCTTCGCCGCCGCGCCCTCGCTCAACCTGTTCTTCCAAAAGCTGCCTTTGCAAAACAGGGTCGTTGAGTTCGCTATATGCGTTGCCAATTTCCCAGCCATTTATGTATGGCTCAAACTGCTCAATTAAATTTGGATCGCTGCGGTGCACTTTGCAAAGCGGTGCGCTTTCTTTTGGCATATCTTTTATTATTGTCGGTTGAATGAGTTCGTGTTCGCAGGTTTCTTCAAAGAGTGCTAAAATTGCTCTGCCCCTTGCCCACGAACCTTTCAATTCTATATGCCTTTTCTCAAGCTCGGCTTTAAGCTGCTCGTCTGAAAGACTCTCAACAGAAATGCCAGCATATTTTTTTATTGCCTCGTAAAGGGTGAGGCGTTGCCACGGAGTTTTGAAATCTATTTCCTTTCCCTGATATTCTATTTTGGTCGTTCCGTTTGCGGCTATGCAAGCTCGTTCGCAGATGCTTTCAAAATGAACCATCATATCGTTGTAATCGCTGAATGCCTCGTAAAATTCAAGAGAGGAAAATTCGGGACTGTGGTTTTTGTCCATACCCTCGTTGCGGAAATTTTTTGTAAATTCAAAAACTTTTTCAAAGCCGCCAACTATGCAACGTTTGAGATAAAGCTCAGGAGCTATGCGCAGGTACAGGGTTATGCCTGCGGCATTGTGGTGTGTTTCAAAGGGACGTGCGTTTGCACCGCCGTAAATTGGCTGGAGCGTGGGTGTTTCCACTTCCAAAAATCCCTTTTCCAGCATATATTCCCTTATGGATTGAATTATGCGCATTCTTTTGCGAAACACTTCCCTAACATTATCGTTCAGCGCAAGGTCTATATAGCGCTGCCGGTAGCGGGTTTCTATATCCTTGAACTCGTCAAAAATCACAACATTGCCATTTTCGTCTCGCTTTTCTTTTGGAATGGGCAGGGGATAAATTGCTTTTGAAATAATCTCAATTTTTTTAGCTTGCAGGGTATATTCGCCGCTATTGGTTTTCATCACTGTGCCGCTTGCGCCAACCCAGTCCCCTATATCCATACTTTTAACAACTTCATACTCAACTTCGCTGAGTTCGCTCGAAACCGCCAAAACCTGAAACCGCCCACAAGCATCTTTAAGGTGCATAAAGCACATTTTCCCTTTGCGATTATAGCGCACAATGCGCCCCGCCCAAGAAACCTCTTTGTTGCTCGCAATGAACTCTTCCGCTTTTTCTTTTAATTCACTTGAATTGCAGTTCACTGAAAATTTATACGGATAGGGATTCAACCCCTGTTCCCGCATTTTTTCTAGCTTGCCCAGCCTAACCTTCACAAATTCGTTTTGTGTTTGCATAGATGGGAATATAGTAAACGCTGAAATTCGCTACGGTATAGAATTTGGCATTATGCCGAGTTTGCGGGCATCGCTTATATCTATTATTAAAGAACCATTGTCTATTGGTGTGTAGTCTGCAGCAAAATGTTCGGCAAATTCTGTTGCCCCTTTTGTTTTAGCATTACTGTATGCTACAGGAGTTTCATTCCAAGCGTGTGTGGTCTCCAAAAAATCATAAACAGAACCATCTTTGCTTGTTCTCCAAGCAAGGAATGCGTGTCCAGGTATCTGAACTATGGCTGGTTGCAAACTCATGCTTTCCAAAATAGCTACGAATAATTGCGCTCCCTCTATGCAGTTGGCGTTTTTGCTACGCAAAACTTCAATGGGGTATTTTATTTTTTGCCCTACGCTACCAGCGTTTGAGTTATTCACGTATAAAATTCCCTTCTCTCTTAAAACCTCATAAACTGCCTGAACCTGTGCATCCACAGCACTTTCTATGCTACTGAAAGTTCCTTTCTGATAGCCCAAAATGCTACCGCTGCCTCCGAGCGTTTTCAATTTTGCGGAAATGCCATCGTGCAAATTTTGAATGGAATCCATATTCGGAGTTACAAAAACAGAACGCCACATATACTTGTTTTCAGGAAAAATGCCTACTAATTCTGAACCATAAATCTGCATTGGGTGAATTTCCACAACTTTGGAATCGGAAAGCAATGGAACTTCTTTGCCGTAGGCAAGGGCATAAGCTCTTATTTGCAATGAGGCTTGAGCAGGAGCAGTTAAAGCGAGAAGTTTTTGCTGGTTAAATATGATTTTTGGACCTACTGTTGTATCTTTATTTGAGTTTAGCGAAATTTGAACAGAGCCTGTATCGCTAAATCCATCCACCCAAGATTTTATTGTTACTCTATACCATTGCTTATCTGTATTTTTTGCATAAACAGCCACAGGAACAGGCAATGACTCACCAGAATATACATAATCTTTATACATAAGCGAATATTGGTTTGCAAAAGCTCCGTTAAAATCTGATTTTGCGTAATAGGTATTCGCAGTCACATATCTCTGCACATTTCTTAAACTTAAATCAGCATATATTTCTTCATATAGAGCATCGTAAAGCGAATCTTTGGCATTCCCTTTTATGCTGTCCAAAAGTGCCTGCCTGCTGGAATCCAGCCAACTTTGCGAAAAGGCATCGTTATATAGAACATCATAAACACTGTCTATGAACCTTTGGTTTTGCAAACTGTCCCACAACTGGTTTGCAATCTCTCCCCTTACAACATTTGCCAAGGAATCTACATTGACGGAAATTCCGTCTTTTCCATCTGTTCCGTCTTCGCCAGAACAGGAAAAAATGGATGACAAGGCAAGCGCAAAAATGGCTGCTAGGGGTAACGAATAGCGCAAATTATATAGCATAGTGGTAATATAGTAAATTTTTATCGCCACACAAACTCGTAATCAAAACGCACCTTTGACTTTCCATTGCCGTAGTCCAGCGTTTCCGTGCCACTACGGATACGGAATGGTGAGGAAAAACATATATACTCCCCTGGAGAAATATTATCGTTGACAACTATGTCTTTCTCTTCAACGAATGCTTCAACGCATACTTTATCGGCTGAAGTGATAAAAGGAATTGGTGAACTTTTGCTAGAACCACTCCAAGTTTGACCGAGATCATTTGCATCCAGCAAATAACCCGTTTTATTAGTGGATACCGTTCTGCCACCCTGAATGGAAGTTACTTTAAAGGAAATTCTCGGATCTAAGGCTTTGCTAAAAAGACCATCCGTTGCTTTTGATTCCCAATACCTTAGTGTTATAATAATGGAATTCGCCGTCTGCTGAGTGGCGCTACCGTTGTTGTTATTATTGTTGTTGCTGCTGCCGCCACTTCCTGGATCATCTTCCTCAGATCCGTTTATGTTTACGGAGCTGTCTCCGCAAGAGAGCAGAAGCAGGGCAAGAGCGAGAGTGGCAAGAACTGTGAGCTTTTTCATGTTATCCTCCTAAAAAACGAAATATGTTGAAACTCTAGTTTGAAAATGGCTTGGTTCAATTCCCATATTAACATCAATATCACTATCTGAATCATCCCACCAGTCACCGCCCCATATCAAGCATTTAACACCAATGCCCCAGTGCCTCATTATGTCAATATCCAGTCCCAAAACCACATATATATTTCCACTGGGAAGATTAATTTTATCAAATCTTTCCTCTATTTTTTTTGCATCGCTTGCGCTTATAACATTTTGACCTCCTATTATAGGAACATCGGAACTTACATTTACATTAACTTCGCTTAGAGCATAAAAATCAAGCAATGCCCCACCTGTAAATCTTATTTGCCCTGAACCGAAACTTAGCAGCAAAGGAACTTCCACAAAAAGCCTGTCCCATTCCAAATCCAAAAACGGAACAGAAACTATATTGATTCCCAAAATTCCAAATTCTGCGCGTGCAAAGCCTTCTTTCTTCAAAGCCTCTACTTTTGCATTAGCTCCTGTTGTAAAATAAAAATATTCCGGACCTATTCTAAAAAACAAGCCTGCTCCTATGGCTGGATACGGAAAGGAATTATCAAAAAATTCTATGCTTGAACGATAAACTGGATAATTTATTTCTATGCCCGGTCTGAAATAACGAGCGGATGGCTTTTCCGATTTTTCTTCTTTTTTCTCCTCTTTTCTTTCATTTCTTTCTGTTGTTATCTTTTGTTCTTTTGTGCTTTCAAAAATATATCCAACGTTCAGCGATAAACAATTATCATCAAAATCATAACCAATTGAATATCCCAAATTAAAAAACCATTGTTTATAAAGATATCCTACGTATGTTATAAATTCAAAGCTATCAAAAGATATTCTCGGATTTATTCCCAATGACATATAAGACTGATTGATCAATGGGAAGCCATACTGTAAATCTAAAGATGCCGCTATAAAACCTATTTCCGTCAATCCTAATCCAAATCCTGCAACATAAAAATAGTATGGATCCTTTTTCATCCAATCTAAATATGCAAATGTATTTAAACCGAGGCCAGAGTAGCCTGCTGTCAAGGATATGTAAATGTAAGAGGTATCTATTTTTGTGATTGTATCTGCTTTCCATTCCAAAGCTTTTGCTGCTTCCGCAGAAAAAACATCTTCGGAACCATCGCTATATACAATCTTTATCGCATCATTTTTTGAAATTGTATATACAACCACTCTCTCCCCTATCTTGTATTTTATATCTGTTGGAGTTATTTCCGTAATGGTTGCATTTTCTATTATTTCACCGTTTTTCAGGTAAACAATATCTGCGAAACCCAAACAGCAAAAGGTCATAACAAGAATAACTGTCAGAGATAATTTCATATAGTTAATTTTTATACGTTAATGCTTAAACATTTCATCGCAAGTTATATCTTTATAATAAGCATCATAAAAGTAAAATTTTAATACGGGAGGGCTGCATTCCCCAGAATTTATGTCATTGCAATCGCATTCCAGCACGCTTCCGCTTGGGCAGCCATTTTCATAGAACATACCTACGTCTATGCCATTTTCTGGATCATCATTCATTTCTTCGCAACGTTCTTTCATTCCTGCTTTTAATAAGCTTAATGGCATTTCAAAGCAAAGATTCTTCGCACCAGGTCTGCAACCAAACGACTCAACTTTGTTCTTATCTTTATCATCCGAGCAAGAAAGTGTTAATGCTGAGGCAAGCAATAAGCTTGCTGCTAATAGAAGAAAATGGTTAATTTTCATAATATACTCCTTTTTAATAAGAGGACACATCACAAATATAGTAATTTTCGGCAAAAAAGAGATACTTTCCTTAAAAAAAACGAAGATTATTTTGAATATTTATAGCTAATGTACGAATTGCTTTCAATAAGAGAAAATATATTAGCGAATACCAATGCCCAAGCCCAATCCTTGTCGCTTGAGAGTGCCCCACCATCAAGCTCTATGAATGGTGCTGGCATAGAATGCCAAGAATCTTCGAAATGAAAGGAGCGAAAACATAATTCCATAGTTCTCAATGTCTCCATCTCGTAATTAGCAGAAGGCATTGAAATGCTATTGCTTTCCAAATAGCTTGCATAGTCTTTAGGGGTATCCGAATCTTTTCTTGCGTAATCCGCGAGCAAAGATAAAGCGGATTTCCAAGCAAATACTATGCTCGCTGAATAATATCCAACAGAGCTATCCTTTTGCCCATAATTGACTACAAACAGAGGATTTTTCAACAGAGCCACAAGCATTGCTTATGTCGATCTATATTTCTACAATCTTTGCCCAACTTTGAAAGCAGATGGTTTTCGCCATTGTCAATCAGTGCGACTACACTGTTCCAATACTCTGTTTTGGTAGGTTTTTGTTTTGAATCGCTGGAATAAACTTCAACGGCAGAGTAGTTACCCTTGATTTCGTTTATAAACGGACTTAAAGCCGCAATTAGTGTTTTAAAAGATTCTTTGTTCAAAACAGCAATACCTTATTGTCACTTAATTTGGGAGTGCGGAATTTCAAAGTCGTAAAATTATGGTCGGAATTGCGGGGTTTCATAAACTCCCGATACTCCGCATAGTCCTTGACCTTATGCGATAAGAAACCTGCAAGAGTTTCCTTTTTTGTTCTTTTTTCCATAGTGCGTACCATTGTTTTGCTGTAATAATATAGCAAATTTTACGCAAAAAAAAAGAGAAGTGATAAACCATCACTTCTCTTGGAAAAAGAATATCGCTATTTTACGCTTCCTGTTCCTTTTTCTCTTCTTTCTTCTTCTTATCCTTCTTTTTCTCCGTTGAGTTCATGCCGGGTTTGTGGGCTGTTTTCCAAGCGGTAAGCTCATCGGGGTGGTTTTTGAAGTAATCTGCCGCAGACAGGTAAATGGTGCGCTGGCTGTGGTTCAGTTCGGTGACTGTGGCTGGAATTTCATCGCCGACCTTGAAGGCTTCGGCTGGGACTTTTATGTAATCTGTGCCAAGTTTTGAAACTGGAACAAGACCCTCAAAGCCACGGCTAAGTTCAACGGCTGCGCCGCGTTCAATAAGGCGAATTATTTTGCCCTTTACTTCTGAACCGAGCTGGAAATCGCTCTCAACGGAATCCCACGGATCATCTTCCAAGTGCTTCATGGAAAGAGAAATGCGG
>Ga0268262_10003489_pt1 | contig 16974 bp, 16 predicted proteins | sample TergutNc150P3_FD_190354 | JGI IMG/M metagenome (GOLD analysis project Ga0268262, IMG submission 190354) | Nasutitermes corniger P3 segment gut microbial community from laboratory colony in Florida, USA - Nc150 P3 (SPAdes) (version 2) | ecosystem: Host-associated > Arthropoda: Insects >... | reverse complement strand
GGGGCAGCATAATAAAGGGAAACTATTCCCATACCAGCAAATTTACATATTATTTGCAGTGCTGTTTATTCAAGGGAAGTTATACGGAAAAACAGCTAAATTTAGCCTAAGTCCGACAGGCTCCTAGAGTAAAAATAAATAATTATTTTTTGATCTGGCAATATATGATAGACATGACCGTTATAAGACGAACTCACCATAGGGGCTAGTGTGGGAAATATTAATGGTATTGTATGGATAGAAGCTCAACTCATTCTATATATTCAATATTATTTATACCTTTGGTTTTTACATATTCAACATAATTTAGTATTGTATCGTTTGTTGTCTTTTCATCTTTGAAATCAATTAATTCAAACGATTTACATACAATAGTTTTTCTGTTTCTTGTGATAACATATTCGTCTTTTAAAAAGTCTTTCCAGTTTTCCTCACGGTAAACATCATCATTAACATCCCATCTTGAAGAATTTGTGACTGCAAACAAAAATCTGGTTTTAGATGAGTTAAAATCCATATAGCTATCTATGTCGTCCCAATCCTCTACTTCCCAAGAACCAGAATCACTCTGTATAAAAACAGAAAATTGAACATTACTATTTCCAAAATGGAATTCATGGAAAAACATGGGTAGCCAGCTCATTGTAGTATATCTTTTTTCCAGATTTCTGCTGTTTTTAATAATTGGCTCACACCACCAAGGCGAGTTGTCATAAAGTGGAGGAAGACTTAATTTTACACTAATATGGTTCATTAGATTAAGTATGCGTTGATTGTAATGAGCCAAAAGCCTGAACGCCGAACGAATGTTCAACGATAATTCTTCATACTTTTCCATTATTACACCCCCCATCTTTTTATGTAGCCAATGCTCTTGCTGTTTATAGTTATATTTTTTTTAAGCATATCAATAAACCAGTTGTTTTCACATTGAACGGTTGAAATATTACTCTTTAACATTGTAATACTATCCATAATATTTGTAAAAGTAATATTCTTTTCTAGTAATTCACCAAACCATGTTTTTAAATATCCAGAATAATCCATAAAATCTTTCAAAATTGACAACGTCCTGATTACATTATTTTCATCATCATTCTTAGTATCATTTATTTCATTTAGATATTTTCTAATTATAGAATACATTTTTATCCATCTGGTCTTGTAAACATAAATAACTACATCCTTATTTATTTTAATTTCTTCTTTATTCTCATTATCAATTCCATCGATTGCAAGTAACATAGCATTCCTACTATGTCCATACTCGTTATTGTATGCAGTAAGCTCTTTCTTCCATTGTTCCCTATCTTGTTTATTATTTTCAAGTTTTGCTTCAATGATAATATCAATTTCTCTAAAACCCATGAATAAATCTGGCTCTACATATCTTTCATTTCCTGTATTCTTTTTATCCCAATGCGGCCAAAATTCATGATCTAGTAAATTCCCAGCTTTTGTCGGTAAATTAGAATTATCATAACATGAATTTTTGATTACCCTCCATAACATTTCATCCGGGAGATGTAGCAAAGTGTCAAATACAGAAGACGTAATTTTATCTTCTTCTTTTTCAGTTTTATTTTTAATAATTGCTGAAACCATATTCGATATCTCACTAAAAATAATCCTATATCTTTATTGTTAAGTCAAGAAGTGTTTTTAATTTGTGTCTCCGTATTAAATTGATGTTCCATTAATGAAAATATGCATGAAATAAGAATCTGACTTTCTCACTATTTATATTCCTCTGTGTCCTTTGCGCCTCTGCGTGAAAAAAAATTAAGTGAAGCTTTAATCTTTCCAAACTTCCCAAACTACTAGGGTGGCGAAGTGCGAAGCGCGTTGACATCAATCCCCACCCATACTAAACTAGCAAAAAAAGGAAGCACCCATGCTTGATGAAAAAATATTGGAGATGAAAGACGAGATTGTCGCGAGTGTTCAGGCGGCTTTAAGAATAAGAAGCGTGGAAGAGGATGAAAAAAACGGTACGCCTTTCGGCGAAGGTATACAGAAAGCCCTGGAGCATTGCCTAAAGCTTTCGGAGACGCTTGGCTTTACGACTGTAAACCTGGATAACATGATCGGCTACGCCGAATATGGCGAGGGCGATGAAATGGTCGCCGTGCTTGGGCATCTTGACGTAGTCCCCGAAGGCGGCGGTTGGACTTACCCTCCGTACGCCGCTGAAATCCACGACGGAAAAATTTACGGCAGGGGCGCTACCGACGACAAAGGCCCGACCATCGGCGCGCTTTACGCCCTCAAGGCAATCAAAGATTTGCGGCTGCCCTTAAAACGAAGAGTGCGGATCATGTTTGGCCTTAACGAGGAATCGGGCAGCAAATGCGTGGCGCATTACGTGACCAAAGGCGGAGAAAAGCCGGTAGCGGGATTCACCCCGGACGCGGAATACCCGATTATCAACGGCGAGAAGGGCATTGTAACTTGCAAATACCGCAGGACGTTTACCCAGGCAGAAGATTTCCGGCTTGAGTCAATATCCGGAGGGATAGCCGTAAACGTGGTTCCGGACTACGCCGAGGCTGTAGTTATTGTACCGGCATCTCGCACTGAAGAGATAGAAGCAAAAGCGAAAAACGCGGATCGGATATTATCCGACCGGATCTCTACGCAAAAAATTTCTGCTGAAGGCAATGAAAGCACTATGGTGATAAACGCCTCAGGCGTTTCGGCGCACGGCAGCACCCCGGAAAAAGGCCTGAACGCCGTTTCAATCCTGCTTGAGTTCCTGCACAGCCTGAACTTTCCGGGCGAGCTTGGGGAGTTCTTAGATTTTACACATAACTTTATCGGTCTTGATGTTAATGGCCAAAAATTGGGTATTTATTCCGAAGATAAAATTTCCGGAAAATTCGTTTTTAATTTGGGCGTCATAGGCGGGGATGATAATGAAATCTTTCTGGAAATGAACATGAGGTACCCTGTAACCAATACCTATGAAGAGTTTATTGATATTTTTAAGGCAAAGATGAACTCAGGCAAATTGGATGAAATCTATTTACGGCATAAAAAAAGCCTTTATGTGTCACCGGAAACTCCCTTCATAAAAAAACTGCAAAAAGTGTATGAAGAAAAAACCGGCGATAAGGCCGATCTTGTTTCCATTGGCGGTGGTACTTACGCGAAAGCGCTTGATAACATAGTCGCCTTTGGCCCGATTTTCAGGGGGCAGCCAATGGTTGAACATAAGCCGGACGAGTACATAAAAATAGACGAGTTAATTAAGAACGTGCAAATTATGGCTGCTGCCATTTATGAGCTAGCCACTTAGGAGCCTACTATCAAAATTACCAAACTGCGCCTTGGAAAAATATCGGTACCGCTCAGAGTGCCGTTTAAGACAGCCCTGCGTACCGTCTCCGGCGTTGACGACATTATCGTTGAGGTGCACACCGATACCGGCAATGTCGGCTACGGTGAAGCCCCGCCAACCGGGGTTATCACCGGCGACACCACAGGCGCGATAATAGGCGCGATTCAGGATCACATAGGCAAGAGCATAATCGGGCGGGACATCGCGGATTTTGAGGAGTTGATGATCATACTCAGCAGCTGTGTTGCGCATAACACCAGCGCGAAGGCCGCGGTGGATATGGCGCTCTGGGACCTTTTCGGCCAGTTGTACAACGCGCCGCTTTACCGCCTCCTGGGTGGTCGCCGCCAGAAAATCGTTACGGATATTACCATCAGCGTCAACAGCCCCGAAGAGATGGTGCGCGACAGCCTGGACGCAATCAAGCGCGGTTACGATACCCTGAAAATAAAAGTGGGCAAAGAGCCGGAGAAGGATCTCGCGCGCCTTAAGGCAATACGCGAGGCAATAGGTTACGCGCTGCGGGTTCGCATAGACGCCAATCAGGGCTGGAAACCGAAGGAGGCTGTAAGAATTCTGCGTGGTATGGAGGACGCGGGCCTTGAAATTGAGCTGGTGGAGCAGCCTGTTATCGCCCATGATGTCATCGGCATGAAATACGTGCGGGAGCATATATCGATTCCTGTAATGGCTGATGAAAGCGTATTCTCTCCGCTTGATGCCTTAAAGATAATGCAGATGGAAGCCGCCGATTACATCAACATCAAACTGATGAAAACCGGCGGAATTTATAGCGCTCTTAAAATTTGCACCGCCGCGGAAATGTACGGCGTTGAATGTATGATAGGCTGTATGCTGGAAGCGAAAATTTCAGTTAACGCCGCCGTTCACCTTGCCTGTGCAAAAGGAATTATCACGAAAATTGACCTGGACGGCCCGGTGTTGTGCAGCGAAGACCCAATAATCGGCGGGTCGGTTTTTAACGAGAAGGACATTACCGTAAGCGAAGAACCGGGCCTGGGCATAAAGGGCATCGAAAAAATCACCTATCTGGATTAGCGGCATGTGGATGTGGATGGAACAGGCGAAGAAGCTTATCGCCACAACCGATGGATTGATAGGGTTTCTTGTCAAAAATCTCAGAACCAAAGAGGTCTTGTTTTCTTATAACGCTGAAATGATATTTCCTTCGGCCAGTGTTATCAAAGTGCCCATATTGATGGCCTTGATGCTGGAGGCGGAGGCGGGACGGCTGGACTTGGGCGAGGCGCTTCCTGTTTCCGAAGAAGACCTGGTGGAAGGCGGCCTTGTACACGCTATGACCCGTGACCTTGCCCTTCCATGGCGGGATCACGCGCTCTTTATGATCGCGCTCAGCGACAACGCTTCGACAAACCATATAATCTCCCGCCTGGGGTTTGATAACATCAACGCCATAATCGGCGAGCTGGGCATGGCAAGTACCGTGCTGGGCAGGAAGATGCTGGATTTTGAGGCAAGGTCGCGGGGAAAAGACAATTTCACCTGTTGCGCTGATATGCTCATACTGTTCGAGCATCTGCATGAGAACCCGGACAAATATAAAAAAATCCTGAATATATTAAAAAAGCAAATTTATAATAACCTGCTTTCCGGGCTTCTGTATCCCGACGCCTTCGAGTTTGCCCATAAAACCGGAGCATTGCCGCACACGCTCCTTGATACAGGTATCATGTATCTGCGCGATCCGATTTTTGTAGCTTTTATGTCCAAGGAACTAAAGAAGGAAAAGGATGGCTATCGTCTGGCGCATGAATTAGGGTTGTTGATTTGCGAAGAGCCAAATTATGCTTTATAAGTATATTAACGGAGCTTTTATGAATGAAAAAACCAAAGCAGCTGTAACGGAGTTCACTGCCCGGCTTAAGGAAGTTTTCGCTGGCGATCTTCTTGCCGTAGTTCTTTACGGGAGCGCGGCGGCTGGCTCATATTTCGATGGTTTGTCCGACATCAACGTTCTGGTTATTCTGGAAAAGAGCACTGCCGTCCAGTTGTCCCTGCTTGGCAAAACAGCAAAAACCCTTCTGCGAAAATACCGGCTCTCTCCCTTTATAATGACCCGCGAAGAGTTCGCCACAGCGTCGGATGTGTTTCCCCTTGAGTACTGCGACGTTCTGGAAGCCAATGAAGTTGTTTATGGGAACGAAGAAATCATCAAGATAACTGTGGGCAAAGAGAACCTTCGCCTTCAACTGGAAGAAAAACTGCGGGGCGCTGTCGGTGATATTCGCGGTATGCTCATTCAGGCAGGCGGAAACGAAAAGCCGCTGGAGAAGTTTATCCTCGGCCTGCATTCTTTTGGCGCACTCCTTTTCCGAGGGCTTCTGCGCCTTAAAGGAAAAAGCGTTACCGATCTTGATGCCGAAGCAACCATAGCCCTTGTCGAAAAAGAATACGGCGTTTTGCTTGAAAGTTTTTCCGCTCTTACCCGTCTGCGGCAAATTAAAAAAATCCACCCGCTAAAGCCTACAGCTTTTGCCGAAACGCTTCTTGAAGCCCTTGGCGTTTTGGTTCAGAAGGTAGACGCAATGGACGGGAAAACCAAATGAAAAAGCTCTTCCCGCGAGCTTTTTTCCTTTTCGTCCTTGGCTGTTGCCTGTTGCCATGCCTTGCCGCCCAGAGCTTGCCTAAGCCTTCGGGCTTTGTAAACGACTTTGCCAAGGTCATGAAAGCCAAGGACGCGGATGCCGTTGAAAGCCTTGCCGCCGCTGTCAAAGAAAAAACCGGCGCGGAACTGGCGCTTGTTACCGTAGACAGTTATGCTCCTTACGCAACCATCAGCGACTATTCCATTGCGCTTGCCGAAGCCTGGGGCGTGGGAGAGCGCAACAAGGACAATGGGATTATCCTCGTGCTTGCCATGACGGAACGGGAGGTCAGGATAGAAGTAGGCTATGGCCTTGAGGGCGCAATCCCCGATTCTGTGGCAGGAAGAATCCTGGACACCGTGGTTATTCCCGCTTTTCAGAATGACGATTTTTCCGGAGGGCTGCGAGAGGGATGCCGCGCCATTGCCGCTTATGTGGTAAAAGAAAACGGGCTGGAACTTGCGGACTTTGATCTGAGCGAGAATTTGATTCGGAGTTCCAGGTCGAATGACATTTTGAACATTGTTATCCCGCTTATCTTCGTCCTTGCATTTATATTCATTCCTGTGTTTAGATATGCAATTCTGCGGAGCGTACTGGGAACAGGCGCCAGCGTATTCAGGTCGGGTGGCTTCGGTTCCGGGAGCAGCTTCGGCAGTTCAGGAGGCGGTAGTTTCGGAGGCTTCGGGGGCGGAAGCTTTGGGGGAGGGGGAGCCTCCCGCAGGTTTTAGGAGCCTGTAACTACTAAAACTTTACTTAAATTTTTCATGCAGAGACGCAAAGTACGCAGAGGGCTTTGAGTAATGAGAAAGCCAGATTTTTCTTTTATATTTATTCTCATTTTGAAATAAGAAAAAGCATAATAGGAGAAACAAAATTAAGTAATAACACGACACTCTCTGCGACCTCTGCGTGAGGATATTTTGTAAACAGTTAGTTTTTACGGTGTATTTGTTTCATTCTCCTATTATCTTTACCAGCACACGCTTTCGGCGCTGGCCGTCGAATTCGCCGTAGAAGATCTGCTCCCAGGGGCCAAAGTGCAGCTTGCCATCGGTAATAGCCGCCACAACTTCCCGCCCCATTATCTGTCTTTTAAGGTGGGCGTCGGCGTTGATTTCTCCGGTGTTGTGGCGGTAAGAGGACACCGGCTCGTGGGGGGCGAGTTTTTCCAGCCATACGTCAAAATCGTGGTGAAGGCCGGATTCATCGTCATTGACAAAGACGCTGGCGGTGATGTGCATGGCATTGACAAGGCAAAGCCCCTCTTTTATGCCAGACTCCCGGAGCAGGGCTTCGACTTCCCCGGTAATATTGATAAATTCCCGCTCTTTTTTTGTGTTAAACCACAACTCTTTGGTAAATGATTTCATGTAAAAAACCTCTTTACATTATCTCCAATTTTCGGTAGGATTTACAAGTAAAACTTATGGGTAAGTAAACTAAGGAAGGATATTATGTCACGTACTTGCGATATTTGCGGAAAACACACAGTCACAGGCAATAAGGTTAGCCATGCCAAAAACCATACCCGCCGAACCTGGAAACCAAACCTGGTCAAGGTAAAGACTGAAATCGGGGGGACAGCCGTTACCCTGAAAATCTGCGCCCGCTGCTTAAAGAGCGATTATATCACTAAAAAAGTATAGCACGAACAATTTTTGTACGGATTTATCCGACGGATAAATCCGTCGCTTGCTTTTCCCTTCTATCGAAGCTATGCTCTATTAAGTAATGGCAAACCAGGAATTAGTGCAAACATTGGATTATATTCTCAACCGCTGTAACGAAAGGGATATTGAAGCGGTGGCCGCCGCGATAATCCGCCGTCGAAGGGACATTGCCTTGTTTGGCAGCATGCCTGTCGCCCCGGATCCCGGCAGCCTGGCAAAAGAAGTCACTGCCCAGCTCAACATCGAAGGGAATATTGAAAGCCTGAAAAATAGCATTCGGGATTACGCCATACGGATAATTAAGCAGCAAGCCCCGGACCTTAAGGACGAGCAAATCGAAGAATTAACCCGCTCCTGGATCCCTAAAAAAGCGTCCGGCGCGAAGAGCAAAGGAAAACCGAAAGGCGGCCTTGACGAATCTATCCCCCGCGATATTTTGGCCTCCATGGTAGACCAGTTTGTTTCCTTTTCTCTTGGGCGTATGGAAGAGGAAGAGGATAACGCCCTGCGGCGGGAAATGGGCCCCTGGCCGGACAAGTACTGGAACGCTTTTCCAAATGTCGTCCGGCTCCTTATCAAAGATTTTCTAAAGGGCGAGGTGGACGAAGCCGGTTTTAATACCCGAATGGGGCTCGCCCTTGATATGGGCTCCTAATCACCGACCCGGATGTAATTAAACCAGGCGTCGTTGTAAAGATTCAACGAATCCCCTAGATCGTTTTTCAGCTCCGTATTGACGATATCCCTTTGCTGATACCATGTGGGGCCTTCCAGGTATTGCCTTGCCGGGACATTGACCGTGGCGGGGAAGCCGAATTCATCGCAGAATTCCGCGTAGATTTCAGGACGATGGATAAAATCAATAAACTTGTGGGCGAGATCTTTTTGCTTTGCACCTTTTAGGATGCACATACTGTCGATATAGCCGGGGCCGCCCTCGCGGGGGACGAAATACACCGTGTCTCTCATAAGCTGAGCGTCATCAATTATCTCTTCGAAAACCACTTCGGCGTAACCCTGGACAACCCAGAATTCGCCGTTGGCGTAACCCTTGCCGAAAGCATCGGCGTCAAATTTGGTCAGGTTGGGCTTCCACTGGTTATTGATAAGGTCTCTGGCCGCATTAATTTCGGCAGGGTTTTTGCTGTTCACCGAGTAACCCAGGTAAACCAAAGCGTCGCCCATGACTTCCCTCATGTCGTCCAGCATGGTCATCCTGCCGCGAAGATCGCTACGGCTAAAAATCGACCAGCTCTTTTCATAATCTGGTACCTTGGCCTTATTCACCACAACTCCGGCAGCGCCCCAGTAATAAGGAACCGAGTACTCCATATTGGGATCGTAATCGGCTTTTGCGAGTACAACCGAATCGATGTTTCTGAGATTCGGAATTAAGGTTTTGTCGATTTTTTCAAACATTCCCTGGTGGATCATGATCGACACATAATCCTGGGAAGGAAACACAAGATCGTAACCGGAGCCCCCTGTCTTGAGCTTGGTGTACATTTCCTCGTTGCTCGCATATTCATCAATGATCACACGGACGCCGTATTCTTTTTCGAATTTTTCGATCACCGATGGCGGAGTGTAATAACTCCAGTTATAAACGTGGAGCGTGTTTTTTGCGCACGAGATACCTGTCATGCCCAGAACGGCCAAAGCCGCAAACAATAAAAAAGACCTTTTCAACTTTTCCTCCAAATGAAAATATAAATTAAAACCCCTATCAAACTTAGGATTTTATTTTGCCGCAATGTATTTTAAGAAGTTTCTGAGCAGATAAGTCAGAAGCACAGTGCCCAAAATCATTATTACCGAAAGGGCGCTTATTACCGGGGTTACTCCCCCCTTGCGTGTAATGGCGGAGAAAATAAAGATCGGCAACGTGGATGAACCAGGGCCCGCCACAAAGAAGGTTATAACAAAATCCTCAAGAGAAAGGGTAACTGCCGTTAAAAGTCCCGATATAATTCCGGGCATACAAATAGGAAGCGTAACTTTTAAAAGGGTCTCTTTTTCATTGGCGCCCAAATCATGAGCGGCCTCAATTATGGAAAAATCAAACTCGTCCAGCCGCGCCATCACCATAAGAAAAACAAAAGGCAGGTTAAAGGTGGTGTGGGCCACGAAAATCGTAAACAAACCCAAAGGTACGCCCGCGCCCGCAAAGAAAATTGAAAGCGAAACGCCGATGATTATTTCCGGCAGTATCATTGGCAGAAAAGAAACTGTCTGCACATAGTTGCGCAGGCGGAAGCGGTACCAGTTTATCCCGATTGCCCCGAAGGTGCCGATCACAGTGGCAGTCATGGCGGAGCTAAAGGCGATGATTATACTGTTCCAAAAACTGCGCCACAGTTCCCGCTCTGTAAACAGCCGCTTGTACCACCTTAGCGAAAAACCTACCCACCTCATGCCTGTAGAATCGTTAAAAGAATAAATAATCAGAATAACCAGAGGGAGAAAAAGGAATATCATTGTGGCCATGAAAACCGCGTGGGAAAAAGAAAACCTTTTTCTTGCGGCCCGCCTTGCGTGCCTGGACGCCTCCCCATCTGAACGCCCAGGCTTAAGGGAGGTTATGGCATTTAAGAAATTGTTCTTGAATTTCATAGCTTTGCCCCCGTAGCAGCGCGATCTTCGGCAGAGGCCCCCGAATCAGCTGTACGCGCCGCCTCGCGGCGCTGGATGTTCATCATCAAAAGTACGCCTACCGTAGTAACAACCGTAAGCACCATGGAAATCGCCGAAGCCAAAGGCCAGTTCCTGGATTTAAGTATTTGATCCGCAATGATATTTCCCAACATGTAGGAATCTTTTCCGCCCACGAGTTGTGGTACCGCGTAAGCGCCAAAAATCGGGATAAAAGTAAACAGTACCGCTGTAAAAAGGCCGCTTTTAATGTTTGGCAAGAGAACCAGGATTATTGAAGTGAGCTTGCCGGCCCCCAGATCTCTGGCGGCTTCCAAAAGCGAAAAATCAAATTTGTCGATGGTAGAAAACAGCGGGAGTATCGCGTATGGCAGGTACATATAGATCAGTACCAGTGTAACCGCCTTCTGGTTGTACATGAAAGGAATGTACTCGGTTATTAGCTTAAAGCGCATGAGAAATTCATTTATGAAGCCGTTGTTCCCAAGGATGTTCATCCAGGCGAAAACGCGGATAAGGAAATTGGTCCAGAACGGGATGATGATTATCAAGAGCAGCAAGGTCTGGTTTTTGCTCCGGGCCATGAAAAAACCGCAGGGAAGGGCAATCAGAATCGTAATTATCGTTGAAATTACCGAAGTAACGAGGGTGCGGCCGGTTATGGTCAGAAAACTGGGATTCGTAAGGCTCTTGTAGGCTTCAAGGGAAAATTTCCATTCCACCCCGCCGTAAAGCCCTTTCTTCAGAAAACTGTAGACAACAATAATGAGAATAGGAGCGAGAAAAAAAAACGTGAACCAGGCCGCCATCGGAAAGGAGTAGGTCGGGCCATAGTTGCGTTTCCCCACGGGGGTCACGGTTTTGCCTCTGTGGTATAACCGTCGCCGACTATGTAGCCGTCCTGGGCGCTCCAGGAAATGTAAACCTGATCTTTCCAGGCTATATCATGTCCTTCGTCAGAATATTTTGCGTGCTGTTTGATTACCCGTATAAGGGTAGAGCCGTTTACTTTTATATGGAACTTGGTCTGGAACCCCGAGTAAATTGGTTCGTCTACTCCGCCCTGGAAAAGGTTGATGTCCTCCCGCTTGGTGGCAGGCTTTTCCTTGGATATAACAATTTTTTCCGGACGTATGGTAAAACTCACCTTTGCACCGGGCTTTAACTCATCCTTGGTGGTTACCTTGATTTTTCCCAACTCGGGAACATCCAGCGCTTCCATGTATTCGGTTTCCCCGCTTTCCGTAGCGGATGGGGCAATTTTTTCCACAGAGGACACGGTTGCGTCAAAAAGGTTGGTTTCGCCTATAAAACGGGCGACAAAGTCCGCAGCTGGGCTTTCGTAAATTTCGTGGGGGGTACCTATCTGTAAAACGTCACCCAAATTCATCACCGCAATCCGATCTGATACCGAAAGGGCCTCCTGCTGGTCGTGAGTAACGTAAATAAAGGTGATCCCGATTTTGTCATGTATCTCGTCCAGCTCAATGAGCATTCTCTGCCTTAACTTGGCGTCCAGGGCGGAAAGCGGCTCGTCCAGGAGAAGCACCTTAGGCTCGTTTATAAGGGCCCTGGCAATAGCAACACGCTGTTTCTGGCCACCTGACAGCTGGTTCGGCTTTTTATGTGCGTGGTTTTCTAGCTGGACCAGCTTTAAGTAATCCCCAACTGTAGAATCAATCTGGCTCTTCGGAAGTTTCTTCAGCCTTAAAGGGAAGGCTACATTCTCAAAAACTGTAAGGTGAGGAAAGAGGGCATAGCTTTGAAATACCGTATTGGCCTGCCTGCGATTTGGAGGCAGGGGAAGCACGTCGATCCCGTCAAAAGTAACCTCTCCATAGTCTGGGTTTTCAAAACCGCCGATTATCCGCAAAAGGGTTGTTTTACCGCAACCTGAGGGCCCCAGAAGGGAAAAAAACTCACCTTTTTTAATTGTTAAATCAATCTCATGCAAAGCCCTAAAGTTCCCAAAGGACTTGGAAACCTCCTTGATGACAACATCGCTCCCTTTCAATCCGTTCCTTCCAGCCTCCTGTGAAGCACATTCTTATAATGGTACAATGCGAATTTTTCCCCTCGATGTCAACTGGTAAAATCCTAATTTATACGAGCAAACCCGACTAAGCTCGAAGCCGCCCAACACCTGGGTGGTATATTTAGGCCGTTTGCAGTATAATACACTAATGGATGCTAGCGGTGGTTTTAACAAGTTGGTCTCTGGCCTGTCCATTGACGAACGGCATAATCTTCTTGAAAGATTAAAAATCCAGTCAAATTTTTCCTCTAAAGTACTCTACGAGGAGGATGGCGGCAGTGGGGCTTCAGCTGACATTGAAACCGAGTATACCAAACTTCCCTGGTTTATCCACATCTGGTATTATTTTTTAAGCATTTTTAAGTCCAGACCCCCCATGAAAATCTATGAAGACAGTAAAGTATCGATACTTGGAAATAAAATAGAAGAAAGAGCCCCGGGCTTATACGACTACCAGAAAGGTATGCTTCTGCCACTTTTTTACCGCCAATTGACAAAGCTAAAAGACGCGGCCCATTTTTTTTACTCTGCCCTGGATTCAAGCGTTAACCGCGACAAGGGGACTTTTTATGCTTTTCTTGGCTCCCTTGAGATGCCTGATGTTCACAAAGTTTTACAGAATGAGACAAACCCCGAAACTATTGCCGGAAAACATCCGAACACGCCGGAAAACGAGCTGCGCCAGTTGGCCTTAAAAAAAATGGATGAAGCTTTTGCGATGATAGATGAAGAAAGAAGGAACATCATGTATTCTGACGCCCGTTCCCTGTTCTGCCTAAAAGAGCTGTCTTCCTTTTTATACGACAGGGTGCTAATGGCCTTTGAAAACGACGCGGCAGTAGGCGGGGAGACCTGTTCCGCAGGTATTGTAAGGGATCTCCTAATGACCTTAAACAACATTTTGCTGTCACTAAAAGTAGTCCCGCCAATGACGCTTCTGGAATCGCTTTTTATTTTTATACTGCAAGAGAAGGTTGGAGAACATGGATTTGAAATAAACCGTGAAATCCATACGCTTTTGTCAAAGGCGGAAGAATCTCTGGCTGTAGTTAAGGAATTTAACAGCTGTGTCCCCCTCACATTGGTACTCCGTTGCAGCACGCGGAATATGTCGCTTACGCCTCACGAATTAAGCGGCGGCGAAGAATGGTTTGTTGTGTACAGGGATTATTGGAAAAAGCACATAGACTCTGTTTTCGCAGAATTCCTTAAAGATCACCGTCAAAAAGAATTGGTACAGTCTTTCCGATTGTTTTTAAAGGGCAAGGAACTTAAAACGCTTGGGAATGTTCAGACAGATTCTAATCCTGACGGAATGCCCATTAAAGGCGCCTTTGGCCTTTCTTTTCTTTACACTTTTTACCCTGTTGTTTTCATGCCTGACATTAACTGGATTCTACGGCCCATCCTTATTGAAGGGGATTTTCAAAAAAAAGAAAACCGCCTGGAGTTTGCCGAGGGATACAATAACCTTATAAAACTTGAGGATGAAATAAAAAAATTCGAATATAACATTTCCTCTTCCGGAGATTATTTTAAGAGCTACGCTCAGGTACGGCAGGATATGTCTTCGCTCTCTATTAAGCGCCACAAAATGCAGGTTGTGTTGGGAGAAGCCGAAGAAGATGTGACCAAAATCCTGGAACAGGCCCGAAGCGCCGCGCAAAGCATGATAAATATTCTGGGCGGCATCCTTGGGAAGGATTCAAAAGGGAAGTACTTCCCTCTGACAAATCTCTCAAAAGTTGTGGGAAAAAATACCCAGTTCATTTCGGGAATGAGCGACGTAATTCAGAAGTTTCAATTTGTGCTAAAAGTTTTGGAAGACATCGATGATATGGAAAGCGGAAGATAGAAACGCATGTACGATTACAAAGAACCATGGAAACTAAAGATCGTTGAAATTTTGTCAGGTTTTTATGAATCCATCGATCCTGCCCAGGTTATCGCTGAAATCCCCCCAAAGAGCGAGATGGGCGACCTGGGCTTTCCCATGTTTGGCTTTGCAAAGCTTTTTAAAAAAGCGCCTGCCCAAATTGCACAGATGGTCGCGGCGAAACTTCCGGGGTCCGTTGCGGATGGGCCATATGTAAACATACGCATGAATCGTAGCGAGCTTGCCAGGGATCTTCTTTCACAGTTGCTTGATAGCGCTAATGACACAAGCGGAGCGCCGATGGGCAGACCCCCTACCCTTGCGGGCAAGCGGGTCATGGTTGAGTTTTCCAGCCCCAACACCAACAAGCCGCTCCACCTTGGGCACCTCCGCAACGACGTGCTGGGCGAAAGCATCTCCCGCATCCTCTCCACCTGCGGCGCGGAAGTCCGCAGGGTCTGCATCATCAACGACAGGGGCATTCACATCTGCAAGTCAATGCTTGCCTACAAAGAGCAGGGCGAAGGCAAAACCCCGGAATCCGAGGGAATAAAAAGCGATCGCTTCGTGGGCGACTGGTATGTGCGTTTCAGCCAGGGCTTGAAAGAGGAAACCGAGGCCCTTGAAAGGGAAAAGGGGTTGAGTAAAAAAGAAGCCGAAGCCCAGACCCCCCTGCTGCTCCGGGCGAAGGAACTGCTCCGCCAATGGGAAGCCGGGGACAGCGAAACTGTGGAACTCTGGAAAAAGATGAACGCCTGGGCCATCGACGGCTGGAAGGAGACTTACAAACGCACAGGCGTCTTCTTCGACAAGTATTATTACGAAAGCCAGACCTACCTGCTTGGCAAGGACGAAATTTTAAAGGGCCTTGAAAAGGGCTTTTTTTACCGTCAGGAAGACGGCGCTGTCGCGGTGGATCTTACGGCGGAAAAGCTGGACAAAAAAATCCTGCTGCGTAGCGACGGCACTTCGATTTACATAACCCAGGACTTCGGAACTGCCGTCAACCGCCACAAAGACTGGCCCTTTGACAAGCTGGTCTACGTTGTCGGTTCCGAGCAGCAGTACCATTTCAAGGTTCTTTTCGTTCTTTTGGAAAAACTGGGCTATGAATGGGCCAAAAATCTCTATCACCTTTCCTACGGCATGGTGAATCTGCCGGAAGGCAAGATGAAAAGCCGCGAAGGCACCGTCGTTGACGCAGACGATCTAATCGACAGTTTACGCGACATGGCCCTGGAAGAAATACGCAACAAAGAAAGGGAAGAGGCGCTAGGCAACCCGGAAGAAACAGCGGAAAAGATCGCCCTTGGGGCGCTTCATTATTTTCTCCTGCAAGTGTCCCCAACCAGGGACATACTCTTTGACCCTAAAGAGTCCCTTTCTTTTAACGGAAACACAGGGCCGTACTTGCAGTACATGGGTGCACGAATTTCATCTCTCTTGCGCAAGGCCGAAGAAAGGGCAGGTATCAGTGCCGCCCCGCCGCAGCTCGAGCTTCTCACAGGCGACGCCGAATGGGAGCTGATTAAAACCCTGGGTGCCTACAACGACGCCGTTGCCGCCGCCGCAGAGAACATGGATCCTTCCCTTGTGGCGGCTTACCTTTACGAGCTAGCCAAGGCGTTCAGCCGCTTTTACCACGACTGCCCGATTCTGGGCGCGGAAGAGCCGGAGCTTGCCGGGGCAAGGCTGGCCCTTTGCAGGGCGGTACTGGTTGTGCTGAGGAATGCGATGAATCTGGTGTGTATACCGTTTCTTGAGGCTATGTAGAATATTTTTCAAAAGATCTCACGCAGAGGACGCTGAGGACTCTGGCTAGAACCTATACCTAAATAGCTCTCACAAAGGCATAGAGCTTCACAAAGAAAAACGAAGAATTTATTAAATTTCTGCAAGGTGTAGGGCTCGGTCATTCGCAAAACCGAGGTAATTGTTTGAACACAAATTAGGGTATTCTTTGCCGTTGATTTTAACTGTGCTCCCTGGGGGCTTTCCAGTGTACGGCGTCAAAAATGCTCATCAAAACGTCGGGTCCTACTTTAGAATTTTTGCCACCTTTTCAAGCAATTCAGCTTTTTTAATTGGTTTGTGTATGTAATCAACCGCTCCCATATCCTGTGCTTTGGCCTTGTCCTTCGGGTCGTCTGAAGATGTGAAAATCGCTATCGGGATTTTGTGCAATTTGCTGATGTCCCGAATTCTATTAAAGGTATCCCATCCGTCCATTTCAGGCATACTCAAATCCAGTAATACCACATTGGGAACAAAGCCATCGAAGAATAAAACCAGTGCATCTTTGCCTGATTTAACAGTTGTAAGATCGTAATTATTACCCAGCATTCCTTTTGTCATGACACGAATAGGTTCCTCATCGTCAATAACGATAATTTTTTTCTTCTCGTTGCCTGTTTCTATTTTGAATTTTATTGATTCCTTCTTTAGGTCTTCAAAGTTCCTGTTGTTCTCGGCACTCATTTCGTCTACGACAGTTACCGCCGATTTTATTTCCTGCATCGCGCCGTTTACTATGTCGTTCATACCGCCCATCGACTCATTGCTTATTTTTATAAAATCATTAGTCTGCCGGTTCAGGTTATCGCCTGATTCAAGCATTTCAACAGCGCCTTTTTTTACCGTTACACTAATTTCTTTCATGCGGCTCATGGAATCCAGTATTTGCTTCCCGCCCGCTTCCTGTTCTTCCATCGTGTTGCGGATATTTTTCTCATGTGTTGAAACTGTTTTTACTTTCTTATCAATAACCTCGA
>Ga0268262_10003488_pt1 | contig 16979 bp, 11 predicted proteins | sample TergutNc150P3_FD_190354 | JGI IMG/M metagenome (GOLD analysis project Ga0268262, IMG submission 190354) | Nasutitermes corniger P3 segment gut microbial community from laboratory colony in Florida, USA - Nc150 P3 (SPAdes) (version 2) | ecosystem: Host-associated > Arthropoda: Insects >... | reverse complement strand
GCCGGCTTTACTGTAAGCTGTAAATTTTATTGTGCGCCGGAACCGGTCGCATTTATCCGTCAACGCCCCTTGTCGGGGCGCTTTTCTTCTGTTCCCGTGAAACTCCAAGCTGTCCGTAGGACAGCAGTACTCCGTGGTAAAAATTATTTCTGCAAGAAACGCAGTATCTCCGCCGCGGTTGCATCAGGTTTTTCCTGATGGGGCAGATGGCCCGCGCCGGAAATGAAGGCAAAGCCCGCATCAGGCCGCAGACTGCGGAAAAGGACGGTTTTTTCCGGCGGGAAAATACGGTCCTTTTCACCCCAGAGGATAAGGATCCTGCCGGGGAAGGCTTGTATCGTTCGGGTCACCGACCGCCGGCCAAAGATTAAAAAAGCGTTCATGCTCCGCAGGGTGGCAAAATAGCCGCGTTCCTGATGGGGACTTTCCACGCGGGCAATTACCCGTCCGCGCAGAAATTCCCTGTCCGCCTGACTCATGCTGTCCAGATCGCCGTAATACGGGTACAGCGATTTCCATGCGGCTTCGTGATTTGACCGGAAACTCCGGTACCAGCCTCTTCCGATAAACGGCAGTCCCAGCAAAAAAAGTCCCTTGTCTATTTTATAGGGAAAAGGAAAACAGCCGTCAAGGAAGATAAGCCCTTTGACCAGATGGGGCCGCTTGCCGGCGATCATTTCCGCGATACTGGCCCCCAGTGAACTTCCGGCAAGCACGGCGGGATTTTTCGCGCTTGCCGCCCCGGTCATGATCATTAATCGCATAACAGAACGGTAATGGCGACGGATGCTGATTCCGCCCTTCCACCGCGAACGTCCAAAGCCCGGCAAATCCGGCGCGATAACGCGATACCCCGCGCCGCTCAACAGGGGAAAAATATGCCGCCAGGTGTCCGCCTCATCACCCAAACCGTGAATAAGCAATATCGTTTGTTTATCAGCGCCGCCAAGGGCGCCGCCGCCTGAATCGTAATAAAACAATTCGCCGCCGGACAGCGAGAGCGTCTTCCCATACGGAGCAAGGGCAGGCCAGGGATTCATATTATGCGTCATTTTTACTGTCCTCGCCCAGTCTCCGGTGCAATGTCTTGCGCCCAATGCCGAGAGTTTCCGCGGCCTTGCTTTTGTTGCCCTTGTGAAAATTAACCGTGGCGCGGACGATAAGCTGTTCCGCTTCCTCAAGGCTGATATCCAGAGGGATGCGCACCCAGTTTTCATCGCCGGACGAGCGCAGAACAGGGGGCAGATCATTTTCGGTGATCAGATTGGTACGACACATAACAACGGCGCTTTCAATGCAGTTGCGCAGTTCGCGAATATTGCCCGGCCAATCATAGGCGTACAGGCGGGAATATGCTTTCTCGTGGATTCCTTCAATTTTTTTGCCGTTTTCAGCGGCGACTTCCCGCAGAAAACCCGCCGCCAGAATGGGAATATCATCCTTTCTGTCGCGTAAGGGCGGAACATGTATGTTGACCACATTGAGGCGGAAATACAGGTCTTCGCGGAAACTGCCTTTTTCTATTTCTTCCTTCAGGTTTTTATTGGTAGCGGCAATAATGCGGACGTCGGTTTCAACGGTTTCCTCGCCGCCGACCCGTTCAAATTCATGTTCCTGCAAAACCCGCAGCAGTTTTACCTGAATATTTTGATCAATCTCGCCTATTTCATCCAGAAAAAGGCTTCCTCCGTTGGCAAGTTCAAAACGGCCCCGCCGCCGCGACACCGCGCCGGTAAAGGCCCCCTTTTCGTGGCCAAATAATTCGCTTTCCAGAACGCCCGCGGAAAGGGCGGCGCAGTGAACTTTGATGAGGGGTTTGCCTTTGCGGGGTGAAAGGTCATGAATGGCGTCGGCAACGAGTTCCTTTCCCACGCCGGATTCCCCGGTAATCAAAACGGAGGCTTTGGAAGGGGCAACGCGGCTTACCGTGTCAAAAACTTTGCGCATAACAACAGACTTGCCGATCATGTTTTCAAAAAGGCGGCCCCGTTCAAGATCGGCTTCCATGGCGCGGTTACGCAAAACCAGTTCCCTGTTTTCCAGGGCGCGCTTTACCAGCAGGGAAAGGCGGTCCAGATTCACCGGTTTGGTCAGAAAATCCCACGCCCCTTCACGCATGGCGTTGACGGCGGATTCCACCGTACCATGCCCGGTTAACATAACAACCGGGAAACCGGGAGCTTCAGCCAGTATGCGCCGCATTAGTTCTTCGCCGTCCATGCCGGGCATACGCAAGTCGGTAATAACTAGGTCTATGTCGCCTTTGCCAAAAAGTTTCCAGCCTTCCTCCCCGCCGGAGGCGCAGACCGTATTGTAGCCGTCCATCTCCAGGGAAGCGGCAAGCCCTTCGCGGATATTTTTTTCATCATCAATAATTAATATCTTAAATTTCATTTTTGTCCCTCATACGCGATAAGACGCTTCTTTTTCCGGTAGACGGGCAGGCTGATCTCAAAATTACTGCCCTCCCCTTCCCGTGATTCCACCGCTATTTCACCATGATGTTCCTTTATAATTTTATAAACCAACGTAAGCCCCAGACCCGTTCCGTTATCTTTGGTGGTAAAGTACGGTTCAAAAATTTTCGCGAGGCTTTCCGCGCTTATCCCCACGCCGGTATCGCACACGCTTATCCGTATCTCATTGTCCGCCGCCTGGGTGGCAATGGTCAACAGGCCTCCGTTGGGCATGGCGGCCTGGGCGTTTTTAATAAGGTTGAGCAATGCCTGTTTCATATAACGCTCGTCGATAAGCGCGGGAGGGAGCTTTTCATCAAGCTCCAGAAAAAGACGGATGTTGGACTGTTCCAGTTCCGCCTTGATAAATTCGGCAAGTTCGGCAATGAGAGAATTAAGGTTCCCTTCGCGCAGTTCAAGGGTCATGGGACGCGCCGCAAACAAAAAATCAACCACAATACGGTTCAGGCGGTCAACCTCTTCATTCAATATGTTAAAATATTTGTCAATTAAAGGATCCTGTTCTTCGCTGTTTTTTGCGGCGCTCTTAGCGAGGGCCTTCTGCATAAGCTGAAGATGAATCGAAATTGAACCCAGCGGATTTTTTATCTCGTGGGCGACGCCGGCGGCAAGGGTCGTCAGGCTGGCAAGGTTTTCAGCCCGGCGCAGCCGCACTTCACCGGCCCGCTTTTCGGTGATATCTTCAATATGGATAAGGGAACCGGTTATCCGCCGCCTGTCCACCAGCGGATGAACGCTGATCACCAGCAGGCGGTTGGTTCCCTGCGTCTCAACATCCATTTCATGTTCCAGCACGCGGTCGCCGTTCAGTAAGACCAGCTTAAAAAAAGCGGCAAGATACTCATCGGAAATAAGTTCCCAGAGGGGGCCGCCTTCCTGGTGGGTCAAAGGGAGCAGGCGCAGGGAAGATTTATTTGCCATGATCAAAGAATGTTTTTCATCACAAACCAGAATGCCCGATGGCAGCGAATCAAGCACGGTTTCCAGACGGAGAATTTCCCCCGACGCGGAAACGATGAGTTCCCGGCATTGTTCGGGGGTAAGCCGTTCCATTTTGCTGAGAGCCCGCCGGTAAAAACCTCTCATACTCACTTCACGCCGCCGCCATGTCTTCTCTGAGTTTATAGAACAACGATTCCAGGGCAAGTTCGGGCCGCTGGTTCCAGACGCCGTAAGCCGCCTGCGCTTCTCTCAGTCGTTTACGCCAAATGTCACCGCAGGTAATTATGGTATGATCTGAATTATACTGATTAAATGACCATGATACCAGGTTAAGGGCCAGGGCAAGAAAGCGCGGAAAAGACCGCCCTTCAAAATTGTTGCTGCGCGCAAGCAGCGCCGCTATCGCCTCTTGTGCGTCCGCCGCGCGTTCAAAACCAGCGGTTTCGGCAATGGGGGCGCAATAGCTGCCCAGCGCTTTTAACATCGGGGAAATGGCGGAATTTGAGCTTTTCAAAGAGCCGCGGCTTTTTGCGGCAATGGCAGCTGAGCGCGCGACGGCGGCGACAAAAAATGCCGCCAGAGGAAGGATTTTTTCCGGCGGCTGCGGCAAAAACGAATCGAGGTAAGCCGCCACCAGCCCCGGCGCGGCGCCTGCGGCGGCGCCCGTGGCGGCGCGGGAATCCCGAAAAACCCTGCGAATAATTTCCTGTTCTTCAGCGGCGCTGCGGGCAAGAAAACGATAAGGCCGCAGCCGCGACAAAATCGTCGGCAGCACGGACTCCCGCCTGACGACGGTCAGGACAATGTTAAGCAATTCAGGGGGCTCCTCAAGCAGTTTGAGCAGGGAATTGCGAGCTTCATCTTTCATGCGGTCCGCATTCTCAATGATCAGCGTTTTCCGTTTTCCTAATGGGGCTAGCCGGCTCCAGTAAGCGGCCTTGCGAATTTGGGCAATGGAAATGGTATCGCTCATACAATCGTCTTCAAGTTTACAGGCGTTTTTTGCAAGAGTTTCGGAAAGTTTTTCAAGCCCGGCGAGTTTTTCCGGCGTATCCGCAGCCGCCTGTGTTTCAAATTCGTCAATATCTTCTTCCAGTGACTGCAGCAAAGACAGGGGGTTAACTCTGCCCCCTCTGGGCTCGTATTCCCAGACAGCGGGAGCAAAACGGGCCACTAATTTTCGCAGTGAGCGGACAAACAGCGAATGTCCCGCCGTTGACGCGGGGTCGCGCAAAAAAGCGCTGCGGGAGGCTGCTATTTCCGCGGCAAAAGCCCGCGGGCCTATCATGACGAGGTCGGGATGAACCAGCGAACGGTGGCGGGCACAGGCGGGACAATCACATTTCCACAACGCCGACCCGTTTTCGCAGGAAAGAGAACGGGCCAGTTCTACCGCCGTACTGCCTTTTCCCGCTGCCTGAGGCCCAAAGAACAACATCGAAGGGGCAAGCCGGTTTGAGAGAATATCCGTTTTTAACTGATCCGCCGCAGCCTGGGCGATGATGTTCTCAAACACCGGTACATACCCCCCCCGGCGCATATAACATGACAACCGATTCCAGTATTTCTTTTTTATTTCCGAAAACAAACGGTAAAAGTATTCTTGCAAAAAGACTCTTCTCCAGAACATGACCGGAAACAACAGGGGGCAGAATGTTAATCACAAAAAGAATCAGGCAGACAATAATTATTCCTTCCACAAAACCAAAAAGAAGGCCCAACATACGATCCAGGCCGCCAAGCTGTATCTTTTCAATAATGCTTTTCAACGTTATTTCAATTGTTTTTATAGTGATAAAAACGATCAAAAAAAACGTGACGAAGGCAATCACCTCGGGGAGAACCCTCACTCCCGGCATAAACCAACTGCGGATAAGCTGCCCTCCCCACCGGAAAAAACATATTGCTGCCAGCATTCCAAAAATCAGCGCCGCCATTGATAATAATTCGCCGATAAAACCGCGGGCGGCGCAACGAAAGGCAAAAATTGCAATTATTACCAGAAACACAACATCAATAGCCGCCATAGTTTATACTCCTGTAAACGCGCACAAAAAATCACCGATAATCGCGGCTCCGTCAAGACTGCCGATTTGCCGCGCCGCCAGCGCCATCGCTTCCCTCTTATGGGGATCATCGGCAAGGGCGCTGACCATGCGGGAAAGAGCGTCCGGCCCGGACTGACCCGGCAGAACCAGCGCCGCCCCCTCCCGTTCAAAGAAATCGGCATTTTCCACCTGATCGCCCCTTGTGCCTGATCCGCACAATGGTATCAGAATCATCGGCTTGCCCACAGCGGCGCTTTCCCAAACCGTACCCGCCCCGCTGCGCCCCACAACCAGTTCAGCCGCGGCAAGAACATGGGGCATTTCATCCTTGATATAAGGAATGGGAATATACCCCTCCGCTTTCGGCAAATCCCATTGCTGTTCGGGGCCAAACTGATGCACCACCGTGTAATGGCGGCGCAAATCCCCCAGGCTTGCGCGAATCAGCGCGTTGACTTCCTGCGCCCCCTGGCTGCCCCCCAGAACCAGCAGAATCCGCTCCTGTGTACCCAGCCCCAAAAAAGCCCGCCCCTTCGCTGGATCGGCGGCGCGAAATACCGGACGCACCGGGTTGCCGCTTGTCGTAACCCGGTCCTGCAAATCGGCGGGTATGAATCCAATCGTATCCGCATACGAAACAAAAACTCTGCCCCCGGTATGCCGCACAAACCGCAGGTTAAGCCTGGTCGCAAGGCCGGGGCTAAAATCCGATTCATGGGTAAAAACCGGAATTCCCAAAGAAGCGGCGGCGGCGCAGGGCGGCACGCTGACAAAACCGCCCTTGGAAAAAAGTATATCAACTTTTTGCTTTTTGAGTATGCGGCGCGCCGCGCAAAAACCGGCGATAACTCTGAATATATCGGGTATCGTTTTAAGGGTGAAATAGCGCCTGAGCTTCCCCGCCGGTATGCCAAAAAACTCCAGCCCCGCTCCTTCCACAATGGAACGATCCATACCGGCCTTTGAGCCAATCCAGAAAAGCCGGTAGTCCTTCCCGGCCAATCTGGTTTTCAGTCCCTCAGCGACTGCCAGTCCGGGGTAGATATGCCCGCCGGTCCCCCCGCCGGTAAAAGCGATATTCACCATATAGGGAAGGATACTGTATTGCGGGGTTTTTCTCAAGTTTCCATCTGAGGAAGTACTGATTAATTATTAGATGAAGAAATTTTACCACGGAGGTCACGGAGTTTCACGGTAACCGAATAACTGCGCCCCGACAAGGGGCGTTGATTGATAAATGCGACACGTTACCGCGCACAATAAAAGCCATAGTGTAGATTAATGCCGGCTGGATTTATCCAGCCGGTGCGCGGCGGAGGAAAAAGGTTATCGCATCAAAACTCCGTGGTTATATTCTTGGGGTGGGATTTAGCATCAGGCGCTTAAATAGAACTAATAGCCTTTACTGAATGATTCACCGCTGTATGTATATCCTGTACCAGTTTGGCGGTAATTTCCGTTATATCGTGAGCGGCATCATGTTCCGGCTTTATCAGGATATACGCATCAACATCCAGACCATGCGCGATTCCTGCCAAAGTTGAAGGCCGGGGCCATTTTTCGCCCCGTTCTATAGCCCCCAGAAAAGGCAGGGAAATTCCGGCTTTTTCAGCAAGTTCTTCCTGTGAATACCCGGCAACCTCCCTTAACCGCCTTATATTTTGGCTTAACAAATTTAAACTATATACAACACTTTATGTCATATGTATATTGGTAGTTATGTGCCATTCTATTAGTATTAAAAGAGGTAAATAATGACTTTTTTTAGTAATAGGGCTTTATTAAAGAAATAAATAATGATATTTCAAAAATTAATAATTCTGTTGATGATTAAAAATCTATATTACCGAACCATAGAGAACTTGGTGTTAATAAAATAGTTTATAATTTATTATCATATTATGCAATAAAAGAATTAAAGAAAAGATTTACAGTTATTACTTATTCTGCAATCTCAACAGGTCTGAAATTGGTTTTAGAAGAACAATTGACATTTTTTAAATGTTGGCTAAAATAAGGTTTATTAGCGAAACCATAAAAGGAGTCTTTTTGATATGGCGGCAACAATGTTACCATCACTTAAAATCAATTCATGGACAGAAGAATCCCTGTCCAATCTTGCAATAAATATCTCAAATATTGTATCAAGACCACTTATACTTATTGATGGAGTTGGCGGATCAGGTAAGACAACATTAGCTGTAAAAATTGCTGATGTATTAAATGCAAATTTAGTTCATTCAGATGATGTATGCTGGTGTACTGACCCTATCCATTGGGATGGCGAAATGCTTGACGGTATTGTAAAACCTTGGCTCAATAAAAAAAATGTCGTTTATAGACCAACAGGCTGGATTAAAGAGAACCGCCCAGGTTCCATCGACGTTGACACAAATAAAGCGCTTATTATTGAAGGTATGGGAGCAAGTAGAAAAACATTGCGAGCAATTGCAACATTCTCCATTTGGGTAGATACAGAACCGGAGATTGCCCGGAATCGTGTTATACAAAGAGACCTTGCTGATGGAGTAAACGGTGGAACTTTAGAGTCCGTCACACAATTTACCGATTGGTGGGATTCCTTAGTAATGCCTTTTCTACTTGAGGAAAAACCATGGAAATATGTGGATATTATTGTTAGTGGCTCTCAATCCGATTTGGTTTCAAATAACCTCATGGTTCATGTTCCAGGGGTATAATAGGGAAATGCTTATAAAAATAAAATAAGGTTTTACTTTTGAATAAAAAAATACCCGGCCTTTACGTGGCCGGGGAAACGGCGAAAGAGGCCACTTCGGACTTTTGTCCGCCGCCGCCTCATCAAGTGGCGGTCTCCATTAATGGAGTGTTCCTTTGCGCCGAAGATGTATGCCGAATAAAGTTTATGGGGCTTTTGGAACAAACCTTATAGGCAACGCACAAGCTATTTCCGCAGGAAATGGCTTGGTGCGGTGCATGTTAGAATTGCCCCGAATAAATTCTTCTGGCATACATATTACTACAACACAACCTCATCAAACAGCGGGGCCTCTTTCAGAACGCGGGCAATAACGCGGTGGCTGTCCAGAACAAGGTCGGGATCGTTTTTCAAAATAAAAAAGGCGTCGGTTCTGGCGCGGGCAAGTTCGTCAATGTCGCGGATGGGGTTGGCGATCCCCAGATTAAGGTAGCCGGATTGTTCGATTCCGGCTATCTGGCCCGGGCCGCGCAGTTTTAAGTCCTCCTCGGCAATGATAAAACCATCGGCGTTTTCAAGCATCACCTTCAGACGCGCCTTGCCGTCTTCGGTGAGATCATCGGAGTATACCAAAAAACAGTACGCCTGATCCTGTCCGCGGCCAACTCTGCCGCGCAACTGGTGCAAAGCGGAAAGGCCGAAACGTTCCGCGTGTTCTATCACCATGCAGTTTGCGTTGGGCACGTCTACCCCTACCTCGACAACGCTGGTTGCAACTAACACCGTTATTTCACCGTTGCGGAAGCGTTCCATTGTCTGCCGCTTTTCCTCATCATCAAGTTTTGAATGAATCAGCGCCACGGTAAAACGCGGGAAAATATCCTGGGCAAGCCGCTTTGCCATGGAAACTGCGGCTTTCAAATTTGCCTCATCGCCGCCTTCAATGATCGGGTACACAAAATACGCCTGACAGCCGGCCTCAAGTTTCCTGCGCACAAAATCGTACACACGGGCCTCGCTGGATTCTTTTGCCAGATGGGTCTTAACCGGCTTTCTGCCCGGCGGCAGGTCCCGGATAACCGAAACGTCCATGTCGCCAAACACCGTCAGGGCAAGAGTGCGGGGAATGGGCGTCGCGCTCATCATTAACAGGTGGGGATTATTTCCCTGGGCATTAATGCCCTTAGCCATAATAAGGGAACGCTGGGTAACGCCGAAACGGTGCTGTTCGTCCACCACCACCAGCCGCAGGTTTTTATAACTGACATCTTTGGAAAAAAGGGCGTGAGTTCCCACGGCAATATCAATTTCACCTGATGCCAAATGCCGCAGCAGGTCTTTTCTGCCTGCCGCTTTTATGTTTCCGGTGAGGTACGCGATCCGCAGTCCCAATGGTTCAAGCAGGCGGGCGGCATTTTCCGCGTGCTGGCGGGCAAGCAGTTCAGTCGGCGCCATAAGCGCCGTCTGCCCGCCGCCTTCCGCCGCCTGAAGCGCCGCAAGAAAAGACACCAGCGTTTTGCCGGAACCGACATCGCCCTGCAATAGACGCGCCATCGAATAGCGCGGCGCATTACCGGCCATATCCGCGTTAATTTCAGCAATGGCCTCCCGCTGCCCCGGCGTCAGTGAAAACGGCAGACGCTCCAGCAGGCGTTGTTGTAAGGGAGAGAGGGAGACTAGCGGCCCTTCGGATTTTGATGTAACAATGGCCTTTACTGGGCCTACGCCATTCTGCTTTTGCTCCGAAAACACGCTCAATGTTTCGCGTGCATTTTCGGGCGGGGACTGGGGACTAGGGACTAGGGTTTTTGTTAGTTGGCTTTGCGTATTAGTAATTTCGCTATGCTTACTAACAACGCTCCCTGTTCCCTGTTCCCTGTTCCCTGTTCCCTTTCTCTCCAGTGAACGCTTACCCACCATCACCTCAAGATAAAATAATTCTTCATAAATTAACGTTTTTTTTGCACATTCCAGTTCCGCAAGAGAAGCGGGAAAATGAATGGCTCTGATTGCGGCGGCTTTGGACAGCAGTTTGTCCCGCTCAATAATTTCCCGGGGAAGTTCGTCTTCCAGTTTCGCGGCGTACTGCTCAAGGGCGCAGTTTACCAGACGGCGGAGCATTGTTTGATTCAGTCCGGCGCTGAGAGGATAAACCGGAAGTATAGTCCCGGAATATGCGCTTTCCGCCGTTGTAAGCGCTTCTATTTCAAAAGAGCTGGATTGAATTTCGCCGTACTTGTAATAAAAACGGCCCCAGAGCCGGAAGCGCCCGCCCTGCGCCAGTTGTTTATCCAGCCAGGGACGGTTAAAACACAACAGCGCCGCTCTGCCGCTTTCGTCTTCGACATACACTTTGGGCGTCCTCATTCTGCCAAAGCCGATCCAATCGCGGGCTATTACCGTAACTTCGGTGCAGACTTGCTTGTGTTGAAATTCACTGATGGGGACGGTAATCGTCCGGTCTTCCCAGTCGCGGGGATAATGGCAGAGCAGGCCCGCCGCATTTTGTATGCCCAGCCGCGCGAGTTTCGGAATCAGCGCGGGGCCGATGCCACGGATTACCGTTAACGGCGCGGCAATGGAGCGGAGCAGCATTTTACACGAATAACCTCATCAGCAGGCCGGTCAGAAGTCTTACGGCAATGCGTCCCAGTATCCAAATTCCGGCCAATATCACAATGGAAATAATAATACCGGTCAGGAAATTAACCAAACGTTTGCCAAAAATAATCCGGTTAATCCGGTATATGACAGGCCGTGAAACGGAATCTATTATCTGCCAAAACGTGGAGTACATATTACTGTTGCTGATATATCCAATAAGACGCAGAACAAGCACGATAATAGAAAAACCGACGATAAAAGAAAGCGCCGACCACACGGCGGAAAGACAGACAGCGAGGATTATTCCCAGGCTGATTCTGCCCTGATTGGCAATGGTAGAACATATCGTCTGCATAACGGAAAGGAATACCAGCGCCGCAATGGGTGAAAGGTCCAGAACCCCTGCCTTCAGATTGAATTTTTGCCGCCACCAGTTAAGGTAGGGATCGGTAATGCAGGTGAGAATGTGTACCGGTTTGCCATACCGGACGTTGCCGAACCAGGTAAGTATTATTCTGACGACAATAAGCAGAGAGTACAGGCCGATAAGCATTGCCAGCAGTCCCATAATTACACGCATAGTTCCTTCCATGTTTCTACAACCCCCGCGCAGTCTTTTAATTCCGCTTCAGGGTTTATACCGGCAGTTGTGCGAATGATTTTTTCACCGTTAACTGCAATGTGAATAAACACCGGACAGGGGCCGGGGTTTCCCAGAATATAATCGCGCAGGGGGTAGATGCCTTCGTCACGGCCCGCGGCTGCGTTGTCCAGACGGACGTGGACAGCCTGTCGTGAAACCGGCGGCTGAACCGGGGCCGTCCATGCCGGGACTTTCGGTTCTTCCCCGGCAGATGCTTTGCGCTCGGCGGAACGGCTGAGAGCGGCGATGTCGGCGATACTGCTGACCTTCAGGCTCGGTTTTTGCGGGTTGCGGTCATTGGCGGGATCAATGCTCCCTTTTAATGCCGTAAATTCATCAAGGCTGAGAATGTCGCGGCATTCAGCCCAGATTTTTGAAAAGAACACCAGATCAATATCACCCTCAAAGTCATGCAATGTCCCGAACGCCATTTCATTGCCGTTTCTGTCCTGCATTGTCCGCAGCGCGGTAAGCTGCCCTATCACCATATAACTGCCCTTTTCCGCTTTGGCAAGGCTGCCGCTTTTCAAATCCGCCATGTACAGCCAGGCATTGCGAAATTTTTCCCGTTTGCGCCGGAGCGCGTCTTCTTCCGCAATTACCGTTTCGATTTCCCGGCTGTCGATTAATCCTTCGGCAATAAAACTGTACTTGTCCTTATCTTTTTGATAATCAATTTTACCCTTGACAATGGCAATCTGGTCTTCCTGTATTCTGCCCTGCCATGCCTCCCAGACACGGGAAAAAAATATCATTTCAATTTCGCCATTGTAGTCCGCAATGGTTATATACGCCATTTTTCCCGATTTAGAAACAACGACTCTGATTGTTTTAATAATACCAACAAGAATTTGATTCCCCGGTTCTATGGTTTCAAGGTGGCCCAAATCAACCTTGACTGTTTTTTCCCACAAATCCCGGTACTCGTCCATGGGATGACCGGAAAAATAAAAACCGATAAGCTGCTTTTCAATTTTTAATTTTTCAAGACGGCCTATTTCAGGAAAATCCTCAAACACAAAATCGGTGTACTCTTTTTCATCGGTGCCTCCAAACAGGCTGGTCTGGCCGAATTTTTTATCTTCCTTTTGTTTTTGAGCGTACTCCACCGCCCGTTCCAGATTCCCTGAAAGGTTTTCCCTGCTTATACCCATGCGGTCAAAAGCCCCGGTCTGTATCAGTTTTTCAATAACCGCCTTCCCCACGAGTTTGATGTCCACCCTTGACAGAAAATCCATAAAGTCACGATAGGGGCCGTTTCCTTCGGAAACGGCGCTTCCTTCGGAAGCGGCGCTTTCTTCGGAAGCGGCGCGGCAGCGCACAATTTCATCGGCGGAGGCGTCTCCCAGACCCTTTATTCCCAAAAGGCCGTAAATGATACGTCCGTCCACAATGGTAAAAAATTTTTCGGAATGGTTAACATCGGGCGGGTCAATCGCGATGCCCATTCTGCGGGCCTCATCAATACATTCAGATAATTTTTCCTTATTGGCGCTGTGAATCTCATTGGTAAGATTGGCGGCCATAAATTCCGCGGGAAAATTAGCCTTGAGGTAAGCGGTGTGGTAGGCGATCACCGAATACGCCGCCGCGTGACTTTTGTTAAAACCGTAACCGGCAAAGGGAACCAGCATATCGTAAATTTGACCGGCTTTGGTTTTTGAATAGCCCTGCCGCTCCGCGCCATCAAGAAAAGGAATCTTTTCCGCGTCAATAATTTCTTTTTTCTTTTTTCCCATCGCGCGGCGGAGTATATCGGCCTGCCCCAGACTGTAACCGGCGATAATCCGCGCCACCTGCATGACCTGTTCCTGATATACGATGACGCCGTAGGTTTCCTTGAGCACATCTTCCAGACGGGGATCGGGATAATGGATAGCCTGCCGTCCGATTTTTGAATCAATAAACTGGGGAATAAAGGCCATAGGGCCGGGCCGGTACAGCGCGTTCAACGCGATAAGGTCTTCAATTTTGCCCGGTTTTACCTGTTTAAGAATGTTGCGCATCCCGTCAGATTCAAACTGAAAAATCTCAAAACTCTGTCCTTCACCTAACATCCTGAAAGTCGCCTCGTCGTTTTCGGGGGCGTTTTCCACTTTGAAGTTGGCATATTCCCCGCCCCGGCGGCGGATGATCTCCTCGGTATGCCTGATAACATCCAGCGTTTTAAGCCCCAGAAAATCCATCTTTACCAGACCGCAGGTTTCCAGATGATTCATGTCGTACTGGGTGGCAATGGCCCCGGTCTTGGTATCTTTGAAGATGGGAACCAGATTGTGCAGGGCGGACTTGCCTATCACCACACCGGCGGCGTGCAGGCTGGAATGACGGTTCAATCCTTCCAGCTTGCGGGCCAGGGCAAAAAGTTCGGTGTAACGGGGATCGGCCTCCATTTCCTGCAGCCGCGGCTCTTCCTCAAACGCCTGCTTTAAGGTGATTCCCGGACTGAAGGGGATCAGCTTGGCGATTTTTTCAGCTTCGTCAATTGATATGCCCAGAGTGCGGGCCACGTCTTTTATCACCGCCTTGGCCCCCAGGGTTCCAAAAGTGATAATCTGCCCGACACGATCCTCGCCGTATTTATTGGTAACGTAATTAATCACGTTGTCGCGGCCCTCATTGGCAAAGTCAATGTCAAAGTCGGGCATGGAAATGCGGTCGGGATTCAGAAAACGTTCAAAAAGCAGTCCGTATTTAAGGGGGTCAATATCGGTGATGCGCAGGGAATAGGCGACAATGGAACCGGCCCCCGAACCACGGCCCGGCCCCACGGAAATATTATGCTCCTTCGCCCAATTTATAAAATCCATGACGATAAGAAAGTAGCCGGTAAAACCCATTTGAATAATAACATCCAACTCGTATTCACAGCGTTCCTCTATCTGCCGCCATGCAAAATCGCCGTCCGCCTTTTCGCGCGCATAACGTTTGGCAAGGCCCTCGCCCGCAAGGTGGCGCAAATACAGATCGGCATTTTCAAAATCAGGCGGAATATCAAAATCAGGCAGATACCGGGGTAATTCTTTAACGCCGATCTTCGGCACATCGGCAACACAACGCGCCGCGATACGGACGGTATTTTCAACGGCTTCGGGATAATCGGCAAACAGCTCGGTCATTTCATCGGCAGTCTTAAAGTAAAACTGGTCGCCGTAATATTTTTTCCGTTTTTCATCGGTGCGGAATTTGGCAGTGCCGATGCAGAGCAGAATATCGTGGGCAATATAATCTTCACGGCTGAGGTAATGCACATCGTTAGTCGCAACCAGCGGTATGCCGGTTTTACGGGAGATGGCGATGATTTCCCTGTTGATGTCCCGCTGGGAAAGGGGGCCTCTCAGCGTTTCGGCGGGAATGCCGTGATCCTGCAACTCCAGGTAAAAGTTGGGGTTCCCCTGCTCGTCCGCGCCAAAAAGTTCGCGGTAATGAAGCGCCTTTTGTTCCGCCTCGGCGGTTTTTCCCGCACGGATAAGCCGCGGTATCTCGCCGGAAACGCAGGCGGAAAGGGCAATAAGCCCGCCGTGGTACCGGTTCAGCAGTTCTTCGTCAATACGGGGCCGGTAATAAAAACCCTCGGTATAGGCAAGAGAACACAATTTTACCAGATTGAAGTAACCCGCTCGGTTTGCCGCCAGCAGCACCAGGTGGTAGTACCTGTTTTCGTTTTCGGTTCCCTTTTTTTCAAAGCGCGACTCAGGCGAAACATACACCTCGCACCCGATTATGGGGTTTACCGGCTTTTCCCGCTTTTGGCAGGCGGCAATAAATTCCATAATCCCGAACATATTACCGTGATCGGTCAGCGCTAAATGGGTCATCCCCAGTTCTTCCGCCCTGTCTGCCAGACTGTGTACTCCAACAGCGGCATCCTGCAATGAGTAGTCGGAATGGACGTGGAGATGTACGAAATCGCTCATGGGTAGTTTATACTACCGTGAAAAAACCGCAATGTACAGGTCAGCGCCCGGAGGGAGAAATAAAGAAGAATTTTTACCACGAGAACAGAAGAAAAGCACCCCGATAAGGGGTGTTGACGGACTAATGCAACCGGTTCCGGCGCACAATAGAATTTACCGCATACAGTAAAGCCGGGGATTGTCCAGGAAGAATTTTTTACCACGGAGTACACGGAGTTTCACGGAAGGGAAAAAGAGGGAACCAATCCTATACCCCTGTTGTACCACAAAAAAAACCGTCCAGCACCTTTTAGGTGCCGGACGGCCTTCTGTTTAAGGGATTACTCCCTTACACAATCAATTAGAAGCTCACGGTTATACCAATCGGTACTGACCAGTTGATAAACGTATTACCTGAATTATCCTTCTTGGCGGAGGATTCAATCCTGATCCCCGCAAAGAATGAATTGCTCCAGTAACTGGGCGTTATGCACACATACGGCTGAACATGCCATGCAAGGGCGGAATCCAATGTTACAACTTCATAAGTATCAATATCCCAAGTATCGTTATGTTTTTTATTCACTTTTTGTGCTCCGCCTTGATATCCGAGACCGGCGCTGAAATAAACCGTCATGGTGTCACTGACCGCATAAGAAGGCAGTACATCAAAAAATACCGTAAAGCCGCTACTGGCCGTGGCATCAGGACTACTCGTGCTTCCCAGGAATTCACCCAAAAGCCGCGCTTTAATCCCAAACGCATCGGCATTGAAGCTTACGCCAACACCTACGGCTAACGGGTTACTATGGATAGCGCCATCTTTACTGTCGGGAAACTTATAACCAATACCAAAATCCAGACCCAGGTTTTCAATCGCTGTCAAACCAAAATAAGCTAACGTTGTCGGCATATCATTTATTTTATCAGCGTTCATCGTATCGCCTATAAACGTAACACCGAATTTGCCGATGTTATCAATGGCGTAAGTAACCTGGAGGGTGGCGCTCTTGTAAACATCTTCCGCAGCGCCTCCGAAGGGAATAGCAAGGTTAATAGCCAGAGGATCCATGGGAGTAATGGTCAGAATGGCGCCTGCATTGCCCCATCCGCCATAGAACGCATCACTAAAACTACCGTCTAATCCTGTCCATGCCCAGGAAGCAGCTCCCCAAGCGTTATCAGCTTTAACGACTACTTCACCGGCCATTTGATAAAAACCCCAGCGGGCAACGCCGTCAAGCCCAAACTCGCCATCAGGGTTGGAAGCAATCTGGAACTTAACCTGTTCAATAGGTTTCCACCAGACATTGCCCCAAGCGCTAACACCACCACCAAAACTACCAGCATCAAAACGAGCCCAGCCGCCAAAAGTACCGTCGTCATTCTGAGCGGAAGCGCTGATACGGGTTCGTCCGTTTCCAAAGCCGGTTCCCGGGCGCTTTGTGTCCCACACCAGGTTCTTGGTATAACGATTATCCCACTTCTGCCACGTAGCCGGATTAGCAAATCCAAGGTCAACATCCTGCTGAGTCCCATAGACCGCCTCCGTTTTACCGGTACTGCCGTTGATTAATTCAATATTACCGAAGACCTCCACTCCTACATCCGCGGCAAACGCCACCCCCGCAACCAGGGCAAAAACCACTGAAATTGCAACCAGTTTCTTCATAATCCATCCTCCTGAAATTT
>Ga0268262_10003487_pt1 | contig 16979 bp, 8 predicted proteins | sample TergutNc150P3_FD_190354 | JGI IMG/M metagenome (GOLD analysis project Ga0268262, IMG submission 190354) | Nasutitermes corniger P3 segment gut microbial community from laboratory colony in Florida, USA - Nc150 P3 (SPAdes) (version 2) | ecosystem: Host-associated > Arthropoda: Insects > Digestive... | reverse complement strand
AAGTCAAGCACCTGAAAAATTGCGTTTTTTACACAGATAAATGGAATGCTTTTGCCGAGGTCTTACCATCTGAACGACACATTATTGGGAAAAAGCATACCGTCAGTATTGAGCGGGACAACAGTAATACCCGTCATCATCTGGGGAGATTCACCCGGCGCACAAAGGTGGTTTCGCAAACCGAGTATATGGTTGACATGTCTTTGCGAATTTGGCACGCCGTCACTACTACCAACCTTTTCTTCCAACTTCAAAAAACAATGCTATCTGTATTTTAGTCAACACTCTCCTAATTCTGGTGTAATGAATGATCTTACCAAGCAGATTTATTTATTATATATTGCCTTGTAAATTTTTGGCAATAGCGATGGGATTTGGTATTACAGGCACTTATTACTGATTTTACAACGCTGAACTGCTATAATTTTTTAGTATCTTTTGCGAGGTTTTTATGCGCCTGTATTACTATTTTCCACTTGCTTCCATACTTTGTCCTGACCAAACACCCGCGCCAGTGATTTCTTTTGAAAAAACGCACCATGACTTTGGCAAGACCTCTCACGACCAAAAAATATCTTATAGATACAAGCTAACAAATAACGGTAACGCGCAGCTTCAGATAAAAGAAATACGGCCGTCCTGCGGCTGTACCTATACGCTTATAGGTCAGTCAATACTGAAACCCGGCGAGAATACTTTCATTGAAGTCCGCTTTGATCCTGCGGGAATGCAAGGGAATGTCTATAAATATTTAGATGTCATATCTGACGATCCAGCTAACCCCAATACACGCTTGACCTTTGAAGCCATCGTTACAAGAGATGTTGTACCCAGTAAAACGGTGATATTCTTTAATAATGTTTCACGCAATGAAAAAGCGGCATCAAGCATTCGCCTGCAATCAGGCAATGGACAGCCTGTTGTATTAACAGGAAACAAAATTCAAGATGTACCCTATCTGTCATGTACTACACAAAAAGATGGTCTTGATGTTGTGTTGAATGTGAACTTTGATGGACAATTAGTTCCCAAACATAAACCAAGGGGCGTGGAAACTCTGACCGTCAACACCTCCAGCAAGAGTGACCCGGTATTGCAGTTCCACATCCAGTGGAATTTTGCGGAAGCCATAGTTGCTACTCCGGCTAAGATCGCCTGGACTGAGAGTACCGGTAAAGAATTGATAAAAACAGTTCATCTGAGAAGCATCAGCGGCAAGGAGTTCAAAGTTCTTGCCGCAAATTCCACTTCCTCATTGATTAAAGTGGTCAACATCAGTAAAAGTAGCGCCAAAGAACAGAGTTTCGATGTTGTCCTTTCCCCGAAAGCAAAAGCCGGTGCTTATAACGAGAAACTGACGCTGAAACTTGATTGTCCTGAGCAGCAGACCGTGGAGATTACTGTTGTTGCTGTTTTAATAGTGAGTGTTGGCACGGATTGGGAGGACTTGATTTTTTTGTTCTTTCCACTTGCATTTTTTATGATCATTAATTAGAATTCATGACATCTAGTTCCCTAATCTCTCATTCCTAAAGGAGGATGCCATGAGAAAAGTCAAGTTCTTCAGTTCCGTGCTTGCCATCAGTGCTGCTTTGCTCCTTATGCCAGTAGCACAAGTAAACGCTCGGACAGCAGTTGACAGGCAGTCGATGACTGTATTTCAAGCCATCAATCGGTCATCAGATCCAATTACGATCAATTCGAGTCAGGAATACGATTGTTTTAAGTTGGATGTGGTGAGTACCACCATCACCCCTGATGAAGATGGTCTGAATATTGAAATAATCTTTAGTTACGAATTCAACGATGGGGTCTATGGTTTCGCATCAATTATAATATTGCCCAATGGTAGTGTAACCGCTGATTCTAGTTTTGATCTTTTTATGGCCGAAGTCCAATCAAGGTCAGATGAGGACATAGCTCCTGAAGTAACAATTGTGAACCTTTTGAATTTTTCGACAGTCCCCAATGGCAAGCTTGGAGATATTACTGTCAACGATATCTGGAATTGTATTAAGACTTTTCATTTTGAGATAAGTCTTAAGCCTGATGAAAATGGTAAGAGGGAATTTAAGGTTGAAATAGGTTGTGATTGGGACAAGAAGGAAACGTCGCAACCGGAAAGTTAGGTTTTGTAAGCACAAAAGTGTAACATTTTTTCGCAACTTTTTTCGAGAGTGTTGTATCGGTGATGGATTCGTGGTCAAATGACTCGTCAATACACAGATTACCATAGACAAATATCATTAAAAATGCAACACTCTCTCTTTCCCTTTTGAGAATTTGTATGAGATCTACTTTCATCTTTATTAGCGCATTGTTGTTTATGCCTATGACTTGCCTAAACGCCCAAAGTGATTTAACGATACATTATAAACAGGAAACGAGAGCTTTTCTGGTGCTTTCTTCCAGTTATACTTTTGTGGAATATCATTCGGGTAAATACAAGCGCATTAATAACAAGAAAAAACAATTTGATATTATATATGATTACAATGATTTCATCCAATATACTATCTTACATAAAGAAAGGATTATTCGTAAAATTGCGCTAAACGATGTAATTAAAGTTCAAGAAATGAGAGCTCAACTCGGAATAGATAAAGCTAATGCTAATGTTAGAGAATATCATGATATTGGAGACACAGGCAATATAATAGTAAAAGAAGATGGAATGGAAATAATTAACAAAAGAAAATGTGTCAGATATACAATCTCAATGGGAAACTTCCTTATAACAATCAGTTTTGACCCTAATTTGGTGCAACCGATTATACAAGATTACAAAGTAAAGATGCTACATGATATTACAGACTTAACAGACCCAGGTCGTTATAAAAATAACTACACACTGGCTGAAACTACCGTGTCGGAAAATGAAATAAACCAAAATACTTTCAGAAAAATTGATGAACTGCTATCTCATATCCCATTGAAAAAGATAATGAAGTTTAATTTAGCACTGTCATCTTCTTTAACGGCCACAAAAGTAGTGGAAGGACCGATTCCCGCCACAGTTTTTGCGCTACCAGATGGCTATGTTCTTGAAGATGGTGGAAAAAAACTGCTTGAACAATTTCATGAATCGAAAAATTTGATTCCGCCGAATATTGTTGTTGGTGAGAAAAAATAGAACTTTCACTTATAGAGATTGTTGCATCTGTAATGATATTTATCAAGCTTACCCTGTGTTTTGGCGGGTTGTTTGACTATAGAATCATTTACAACACTCTCTATTAGTGAAATACATAGCAAACAACTTGTAAATCACTGCCACATGTTATAAATTGACTGTAAATGCTATCAGACCGCCGCGTGCGCCTAATTCTAGCTCTTTCCGTTTTGGCCTTGTTTGCGGTCATCGGCGTGATCTGGTTCTTTGTAGGCCGCAGCGTCAGGGCGGCGATGGCTGTGGATGGCCGCGCAATAAAGCCCTTTGCTTTTGTCGCACTGCCGCCCCAGGCCGCCAAGGCGGATTGGCTCGCTGGGGGCGAAGTCAGCGCCGTTGCCGTGTCCGCCGATTCGCTATGGACGGCCGGCTCATTTGGCGTCATCAACGATGACGGACTTCAGTCTGGTCTGCCATCCACAAAAGTCTCCGCCATGCTGCTCTGGCGCGGTATCCCCTTGGTCGCGCTTGAATCCGGCGGACTTTACTTGCGCCGAGGACGCCAATGGGAGGAAGCAAGGACGGGCTTCGGCACATTACACGCGCGATGCTTGCTTGAGGGCGCGGGTGGAGAACTGTATATTGGCGCGAAAGAGGGACTCTTTCAGACCCAGTGGAGAGGCAACACCATTGAGAGACTATATCAAAGCCCAGTCCGATCTATAGCTCTTGGCGCTGGTACGGTGCTGGCCGGCGGCGAAGATGGGCTTGCGCGTATCTCCGGCGGACGCGCCAGTGTGTTACCCACACCTGACACGTGGATTGACTGGATAGGCGTCAGAGGCAACCAGGTCGTACTGCTGACGGCGCAGGGTCTGGCGTTCGGGCCACTGGATGGTGAAATACAGCCAATGCGCCTGACCCTGCAGGAAGCGCAGGGAATATCCGCTGCCGCGCAAGTGGGAGACAGCATTTTTGCGGTTGGAGAACAATCCCTGATAAAAATGGACGCCGATGGCAGACTCAGCCGTGAATACATGCCGCAAATACCAAGGCGCGTCTTTGCCGCCGGAGGGTTGGTATTCGCGGACACTGACGCCGGCCTGTACAAGAGAGGCCCCCAGGGCTGGACACTGATCCGCCGCCGTCCGGACGCGTTGCCGCCCAGGTCAATACACGTGACGGCGCTGACCCACTTTCAGAATCAACTTGCCGTAGGCACTTTTGACGGCGGTGTAGCCATCGGCTCATGGGATAAAAATGGAACATCCACATGGCGGGCACTGCCGACAGCCAGCGCCTGGGGCATAAACGCCATGCTGCCCTTTGGCGGGAGTCTCACCGTGGCCAGCCTGCGCGGGGCTTCGCGCCTGGAGGCCAATAGAATAGCGCCGATTAAGCCTTCGGGAGCCGCATTTTCATTAGTCCAAACGCCACAGGGTATGGCCATAGGCTATGGACATGGAGTAATGTTGCCTGGGGGTGAGTTTCTATCAGCCTTTCATGGGTTACCGGGAAATCAGGCACTGGCTTTGCTTCAGGACGACTACCTCTACGTTGGCACGCCGTCCGGCCTGGGGGCCATATCAGGCTCAAAGGTGGCTTGGCGCACAGTCGCCGGAGATGGTCTGCTCCCCCACCCGTGGATAACCGCCCTTGCAGGTTACAAAAACGCTGTCTATATAGGCACTTATGGCGGCGGCGTGTCACGCCGTGTCAGAGATGGCAATCCTCCAAAGGGTACTTTCGAGCATTTTTCTGAAACCGACGGGCTGAAAATAAACGCTGGTTGCATGACAGTCTTTAATGGTTTACTCATTATTGGTACAGACGGAAAAGGATTGTATCGTCTTAGTATGGATGGTACACGCTTTGAGCAAACTATTTTGTCTCTCCCCTCAAGCAGCGTCACGGCGCTATTGCCCGACGGCGATTCACTGCTGGTTGGCACCACCCATGGCATCGCTAGGTTGCCAATGTCCCTTCTGGCTCAAGTAGGAAAATAATATGTCAATATTACGCCCCATAGCCATTCTTGCATCTTCTCTGCTCTGCACAATCCTGCACGGACAGGCTGGTTTGCTCATCCCATCCAGTACCGGACGCCCTGACCCGAAAGTACTCTCACTGCGGGAAATGAAGATTGATGCTGCCATAGAGCGCGGTTACGCAAAGGTCAGCGTGGTGCAGATTTTTGAAAACCATACCGGCGCCGTACAGGAAGGCACGTACCGCTTTCTTTTGCCTCCATCCGCGGCTGTAGGCGACTTTGCCATTTGGGACGGACTCCAGCGCATACCGGGCGTGATATTGGAAAAGAACCGGGCAAGAGCCATCTACGAAGAAATCACACGGCAGAGAATAGACCCCGGCCTATTGCAACAGGGAGAAGAGGAATACGGCGCGGACAGACCATCATCCTCACGTCCAAGCGCCCACTCGTTATTTTCTGTAAGGGTGGCCCCGATACCGGCCTATGGCACTAAGAGGGTGGAACTGCAATTCCACCAGGAAGTCCCTTACATAAACGCAATAGGCGAATTTCGCCTTGCTCTGCGGCCATCCACAGGAGAGCCATCCGTCGCCGCTCATTTTTCCGTCAACATACATTTGGGCGACTGCAATTACGAGGCTATGAACGGCGCTATTCCACTGAGTGCGGCGCAGGACGTGATGACGTTCAGCGCCGAAAATTTTCGCCTGGACAAAGACCTGCAATTCCGCCTCACTCCAAAGACCATGCCCCCACTGCGCCTGACAGCATTCCGCAATCCAACGGGACAAATGCCTGACGGCCTGACCTTAGCTCCCTGGGAACGCCCTTCCGAAATACCGCCTGACGCGGACGGGTTCTTTTTACTGGAGGCAATGCCCCCAGGCAGCCATGGCAAAACGGGCAATGTGGCGCAAAAAAATGAAAAACGTACACCCCAGACAATAGCCATTCTGTTTGAAACATCGCTGAGTCACAGGTGGGATGGGCTGGAAGCGGCTTATGGCCATCTGGTGAGGCTTTTGGGAATGCTTGAATCCGGGGATCAATTCCTGTTGATGCCCTTTGACCGCCTGCCGATAGAAGACAAACTGAGGCCGGCCTCGCCAAAGGACGTCGGAGACGCTCTGAACGCCCTGCGGCAGCGCCCGTTGGCCCCGGGCTGCAATGTTGCGCTGGCAATCAAAACGGCAAAAAAGATGATGTCAAACAATGGGCGCATCTTCCTGCTGACCAGCGGCGCGGATACGTCATCTTCAAAGGAACTGCGCGAAGCGTTGGGTACAATACAGTTGTTCACGCTATTCAGCGGCAGTCAGCCGAGGGAAGCGTTGGTCAATACCTCTTCCGGCGCGATATTCTCGACTTCCACCGAAATCGAGCAGGACTTATTTTACAGGCGTCTGCTCACGCCGGAGGAACAAAGCGCGGCATCGGGCAATGTCAAAACCCAGAACCCTATTCCATTTACAGTTTCGGGCGGCGACCCCAAACTGAGACACATTTACCAAGTTATGACTCACCCAATGGAAACGGGCGCGCTTTCAGGCTGGATAGGCCGCTATAGCCAGCCGCGGCTCGGCGCAAATGTCAAATTAAATTCACCACTTTTCAGCGGCGGCTTTCAGGAAATCAAAGCTGACTTTCCCGAAAAAGCTCTTGACGCAAGAGAACTCCCAAGGAGATGGGCCAGGGCCAGGGTTGACGATCTGCTTGCCCGCATTGAGCTTGAGGGCGAAAAGCGCGAGTGGATAGACGAAACAATAGAGCTATCCAAACGATATAAATTCATCACTCCCTATACGGCTTTTCTGGCCGCTCCGCGCTCCTTGCTGCGCCCGCGCCGCATACAGCCAGGAGATCCGGTTCTGCGCGTTGAGTGCGACTCCAGAACGCGCAGCGCGGTGGCATTACTGCCTTTTGGGGCAAAGTTGGAACTGCTGAAAATACCAGGGACTAATATCTGGGAGGGCAGGTTTCTCGCCCCATCGGATTTTCCCGATGGCCGCCACGCCGTTAGGATACTCATCAAAGACAGCAGCGGCGCGACAATAAGCGAAACCAAGCACTTCATAATGGATGGCAAAGCGCCGGAAATCAGACCCATGTTACCAAAAACCGCGGGACCAGGCGAAACCATCAAAATAATGGCGAACACTGATTCGGACGTTGTGATACTAACAGCGCGAATCGGCGACGCCCCGCCGGTACCGCTCAAATGGGATCCAAAAGACAAATGTTCCATAGGCTACCTCAGAGTTCCGGACAACCTGATTGGAGCGCGCGAGGTGTTCTTTGAAGCCGTTGACGGAGCAAAAAATCGCGGCTTTGCCCGCTCCGTGCTGGAGGTTAGGTAATGCGCCACCGCATAAAACTACTATCAGCCGTCACACTGCCCCTGATGCTAATCGGAGCGGGAAAAATTGATTGGCGTGACATGCTCGAAAGCGATTGGATTTACAGCATCGCTACGCGATTTTCGCTGATTGACGAAAACGAGGCGCACTATCCGACGCCAACGGCGGAATTGGCGCGATTGCTGGAAGCCAGCACGGAATCCGCCGCCCTGCGCCATCTGGCTGAAGCCAAGCTTGAACTGGGCGACAGGAAGGGCGCATGGGCCGCCATGTCCGGCTGGGCCGGGCGCGAGGGCGCATCCGCCTGGTTTGAAGCCGCCCGATGGGCGTTAGCCCACAATTATATTGCCGAAGCATTCAAGGCCGCGGAAAGCGCGATACCCGGACTTGACGAGGCGGACAAACGGACGATTTGCGACGAGCGCATCCGGTGGGCGGATATGTACCCGGACGCTGCGGATCCCATAGTACTGTTAAAAGCCAGAAGCGAACTTTTCCCAAGTGATGCAAACGCGCTTGAAGCATGGTTGCGGCGTCTGGAGAGCGCAAATCGCCTAGACGAAGCTGACAGAGCGCTGGCCGCCACGAAAGCGCTGGACGGCGAAAGGAAATTGCTGTTGCGCTCCGACCTGTACGCCGACCGCAAGAAGTACAGTCAGGCTTTCAAGGTCTTGGACGATGCAGCGCTTCAGCCGTGGAGCATGGATTTCAGAATGGCCTACGCCGTGAGGGTCAATCAGGGAAGCCCAGGCAAACCTGACGCATGGAGGACGCAGTTGGAAAACGCCTTTGACGGCCCCGCCCTTACTCGTCTCTGTACCTGGTTTCAGGGTCAGAGCAGGGGCGATGCCGCAACGGATTTGCTGAGGCAGATGGAGCGCCGCTTCGGATCAAACCTTAACCGAGATCAGTATCTGCTGTTGAGCCGTCTTTACACTGAGGTTGACGCTGTCCCGGAGGCTTTCCGATCCCTGCTTGCCGCAGCCCATCTCGGCGATTCCAATGCGCAGTTGGGCGATCTGGCGCGCCTGGCGCATTTGGCTCTGCAATCCGGTAGCCGTCCATTGAGCGTTGGCGTATATAACGACGAGACATACCGCTGGGCTGCGCAGGTTGACAGGACGCCGGGATTTTGGACAGGCGCCATATCTTTCTTCCTCACGGGCGCTCCGCTTGAAAATGCCCTGAATCAACTTGAGCTTGAGAGCATTCCTGGCCGCACCTTCGCCACAGCCCTGGCGCTTGAAGGAGAGCTTGCCCGCCGCTCCCCCAAACACCAGGACATCCCAGCCTTGCGTGTAGCTCTGATGACCCGGCACGTTGACAGGGGCGAGGGAGCACGTGCGCTTGAACTCTTGCCTGCGCTGGAAAATACAACCAGAGCTGATGAAGCCAGGAAAATAGCGCTCATGGCCGCCCGCCAGTCAAATATTCCACTTGAAGAAGAATTGCGCCTTATGAAAGCACGGCTGAAAGTTCTCGCGCCGGATGGCGGCATTCCGGCTATGCGGCAGGACAATGATTATGACTATAATGACGATTATGTCCCGGCTGCTTCCGATTGGAAGCGCATTCCAAAGCGCGTGACAGAGCAATATTCCGAGACATTGTCCGAATACACCTCGCGCCTGGACAGTTTGGACAGATCCCACCAGACATCGGTTAGCCTGATCCTGGGTGAAATGGATCGTATGCCAAACGCGGAAGCGCTCTGGATGCACCTTTCAAGTCAGTTGGAATCATGGAGGCTGGACGACGACCTGGGCCAGCGATACCTCAAGGCGCTACAGCGCTTTAAGGGCGAAGATATCTGGTCAAGGTTGGCGCGTTGGTACGCAAAGCGCAGCTACAACAAAGAACTCAGAGATTTAGCGGAAACACTGACGTCAAACTTCCGGGGCATCGAACTTTTTGCCAGAATCCAGGCGGATGATGTGCGCCTTTCCATCCCGGAGCAGCCGCAGATAAGGAACGGAGTGCGCATGGTTCCCTGGGCTGACTGGGTTCGCTTCAAAGCCCTGGAGCGGTTCCCGCACAGTCCACGCGTGGTGAGCGAAGCGCAGAGGCTGGTCACACAGAGAATCTGGCGGCGCGACTATCAAAAAAACGAAAACTCGCAAAGCGGGCAAAATGGCCCGGTAGTAATACCTGATGCCCTCATGCGGAAAAAGCAGTTGGCGGTATTTTTTGTTGACGCGGACATCAGGGAGAACTGGTTTCAGGAGGAAATGAAAAACGGCACACTGACCCGAAAGCTGGAAGTCATGGAGGCGCTGGAGCAAAAGACACCGGTTGACGACATGATCCTCTCCGAAGGCTGGTCGCGCCTTAGCCGCTATGAAAAAGCGGTCGCCGCTGCAGAACGTCTCTCCGCCTCCTACCCCGGCGATGAACGCATGGCCGCTCAAACCCTGTCCCTCTACAGATCACTGAGCGGCCTGGGCTATGATTATACAAAAGCCGCGCACACCCTGGTGGCGCGCACAGCCCCGGCCCTTGAGAATCCATACAACCTATGGACAGAGCTTGGCGAAATGGAAGAGGACCTGGGCAGGCCAAGTGCCGCCATAAAGACCTGGCAGGCGCTTTTGGAGAGAGAACCGCGCAGTTACAGCCGCATTTCTGATCTGGCCGCGCTCTTATGGGACTACAACCACGACCGCGAAGCTCTCAGCGTCATAGAGGAAGGCAGAAAAAATATGAACAAGCCCGGCATCCTCGCCTTTGAGGCCGGAGTGCTGTGGGAAAACCTGAAAAACATTGACAGGGCGATGGGCGAATACACTAACGCCCTGCGGCAAGGCAGCGGCCTGACCGATTACAGCTCAGGTGATCAGCGCGCGGTTGCGCGCATTGCCCAGCTCATCACCCGCCAGAGGGTGTACGGCATAGTTGAGAAGAACATCCAGGAACTAAAGCCTGGTCAGCCCGACGACGAGAAGCGCCTTTTGGGTTACTTCCCATTGGCGTTTGAAAGAGCCGGAAGTTACAGTGAAAGTGATGACTGGATTGACATTTCAAACAACCCGAATGACCCCGTAGGGCGCGACATCGCCGCACGGAAAAGAGCCGAGGAAAGACCGGCAAAAGAAGACGCGTTGCGGCGCATCACAGACCTGATGCTGGCAAAAATTGAATCCATGTCGCCGGCGGCCACGACCCCTGAGTTCCTGGAATCCTGCAAGAACTGGGTTAGCAGGGCGTCGCGTGGCAACTGGGCTCAGGAGCGACTGGTGTCTTATGAAAACGCTTCGATGGCAAGACAGGCTGAACTGGCCTATAGCGTGGAGGAGCGCATACGCATAGAAATGGATCGGGCGGACTTTCTTGTGTCCAATGGCCGCAGTGACGACGCCGACGCTGTCTGGTCTCTGCTCGGAACAATTATCGCGCCACTGCCTGACGGCGTAACAAAGATGAAAACCCAAGCTGCCCGCGCCTCTTTCCTAGAGAGGAGCGGCAACCTTACCGCCGCCTCAGCGGAATGGAAACGCCTGGGACAGCGCTACCCGTGGAGCTACGGATTACTGGAAGACCATCTGGCTTTCCTCCGCAGGACGGGAGCGTTGGAGGATTACAGCGCGCTATTGGAAAACGCCTCAAACAAGGCGGCTGATGGATTCAGACTGCCCCTGTTGCAACAGTTGGCCAGGCATTGCCTGTCTGAAAAAGACAACAAAAGGGCTTTGGCGGCAACGCAGCGCATACTGCGGGAAACGGGACTGAGCCAGGACGACCGCTTAGAGACGGTTGAAACGCTGGCACGCCTCTCAATAAGGAACGACAAGGCCTGGGACGCGGTTCCCTTTGCCAAAGAGCAGTCGGCTATGTTCAGTCAGGATCATCTGCCGGACATGTACCGCCGCATTGCCATAGCCGCCGACTCCGAGAGCGCGTACAAGACAGCGCTTTGGATGTGGATAGAAGCCCTCAACCGTCGGCTTGACAGGCAGTGGCTGCAGTCAGCCTGCCTCTCGGCAATGACAGGCGGAGTGGAGAATGAACTGCTCTCCCACTTCGACCGCCAGCGACAGCGTAGCCCGCGCGATGTGAGGTGGGCAGTCGCGGTGCGCGATATTAACCGCAATCTGGTCAAGATTGACGAAACCATCGTGGCCGCAAAGGCCGCCGTTTCAATAAACCCCAGCAGCGAGGAACTTTGGCGCGAGGCTGCTGAAATACTGGTGCTGGTCGATAGGGTCAAAGAAGCCGCCGATTACCTTGATGGCTGGCACAAACCGCGCCCGTCTGATGAAGGCGTTGCCGCCTGGCGGTCGGGACTTTATGCCCGCGCGGGTGAATCCGAACAGGCATTTGCCGTTGAACGCGCCACGCTGGACAATTTTCAAAAAATAGCGGCGTCCACAAGCTCTTTTGCCAAAGACTTTGAAAGCCGCCGCGCCCGCGCCGCTATCAGGCTGATGGACTATGGCATGTTTACACAGGCGCTGCGTATTTATTCACAGCAGGGGGACATACTCGCCCTGAAAAAGAGCGAAATTTCAGGCTACCGGCAAGTCCGTCTGGCCATGAACACTAAACAATTACTAAAATTGCTTCAATCATGCACAAACGACGCGGATATGCTGGGCACAATAGCCAATGAAATAGACGATTGCGCCAAGGTGGAGGATCGCGAGTCCATAGTCAAGTACCTTGTACCTCAGCTCTCAGGCCCATCAACGGCGTCTCGCAGAGCCGCGTTGAAGCAGTGGCACAGCTTTATCCGCCGCGCCGGACTGACAGGCGCATTGAGGCTTGTCTGCGCCCAGGAATATCTATCAGGGAAACCCGGCCCCTGGCAATCAAACCAGCCCGTCCCGTTTTTGCTGGGAGTGGGCGAAATACTGGTACCGAGTAGCTTCGACAGCAAAAACAGCATTGATCCCAACCTGGAACGGCGCTGGGCTAACGATCTGGCCCGCAGGGACAGGCCGGAAGATTTGCTGGCCTTCATCCAACCCGCCTGGCTTGAAGTGATGGAGCTTGTGAATGGCGATTCCAGCGTGGATTCACGCCAGACCAAGCTGAAGAATATGGGCGGAAGCCAGCTTGTATTGGATACATGGGCCAGAGCCGCCTCCCAAAAGCCGGAAATAATACAGCAGTTAAACAGCATTATGAGTAACGAACGTCTCTGGGGCCGCTTTCAGGCGCTGGTTCCCGGCACTTGGAGCCAGGGAGACAAACTGATTGACATGGTAACGCCGGAGACCCGCGCCGCATTTTCCCGCATTGTTAAAACTGAATCGAGCGGTAACAGTCAACTGGCGCAGGCAAGGTACAGGCAGGAAGATCAGGCCGCCCTGTCCCTTGGCCGCCTGATATCCGGCGGACAGAGCGCGGCGGATGACCCGGTTATAAATAAACTGCGCGGCCCGCAAACCGTTGGGGAATTTATGAGCGCGGATGCCCGTTGGACCTGGCCTGAATTTACGCCGCGCCAGGGCGAAGGCGATGATAGTGATTCCATAGGCACGGGCGTTGACATTGGCCGCTTCCCATCCGCCCTCTGGAGCCAAAACCCGAGTGAGTCTTGGTATGTGCTGGAAGCGCTCGCGCGGTACAGAAAGGGCGACCGCTCAGCGCCGCTATTGCCACTTGAGAGCAAGACCGGCTCAGAGACGGACAGAATACTTCTTGCGGTCAGCATAGCCAAGTCAATGGGCGATGCTGGTCTGGCGCTGGAACTGGATGCCAGGAAGCCAATTTCCGGGTCAGACGCACGGCGCGTCCAAGCCCGCGTTCAACTGTTAAACGCAAACAAGGAAAACAAAAGATCGCTTGAGCTATGGAAGTCATACATAGTATCCCGCCAAAAAGACATCAATTCATCGGAATTGGCGGATTTAGCCAGATTTGCCGAACGCAATGGCCTTCCCGACACGCTCGGACTGCTTGACGCTTCCAAGCCGGTACACCCTGACCTCTTGGCGCTGCTTGTGAACGCAGACCTTAGCGCGTTCACTTCATACAAAACGCCGGATATTTCCTCGTTCCGCTATGCGCTATTCAGGCTTTGGTATCAAAACGAAGCCAACCTCAGCGCCGCGCAGACACGCTTCTGGACGCGTGAGCTATGGGCAACAGACTCGGCTCCTCTGCCAAACAGCGGACTATCAAAATTGGGTGGTCTGTGGCCCCACGCCCGCCGATGGCTGTCCGAACAACCTATCTCTAAACGCTTTGAGATATTAGACGCTGTTGAGGCCGGTGGCAAAGCAATGATCAATGTTCTGCGCCAAAGCGACAAAAATGACGACTCCCAGACACTGACGGCCAGAGCCATGCTGACAATGGGCGACAGCGCCACGGCACTGGCGGTACTCGACCGGTGGATTGATGAAAACAGGAATAGCGACTTTCTGCGAGCTTCCGAATTGGCGCGGCTTAACCAGGAAGAACGGGAGGAATATGACAGAGGCTATCAGTATGACCGCCCCCTTGTTGACCGCGTGAGGCTCTGGGCCGAAGTATTCAGCGCCGGAAGCGCGCGACTTGAAGCCGCCGTCCGTCTTTCCAAAATGCTCAGAGAGCAATACGAGAGTGCTCCCATTTCGGGAGACGCGTGGGTGCTGGCTCTCGACCTGTGTGAACCGGAATCAAGGGCATCCCTCTTAAAGTCCCTCGACCGCTCCTGGTTCATGGGGCAGGTGAATTCAGAAAATATTGGCGGACTGGTCGAAGCGCTTGCCAAATATGTCCCCCAAAAGGCTCTTCTGTGGCTGAAGCGTTGGCCGCTTAATTACTCGTTCCAAAACACCAGACAGAGAGCGGGTATCTATGTCGCGCTCAAACAGCCAAAGGAAGCGGCCAAGGCCTATATAACAGCCAGACAGTTCGCGTTCTGGAGCATGGCGGACGATTTGAGAGCGTTTAACGAGTGGCGGCGGCTGGACACCGGATCACAGGGGCCTGATCTATGGCTGTCAGCCCTGAAGATATGGGGTGGCAACCCGGCGGGCGCATTGGCCGCCCAACTCAAAGCCCATCCGCTGGATTGCTACAGCGCCACATCCGCGCTCGAAACTGCCAGGGGGGTGAACGAAGATGAAATCATACGCGTTGAACAGAGCATAAGGCATTTCATCTCTGACAATGCTACCTACGCTCTGCTTTACCTCAAGGCCGCCCGTAACTGGCTGCCCACCTCATGGCGGACAGCCGCCCAATATATCAACAACGAGTCATGGGATGCCAGCCCCGTTGATACCTATTTCAATTCAATGAAAAAACTCAAGCCGGACGATGTCAACGGCGCTATGGCAGATCTCGTCCGCGTCTATCGTCTCGACGGTAAAATGGACAACGCGCTGGCGGCTTTCGCGGTAATTCAGGGCCGCAAATACGCCGGACTTGACGCGTTGCGGAAAGAACTCGACAGGCCGACCCCAACAAAACTGGTTGATTATCAAATGGTAAATGGCCGCCCTGTTCCGATATTGCCCAAAGATATGACATGGGAGCTGCTGACTACTATTCTGGAGGCCAAACCATGATCAGGCTCGCGCTTATCTCCCTCTGTTCCGCCGCCCTGCTCGTTGGCGGCGCGCCAAAACTGCCCCTCCCCGATGCTCCTGTGAGGCTGGTGATTCCGGACGTTGGCGCCTTTGACAAAGTATTGTCAGGCTCATACAGGCAACTGCTCGAAAATGATGTTTCGGACAACGACCCCATGTTCGCGGCCTGGAAACGCTCACGGACAGGCTCCAAGCTGGACGCGGAGTGGGAGGCGTTTAAAGGCAAGTTTTCGCTGAACTGGAAAACCCTGCGGAGAATGCAGCCAACCTGCATAGGGCTTGCTCTGCTGAACGTCGGGCATTTAGAAGCCGTGATGGTCATTGAGACACCGATTGCCGTCCTTTCGCTATCCCTGCCGAATGGCGACAAGAATACCTACAATGGCGTTTCCTATAACGTGATCGCCAGGGGAGCCGCCGATGGACAGGGTGACGACGATGGACGCATGGGCTTTGCGTGGGCCGCTTTTAAGGGTAGTTTGATTTTCTCAAGTAGCGAAAGAGCCTTGAAACTTGCGCTGGACGTCGCCCTTTCCGGCAACGGCTATACGCCGTCTCTTGACGGCTTGGTCTGCCTTGACCTCAATCTGGACGAGCTACGCAGCAACATCTATTTCAAGCGCGAGTTCCGTTTCCCAAGAGGTCCTGAAACAGGCCGCGTCTATGCCGCCCTGCGTCTGCAGGGAGAAAACCTGGTGGAAGTCCGCCGTGGTGTCGGCGAGTCACGCTCATCCGCATCCAAGTTCGAGGCCGACAGCGCCGCCATAGCCGGCTGGGAGCCGGATGGCGTAAAACTCTGGCCCACGTTCCGCCGTGCCCTGCTGGAACCGGAACCAAATCCATCCCCCAAACCCCTGCCCGCGATCCGCCCGCTACCGGCCACCACAGGAGCATCGGACAACTACCTGGTTGATTTCACAAAGCCTGGTTCCCCCAAAGCCTCCGGCGCGTGGGAAGAGGGCGACCTTCTGGCTTGGCCAGCCCTTTTAGCTGATGTCCCATCGTACGGCTACTACTCGAACAACGATGGCCAGCGCCGCATGGTATTTCCCTGGCCCGCGGAGAGAGACACGGAATTTGTAAACGCCTGCAAGGCAACCATGACCAGGCGGCACGGCAAGGCATCCGTCCAAAAAGTCGGAGACGTTCAGGAAATTCAAATCGGGCCAAAACTCCCCGTGCTGGCAATAAGGCGGACAGGGGCCTTTTTATGGGTCGCCGCCAGCGCCACCCATCTAAAAGATGTGAAAGCCCCGAATCCTGAACCCAACCTGATAAGATGGGCAAAACTTGACCTGGATGCCATAAGGGAAGAATATACGCGATGGGAAACATTTGAAGGACCTCAGTATTCAGAGAATGACCGCCCACTATCCGACAGAGTCTTAGGACTGTTGGGGTGGATGCCCGAAACGGCAAAAATCTATGTAGAAAGAAGAAAAATCAACAGCGGATGGGAAGAGCGCGTTGTGTTTGGCAGATAGTCTGAGGATCGCCAGGATGTGTTGACACTAATGCAAGGCATCGTGTATTAGCTCCATATGGATAAAGATAACAAACATGCGGTCGGGCTTGTCGTTACGCTTTACGCACAGATCCTTGTCATAACTCCAAGGCTTGGTTGATGAAATTGGCAAGGATGAGCAAAACAAGATTGGCATAGAGAGAGCGATTTCAATTGAACGCGAACTTGGGAGCAACTTGCAAAAGCAAATTGAGACACAAGACTGCCACGTCAATCACTTGACAATGAGCCGCTTGCAAAATTCGTTTTGCGAGTTCGGCGGAAAGCAACTTACAGCAATTTTGTTTGTATTACGAGCCACTTGCAAAACTAACGTTTTACAAGTGGCTCTGTGAGGCGTAACCGAAAGCCACCCCAAAAATTGCTAATCAATAGGGGAACTGCTATGTAGTTCCCCTATTGATTAACATTATTAAAATTTAATGAAATACTTTTAATTCATAATTCCCGCCGTGACAAGGCGGGAACAAACGCA
>Ga0268262_10003486_pt1 | contig 16983 bp, 14 predicted proteins | sample TergutNc150P3_FD_190354 | JGI IMG/M metagenome (GOLD analysis project Ga0268262, IMG submission 190354) | Nasutitermes corniger P3 segment gut microbial community from laboratory colony in Florida, USA - Nc150 P3 (SPAdes) (version 2) | ecosystem: Host-associated > Arthropoda: Insects >... | reverse complement strand
GCTGCCGCCGGGCGTAGGTTTCCTATGCTTCACCGCCGGGATTGCCTCCGGCTGCTATAATTTTTTTTGCCCTGCTTAAATCTGTTATTCCATTCATAGTTACAATTTTTTCAAGATTTTCCATGTTAAGCGGTTTAACGATTTTGAAAAAAGTCCTGCCCCGTAACGCTCTATTGCGGTTACTGTTTAACACTTCATCAAAATACAAATATGTCGCTCCTGTTTCCGTTTTTACATAAACATTGACTATTGCCCCTTCACGAATTGTACCGATTATAGCCAGATCGGGATTTCTCACTATTTCTGGTATTTTTTCAAATTCTTTTTCAGTAATAAGCAACGCCCCTTGTCCGTGCCGTTTTATAACATGATCTTTAAAATGATTTGTTACTTCATGGGATAGTTTGGAATAATCAAGTCCTATATCTGCGGCGGCTTCAATAAGCCATTTTTTAGGTTTTCCTATTGTAGTTTTATGAAATGGATTCACTTGTTTATTATATCGGTTTTTACCATTACTCTTTCTCTCCTAATACAGGGGAAATCGTAAAAACTTCCTTTTCCTCCATCACATGGTGTATCATAAATGAGCCTAAAAGAATTACTTTATAAGTATATACTCGCAAAGCAAAATCTCAAACCCCTTTAGGCAGTTTCGACAGCATAATTCGGCGGTGGTTAATAATTTCGCCGTCTGCAATAAAATGTCCGTCTCCTACGGCGTGGAAAAATCGCTTTTCGGCGCGCTTGCTGTCTACCCACGCCGCTAAGCCGTCAAGGACAAAAATGTTGTGCTTTTTAATGTGGTCAACTACGCGGCACTCAATATTTGCGTAACACTCCTTGATGAGCGGCGCGGACACTTTTGACGCTTTTAGGGGTGTTAATTTAAATTTTTTAAATTTGTCTGTTTCCGCGCCGGAACAAGCGCCTATCTGTACGGTTTTTTTCGCAAGGTCAACTGTAGGTATGGCGATTACGCACTCTCCTGTTTTTGTCAGGGCTTTGTAGGAGTGATTCCAGGAACCTGTTAAAAAGGCAAAACGAGGGGTAAAATCCATTACCATAGTCCATGAAAGCGTAAGTATGTTTTGCTTGCCGCCGTCGGCTGTTGTTACAAGGACTACAGGACCCGGCTCAAGGAGAGTAAAGGCTTTTTGTATAGGAAGTTTTTTCATATTTTTGTTTTTAATGATAACATGCCGTTTTACGCGCGGCAAGTCTCTCTTTTTCGCGATTTATTTCTTGATACAGAGGTGTTTTAGTATTATTATAAATACAGGAGAAACTATTGAGCATTCATGAATCGGCGGAAATGTACCTTGAGACAATTCATGTCTTAAACCTTAAGGGGAATCAAGTTCGCTCTATTGATATTGTCAATGAACTTGAATACTCAAAACCGAGCGTAAGTGTCGCAATGAAAAACCTGAAAACTCAAGGGTATATCGCAATAGACGACGAAGGATTTATAACTTTGACCGCTAAGGGGCGAAAGATTGCCGAGACGATGTATGAAAGGCATGTTGCGATTTCCGATTGGTTAATTTTTTTGGGCGTTGATAAAAAAACGGCGGTAAACGACGCTTGTAAAATGGAACATGCCATGAGCGAGAAAAGTTTTACGGCTATAAAAAAACATATCGAAAATTGGAAGAAGGGCGACTATGCTCCCAAGAAAGAGTGAAGCGTTTTTAAGACTTCATCAAAATCAATTGGTTTACCTATATGACTGTTCATGCCGGCTTCAAGGCATTTTTCAATATCTTCTTTAAATACATTCGCGGTCATTGCGACAATGGGTACAGTTTTTGCCACCATAATATCCAGCGCTCTGATGCGCCGTGTCGCTTCATAGCCGTCCATTTCAGGCATTTGTATATCCATGAAAATCATTTCGTAATTTTTTGGATTTTCGGTAAACATGCGGAGAGCCTCCGCGCCGTTTTCAGCAAAGTCTATTTCTACTTTTGTCGGTTCAAGCAGAGTCTGTACAATTTCACGGTTAATTTCCACGTCCTCGGCAAGCAGTATGCGCCGTCCGGCAAAAATACCCGCAATGTCAGCCGCCTTCGATCTCTCCGAATGACGTTTGTCCACTCCAAGACATTCATTGATAACTTCCGCAACGGTAGAGGGGAACAGAGGCTTGGACAAAAATTTATCAACACCCGCCGCTTTCGCTTCATCGGCAATCGCGCTCCATTCAAGGGCGGAAATCATTATCACTATGGAGTTTTGCGATACGCGGGATTTTATCTCGCGGGTAAGTTGTAAGCCGTCCATAACTGGCATTTTCCAATCTATAAAATAAATATGATAACTGCCGTTTTTATCTATAAGTTTAAGCGCTTTTTCTCCGCTTGTGGCGACATCGCACATTAAACCGAAGCTATGCACTATCTCAAAGAAATACTTTAAAATATCCGCGTCGTCGTCTACCGTCAGGATACGGACATTGCTCAAATTTATATCGGGAGACAAGAACGTATTGGTTTCTTCCGTACTGCGCTGCAACCGAATAGTAAACGTAAAAACAGAACCTTTTCCCGGTTCTGACGTTACCCAAATATTACCGCCCATCATTTCCACTATGCTTTTGGAAATCGCAAGCCCCAGCCCCGTTCCGCCGTATTTGCGCGTTGTACTGGACTCGGCTTGTTCAAAAGCCTGGAAAAGTTTTTCCTGCTGTTCGGGAGTTATGCCGATACCGGTGTCGGTTATTGAAATTTGCAGGGTGTATATATTATTTACTTTTTCCGCAAGACGCACGGCAAGGGTGACGGCTCCTTTTTCCGGCGTGAATTTAATTGCGTTCCATAACAGGTTGGTAATGATCTGCGCTATACGCTGGTCGTCTCCTATGAGAATACGCGGAATGGAACGATCAATATGTACTGAGAATCTTTGCTTTTTCTCTTCTATGCGGAAGTTGACAACATTAACTACGCGCTTTAAAACTTTTTCAAGATCAAATTCCACGGGAGTAAGCTCAAATTTATTGGCTCCGATTTTGGACATATCCAAAATATCGTTAATTACGCCAAGCAGATGATTTCCGGCGTCCTCTATTTTTGTAAAGCAGTAATCTTTGCGAGAGGGGTCGGAGGCGGTTTTTCCTATCGTGGTCATGCCGATTATGGCGTTCATAGGCGTGCGTATCTCGTGGCTCATGTTGGCAAGGAACGCGCTCTTATGTCTATTCTCAGAATCCGATTTATTTTTTTTCGCATCAACGCGAATAAGAACGATTATCAATACCGATGCAAGCGCAACTCCCAATATAATAAGAATCATAAGCATATTGAATACAGGTTTATAATATAAATTCTTTTGCGTAAAAAATCCTAAACGCCATCCGTTGGAAAGCGTTCTGAAAAAACCGATGACAGATTCGCCTTTCCAGCTAACCCATTTGATTTCTGAAAGAGTTCCAAAGCGAATTAAATCATCAGTTATAGCTGAAAGGGGGATTGACGGATCGTACATTTTTTTCCCGAGATAATCGGGGTTGGAATGACCGAATATTATTAAATCCTGACTGATCAATGTTCCGTAGCTGTTGTCTTTTGCGAAAGCGGTATTAGCAATGTCTTTTCCGATATAGCCTGCTCTTACATCAATAGCGACAACGCCTAAACGAGCGCCGTTTTCCGCAAAAATAGCGCGGGAGTATGTTAAAACGGTTTCGCCTGTTACTGTATCTTTATACGGCGCTATTTCGGCAATGCCGCCCGCGGCTTCAATGGCGGCTTTGTACCAAGGGCGCTCCGTCGGCAAAAAATCATCCGGCATTTTCCACCCAATGCCGTTAATAAAAGTCGGTCCGTTCGGAAGTTTTTCGATATAACCGAAAGGACCGTTAGAACTTAAAACCTCATTCTTTTCTGAAAGCAAATGATTTGATATATCTTTATTATAAGCGATCAATTTCTCGGCGTCATATCCGTTCCGGATTAAATATTGTATAGATTGCGCATAATCATCCAGAATTGTGCGCGATTCAAGGAGTTCAGAATTGATTTTGCGTTCCATAGAATCAAGTTCACTATCCACATAGCGCGCCATATTGATCCGTACGATTTTGCCGGTGTAAATGTAACTTAATACCACCATCAATGAAAACGCAAAAACAGTGAAAAACAGTTGTACATAAAGGGATCTTTTTGCAAAAAAATTAGGCATTTTAATACTCATTAATAGTCTCCATGTAATATGGACATGAAAATCAATATTTCTTACGCTACATTATAGCATAATATTAGAAGTATGGCAAGGAAACGATAACCTTCGGAAAGTGTGTATAATTACGAAATTTCCATGTTTAAACTAACTGTCTGTGTTCCTCGGCACAAACCCGTGAATACTCCGCGCTCAATGGAACTGTCGGCGTAGTCGCGTCCTCTTGAGACAGCGATGTAGCCTCCGTCTATGAGTTTGTCGCGCGTTGGGTCTGCGGCGCAATATATGTTTTTTATCCAAGCTTCTACCCATGCGTGTGTTTCGCCGTAGCCGGAGGCAAAACCCGCGACATAACGGCAGGGGGTTTTATCAAGGCGCAGAATAGCGAGCAATATTTGCGCGTAATCTTGGCAGACGCCCTTGCCTATGTCAAACGCTTGCGCCGCCGAAGTTGAATTGGCTGTTGCGCCGCGTTCGTAGAGCAGGCGGGTGTGGACGGCGTGTGAAAAATGCCGGACGCGATCTAATTTATCTTTCGGAGCGGAAAGTTTAATGTCATTGTAGAAATCGGTAAGCCCTTGATGCGCGCGCGTCAACTCCGTAGGGTAGAGCAGTATGCGCGGCGGTTCGCCGGATTCAACATAAGGTTCGTCAGATACTTCCGCAGACCCTTCAATCCCAAAGCTGAAATGGCTGTGCGGCGCGCTGATTTGTCCCGCGAGCGCGTTGTTGCCGAAGTTGTCTACGGTCTGCCAGAGCGTATCAGGCGTAGGATCTATGTGTCTTGACAAGTTTGTTATCTGCTGCCTGTTGTCGTTATGCGGCAGTATTCTAAGCAGGAACTGGTGATCGGACGCAGGCGACGAAAACTCCAGTTTCGTTTGATATTGAAAACGGACGATGTTCAAGCGGCTTGCTCCTCAAACAGTTTGTTTAAACTGTCGAGCACTTCGTCAAAGCGCTCCTTGTAGTTTTCCTCTATCGCAAGGACTTCGACCAATACCGCCAGATGCTGCGCATTGCAAAAACCCTTGCGTACGCGCGCAAGCACATGGCACAACTTTTCGTATTCGTTGTTGATATGTTTGTAGTCATACGAAAACCTGAAGTACAGATCCAGCCGCTCGACAAGTTTGCCGCATTTGACAATCGTGCGCGCCTCGCTGCTGGCTATTTTGTCGTCTATACTGCCCCAGAACGCGAGCAGGTAATCAATGACCGGCATCAGCGACAGGCGCAGATTCTTGGCGTCATAACTGGAGCGGAATGCGTCAGCCGCAAGCTGTATGTAGGCGAGCGCTTCGCTGCCGATCACATTCCGGCATACAAGCGCGTTGTCGTACGCGAAGCGAAGCGTAGAGGTAAGGGTGAAGCAGTCTGCGTTATCGTACAGATACCCTTTTATAAAACGGTTGTGATCGCCGTACTTGTCCTCTATGTCCAAATTATCAAGGAATTCTCTGTAGGCGTTTTTATCCTTATCAAGAGATTTGTCGTGATAATTGAAGAACGTATTGAGCGTGGTATAGGCGCGCTCAGCGTATCTTCCCAGCCAGTATAAATTTGAACTGTTTTCTATCGAAATAGTACCCATGTGTCTTTAAATCCTCCTCCTTGCGAAGAATTAACAATAAACGATCCCTTGACGCGCGAGAAACGCGTAAGCCCGCTTGCCCAAACGCGCGTAGTTTCGCCCGTCAATACAAACGCCCTTAAGTCCGCTTTTCTGGGGATAGTGCCGCCGTTTTCGTTCATAATATCAAGGTCAATAAAATCTATGACCTCCTGCGATATAAACCGTCTGGGCTCATTTTTTATAAGAGTCTTGATTTCAGCTAATTTATCTTTGGACAGTTCGCTGCCGAACACAACGCCGTAGCCTCCGGCTTCCGACACGTCTTTTATGACAAGGCGCTTGATGTTATCAAGCGTAAACTTTAAATCGTCCTCGTAGAAGGGCAGATATGTCGGCGCGTTTTTTAGAATCGGCTCCTCATTCAGATAATATTTTATCATTTTCGGTACGAAGTAATAAATGCCCTTGTCGTCCGCTACGCCGTTGCCTGGCGCGTTGATTATAGCGACGTTCCCCGCGCGGTAGGCTTCCATGATGTGCGGCACGCCGATTAGGGATTCCGCAAGAAATGTCATGGGGTCGATGTATTCGTCGGAGATGCGGCGGTACACTGCGCCGACTCTCGCCTTTACGCCGAGGTAATCTTTCAGATACAGAACCGCGTCCTCAACGGTTAATTCCGACGCTTTGACAAGCAGCGCGCCTGTTCGCTCCGCGAAGTACGAGTGTTCAAAGTACGCGGCATTGTACCTGCCCGGTGTGAGAATCACGTTCAGTCCGCCGCGGTTTACAAAGTCCATTGTCTCATGTAGCATATCCGAGTAGTTGCGATTATCCCTGACATCGTTGTTTGAAAAAGCGTCCGGGTTGGCGATTCGGCTTAGTTCTCTGGCAATCAGCGGATAGGACGCGCCCGACGGTATACGCAGATTATCTTCCAGTATGTACCACTCGCCGTTCTTCGCCTGAACAAGATCGATTCCTGAAATGTGGCTGTACACGCCTTCAGGCGGGACGATGTTTGCGCATGGCGGCAGGTATCCTTTGGAAATATAGACAAATTCTTCCGGTATAACTTTGTCGGTGATAATTTTGGCGTCGGAATAGATGTCCCGCAAAAAGCAGTTCAGCGCGTCTACTCGCTGGATAAGACCTTTTTCCAGCAGCGCGAACTCATTATGAGAAATAATGCGCGGTATAGCGTCGTAGGGAAATAACTGTTCAATAAATTCCCCGTTTTTGTAGATACCGAACTTTACGCCGTACCGCTCCATGAGCTTGTTAATCTCATACGCGGTCGTCATCGACATTTCCACCCCAATACCTCCTGAAAAAACAAAAAAAAGAGCAACGGCTCCCGTTTAAATTTTGAGCGCCGTTGCTCACTTGTTATAATACTATATTTTACTTAAAAAATCAACATATAAGAGACTTTTATTTTTCAGTGTAATCAAGTAAATTAGGTTAATAAGTGTGCCAAATATCCTAAAACGGAGGCTTTGATGATAAAACATGTGTCTGTGGCGGAACTGCCTGTCGCGGAGAATTTCATTATACAGAAAAACCGTATCGAGAATAACGCGGGGCAGGCAAGCAAACGCGTCTGCGTTGTTACGGGGACTCACGGCGACGAATTGGAAGGGCAGTATGTCTGCGCGCGATTGGCGAAGATTCTGAACGACGGTAAACAAAAACTGTCCGGCATTGTGGACATTTATCCCGCCGTAAACCCGCTGGGAATAGATTCCATTACGCGCGGTTTTCCGATGTTCGACTTGGACATGAACCGCATATTTCCCGGCTCTCCGTCTGGGTCGCTCGCGGAAGTCGCGGCATACGACATTATACGCGACATCGAAGGCGCGGATATGTGCATAGACATACACTCAAGCAATATATTTCTGCGCGAGATACCGCAAGTGCGTATCAGCGAACAAAACGAGTCCGCGCTGCTGCCTTACGCGCTTATGCTCAACGTCGATCTGGTGTGGATACACACGTCGGCTACCGTTCTGGAATCGACTCTCGCGCACTCGCTCAACATGCGCGGCGTTAAAACGCTGGTAGTTGAGATGGGCGTCGGAATGCGCATCACAGAGAACTTCTGTATGCAGCTTGTGTACGGCATACTGAACCTTCTGCGCGAACTTGGAATGTGGAAAGGGGCTGGCGGACAAACGCGGGAGCCGCTTGTCTCGAAAGATCACGGCGTAGGTTTTTTAAATTCGGACGCGGGCGGAATATTTATTCCGAGCGCCTCGCATGGCAGTCATGTAAGCGCGGGAGATTATATCGGTATGGTAGTAGACCCGCTCACCGGCGCGGTTGTTGAGGAAACGATTGCGCCCTGCGACGGCTTGCTGTTTACGCTGAGGGAATATCCGGTTGTATTTGGCGGTTCGCTTCTTGCGCGGATTATGGAGGACTCCAAAAATGGTTAAGGACATTATATATTCGATTAAATCGCCGTACCGCCAGAGCATGGACGTAATAGCGTACACCTTCGGCTCAGGCGAACGCTCGTGCTGCATAGTTGGCGCATTGCGCGGCAACGAGATTCAGCAGATGGCAATCTGCGCGCAGTTGGTAGACACGCTGAAACGTTTGGAGGAAAACGGGTGCGTCGTCTCCGGCAAGAGCATAATGATCATACCGTGCGCGAATCATTATTCCATGAACATCGGCAAGCGTTTCTGGACAATGGACAACACCGACATCAACCGAATGTTTCCCGGATACGATCAGGGCGAGACGACGCAGCGAATCGCGGATGGGCTGTTTAAATTGATCAAGGACTATGTCTACGGCATACAGATGGCAAGTTTCTACCGCGAAGGCGAGTTTCTGCCGCACGTCAAAGTGATGGACAACGATTGCAGAAAGAGCGAAACCTACGATTCGCTCACGGACTTCGGTCTGCCCTACGGTCTGATAAGAATACCGCAGCCCTACGACACCGCGACGCTCAACTATAACTGGCAGATTTGGGGCTGCCAGGCTTATTCGCTATTCTCGACATACACAGAGCATATCGGGAAACAGTCCACGCAAACAGCCGTGAACGCGGTATTACGCTTCCTTATCGCCAAAGGGATAATCAAATGGGCTCTGCACGGCGGAATGCACACTCGCATACTAAACGAGGAATTGATAAAAGACGTCCAAACAAGCCGCGCCGGAATACTGAAAAAATACGTCGCGGTGGGCGACGAAGTAGTCGAGGGCGATTTGCTTTGCGAGATAATCCATCCCTTAGAGGGAAACACGATAGGTAGGATAGAATCGCCGACGGACGGAACGGTATTTTTCGCTTACAACAAACAGTTGGTAATGGAACATACCGACGTGTTTAATATAGTGCCGTTTTCCGGCAGTTAACTTACGCTTTAAACCTTTTCAACCTCAGCGCATTAGTCAGCACCGACACGGAGCTTAAACTCATGGCGGCGGCGGCGAAGACAGGATTGAGGAGCGGTCCTCCAAAGATGTACAGCAGACCCGCGGCAATGGGGATACCCAGCACATTGTAACCAAAAGCCCAAAAAAGATTTTGTTTGATATTGCGGATTGTCCGCTTGCTCAAGTTAATTGCTGTGGAAACGTCGAGCAGATCGGAACGCATAAGAACAATGTCGGCGGACTCCATCGCTACGTCCGTTCCGCTTCCGATAGCGATACCAATGTCCGCTTGCGCGAGAGCGGGAGCGTCGTTAATGCCGTCTCCCACCATTGCGACAAAGCGCCGTTGGCGTTTTGTCGCTTGGGAGAACAGCTTGCGCTGTTCTCCATGCTGGATTTCAGTATTTGTTTCTTGCAACATCTTGACTTCGGCGGATTTGTCCTGAGGCAGAACTTCCGCAAGTACGCGGTCAATTCCCACTTGCTTGGCGATGGCGTCCGCGGTTTTTTTGTTGTCTCCGGTAATCATGGCGACTTCGATTCCCATTTTGTGAAGACGGTTTATCGCCTCTCTGCTGGAATGTTTAAGCACGTCCGCTACCGCGACAATTCCGGCGATGCCGCCGTTAAGGACGACATACATCGGCGTTTTTCCCTCAGAAGCAAGACGGTCGGAAGTTGTGTCGAGTTCCGCAAGTGAAATGCCGCGCTCTTCCATAAGTTTGCGGTTTCCGATGAGGATAGGCAGAGCGGAAAGAGAAGCGTAGGGATTGGGAAGAGTGGAAAGTATTTTTTCCGCAGGCAGAGGGATTTTTGCCTCGATGCCTCTGCCGGGAATAGCTTTGAAATCCGTAACAGGCGGCAATACAAAACCGCGCTTTTCCGCCTCGCGGACAATTGCTGAGGCAAGGGGATGCTCCGAATTTCTTTCCGCGGCGGCGGCAAGTTGAAGGAAAAGATCGGCGTCCTTGCCCTGTTCCCTGTTTCCTGTTCCCCATTCTCCGCTTCCGATAATCACATCGGTTACTTCAGGCTTGCCTTCGGTAATTGTTCCCGTCTTGTCAAACACAATCGTTTGGATTTTGTGGGCGGTTTCCAATGCTTCGCCGCCCTTAATTAAAATGCCGTTCTCAGCGCCCTTGCCGGTCGCCACCATGATTGCCGTGGGCGTGGCAAGACCGAGGGCGCACGGGCAGGCGATGACCAGCACGGAAATAAAAATAGTCAGGGCGAATTCCGTTGCGGATTTTCCGGCGGGCAGACTGACAATGCCGGTCGACGCCGCAATGAACCACGCGATACCGGCGGCAAGCGCAACGGCGCAGACAACGGGCACAAAGTAACCGGAGACAATATCCGCCATTTGCGCTATCGGCGCTTTTGATCCTTGCGCGTCTTCAACAAGTTTGATGATCTGCGCCAGCGCGGTTTCATTCCCTACCTTTTCCGCCCTGAAGCAAAAATGCCCGTTACTGTTAATAGTTGCGCCGTAAACAGGATCGCCCGGCTTTTTTTCAACCGGCATGCTTTCTCCGGTGAGCATGGATTCGTCTACCGCGCTTTGCCCTTCGGTTACAACTCCGTCTACGGGAATTTTCGCGCCGGGCTTTACAACGATAATGTCGCCGACTGCCACTTCGTCAATGGGAATTTCTTTTTCTGTACCATTGATGATAATTATTGCCGTTTTAGGCGCTAAGCCCATAAGTTTTTTTATCGCCTCGCTTGTTCTGCCTTTGGACACCGCTTCAAGAGATTTACCCAAGAGAATCAGGGCGATAATCACTCCCGCGGTTTCAAAGTACAAAGATTCAACCGCGTGAAAATTTCCTTTGGTAATCTGAAACAAATTGTAAACGCTGTAAACAACCGCGGATGTGGTTCCAATCGCGATGAGCGAATCCATGTTGGGACTGCGCTGTAAAAGATTTTTAAAACCAACGGTATAAAATTTGTAACCCGCGATTATAATCGGTATGACTAAAGAAAGCTGCACGAGGGCGTAGAGCAGGGGAGCGTGCATTGGGTCAAGAACTTCGGGGAAGGGCAGGGCGACCCATTTGATCATGGGAGCCATTGCAATATACAGCAGGGGAAGTCCCAAAACCGCGGCGACAATAAATTTTGTCCAAAGGATTTTTATTTCTTTTTCCTTTCGGAGTTTATCTTCGTCTAAAGCATTTTTTGAAGTCTCAATTACTTCGTATCCGGCGTTGATGATTGCTTCCTTAATTGCCGAAAGGCGCAAGGTTTGCGGATCAAAAGTTAACGTCGCTTTTTCCGTGGCAAGATTTACCGCGGCTTTTTCAACGCCTTCCAATTTGTTCAACGCCTTCTCAACGCGCGCGGAACAGGCGGCGCAGTGCATACCGCCGACGGTCAGAGTTTCAGTTATCATTGTTTAACCTTCTTTTTTGGCTTCTGAAATTACCGTAATTGTGCTTCTGATCATTCCCATCCAGCAGGAATAGCGAAACTTGCCCGCCTTGGTGGGGGTAAACTCAATTACATTTTCACCCTGTTTAAAAACATACTCAATACCGTATTCGTTAATAAACGCGGCGTAATTACAACCTGTTATACTGCCCGGCGGCGCGGTGATTGTCCAGCGTACCGGAATACCCTGTTGCACAGTTATCGCCGGATAGCGGTTCGGTCTCAGCGTCGATCTGACAATTTGCACGCCGTTTTCAATTACCGGAACAAACTGTTTAGGTTCCGAGGGACCGGCGGCGTTTGGAGCCGGTTGTGGCTGCTGGTTAATGTTCTCGCGGTTTTCCTTCGGTATGTCGGCGGTTTTTACGGAAGCAGTCTTATCCGGCGAATTGGTAAACGCCGAAAGATTCCAGCCGTTGGAGAACATGACAAGTCCAAGCGCCGCGACAAGTATTGCTCCGATTTGCATAACGCGGCGGGAAAAATTTTGCCCCTTTGCGCCGCTTAGAGCGGAACTTGCCGCGCCGAGCGCGAACATCAGGGGAATTGTTCCGGCGCAGAAAAGGAACATGGATATACCGCCTTTTACGGGGCTTCCAGTGGAGAGCGCGTAAACTTGCATTGCCTGTAAAGGTCCGCACGGCATAAAGCCGTTAAGGAAGCCGACGATCAGCGGACTATGCGCGGTTTTTTGTTCGTCTGTTTTTTTTGCAAAGAGTTTCGGCATTTGCGGAATGAAACGCCGCAAAGCAGGAAACAGTCCCAGCATATTTATTCCCATGATCACCATGAAGACTCCGGCGATAAGCTGCACAATTCCCTGAAAACGACCGGACAAAGTAATCACAGAGCCTAAAGCGCCGACAAGAACTCCCGCCGCCGTATACGATACAAGCCGTCCTGAGTTGTAGAGAATACCGGGTAAGAGTAAAGAAAAATTAAACGACGGTTTGGAGCCGGCTGTTTGCGCGTCCGTAGGCGCGTTTCCTTTTTTTAAAGTTTGCGAAAGATTGATTCCGCCGCACATGGCGATACAGTGAACGCCGGTAAGCAGTCCTATAACCAGTAACATTCCGTACCCCATGCCTTCTTGCGCGAGCGGGAAAGCGGCGGCTAACTCGCTTGTTGTGAATGTCCGCAGCAACATAAACAGAGCGAGGATAATTACCAGCGTCCCGATGATACGCGGGATTGTTTTTTGCGGAGATATTTTCTCCTGCCCTTCAATCGCCTGATACCCCAATTCCTGAATTATCGCGGAAATTTTATCAAAGCCGATTATTTCAGTATCGTAAGTGACAACCGCGTGTCCGGTGCGGTAATTTACCGCCGCTTTTTTAATACCCGCTGTTTTTTTTAATTCTTTTTCTATTATATTCTGACAGTTTACGCAGTACATACCGCCGACGCGGAAAGAACGTTTTTGTAAACCTTGCTTTTCCGTTGTTTCCATATTAAACCTACCTTATTTGTATATAATAGCATATTTAGCTATTAAAAACCATCAGGCGGCGGTATATCTTTACAATCGTAGGGAGCAAGGACGATATCAATGTCTTTAACAATATCTTTGTCAATTTTTCCGGTATCCGCCATTTCGTTAATTATCTTCATGGTATCAGCGTGATTACGTCCGGGGTGATAGGGTCTTTCTTCGCATATCGCCTGATACAAATCCAGACACACTAACAGCTTGGAATTAAAATCCAAATCATTAACTTTTTTCCCAAAGGGATAACCGTTGCCGTCCGCTTTTTCATGGTGATTGGATGCCCATTGGCATATAGTTTCGAATCCTTCAACATCTTTAAGAAGTTCCCATGTTATACGAACATGCCGCTTGATAATATCAAATTCTTCATTGGTAAGTTTGCCGGGTTTTTCCAGAATTTCAGATGGGATAGCCAGTTTGCCAAGATCGTGCAAAGCCGCCGCAAGGTACAGTTCTGAAAGTTTTTCCATATCATATTTGTAATACTTTCCCATAAACCACGCTTTATTGGCAATCTGTGTTGAATGTTTATGTGTAAAAGCCGATTTGTAGTCGATGATCCTTGCCACGAAACCCGCCAGACCTAAAACAGTTTCCGTTTGTACATCGACAGTCCAGGGAGACAGAGAATCTACCGCCGTTTGTTTAATGACATCGTCTTTGAGAGAAAGAATGGTAGACCAGTCTAGAATCTCAAGCATGGTTTGCGCCGCTTTTTTACCGTAGTGTTTTCCGGTTTCATTAACAATTATGTTTCTTATACCGGGCAATTCTTCCTGTGTCAGTCTTTGAAGATGATATTTAGCGTCAAGAGAGTCGGCAATGGTGATAAGTTCCGCTTCAAGCGGACCTTCCCCTTCCCGTATGCCGAACGGTCCCGTGCCGTCGGCGTGTTCATGGTGATACAGAACAAAGTCTTTTACATTTGTTTTAAAACAGAGCGCGTCCACATTCCGCTGACCAATCTCGCAATGTTTTTTCATTGCCTTATCGCTGTCACCGTCCATTTTTTCGGAAAGTATATATTCGGTAAGAGCGCTGTCATGGAGCAATGCGCAAACCGTAAGGGCGGTTATTTCCTCTGTGTTTTTTCCAAGGACTTTTCCCATTTTTGCGCAAAGAACGGCGATTCGTTTGCCGTGATTGGTACTGGTTCCTACTAGCTCGCTTTCTACAATATCTAAAGCGGCGGCTATAGACTTGATAAGCGAATCCATTCGCACTTTTACCATAATTATCTTAATTATATACAGGTTATCAATATTATAAAAGGTATTTACAATAATAATTTATATTAATAATATATTAATTGAGTATGCCTGAAATTAAGTTTAACAAATATATATTAGTTTGCTTTTGTTTCCTGTTTTTTTCTTTGATTTTTTCCTGTTCCGCTTCAAAAAATGTAAAAGGTTCGGAAAGTGCAAATAATAAAAGGGCGGAACCTGTTATGGTTTATTACGAAGGCGATTTACTCAATATCTTTTTTCACGCGCTGATTGCGCATCCGGAAATTGCGTTTAATGGGAAAAGGAAAGATCATTATAAAGAATGGTTTGTTACCGCGGATGAATATAAAAAAATACTGAATGAACTCTATTTACAAAATTATGTATTGGTAGATATCAAAGAATTTTATACCGTAACGTATACAAACAATGTAAAAACCGTTAAAGCAAATAAATTACTGGTTCCAAAAGGGAAAATGCCTCTCGTTTTATCCGTTGACGATTTATCTTATTATGAAACTAACAGGAAAAATGGGACAGTACATAAACTTATAATTGATAAAAACGGCGGCATTGCGGCATGGACAGATGGTCCCTCCGGCGGTGAAATATCCTATGATCTGGATATTATTACCATTACGGAAGATTTTATTAAAAAGCATCCTGATTTTTCGCTCCGCGGAGCAAAAGGCATTATTGCGCCTACGGGATTTGAAGGAGTGCTGGGATACCGGACGCAAGCGAAGAATTCAAAAACCGCCGGGTATCAGCAAGAAATAGAAAACGCCGTTAAGGTGGCAAACAAATTAAAAGAACTGGGGTGGCGTTTTGCATCGCATAGCTACGGACACTTGAATATGCCGGAAGCGTCTATGGAAAATTTTTTAAATGATCTTGATTTATGGGATAAAGAAGTAAAACCGATTTTGGGCGAGACGGAGCTTTACATATATCCCTATGGAGCGACGCTGGAAAATCAAAGAGAAAAACATAAAATACTGCGCGACAGAAATTTTAATTTATTTTTCGGCGTTGGCAATGGATACGGTTATAAAGTCGGTCCCAGATCGGAATATATTTTTTTAACACGCAGAAATATTGACGGTTGTTATTTCAGGTTATTCAGAAACAGCGATAAAAAAATATTTGATATTGATAAAGTAATGGATAAACAAAGCCGGGGTATCATTAAGTAAATCTATATCTCGTAATGCCAAAAGTCCATCTGATCTAATTCTATGTGAGATGAAATATTGCCGCTGCTCTTAAACTGCAATTCCGGATTTTTTACGCTGACTCTTGTTTTTTCCGGTACAGAGCGTATCACAAAAGCGTTGCCGCCGACTACCACGCCTTCGCCGATAGTGGTGTCTCCTCCCAAAATACTTGCGCCTGAATATATCGTAACATTATCGCAAATGGTCGGGTGGCGCTTTACTCCCTTTATACTCTGTCCCCCTTTTGTGGACAGCGCGCCAAGAGTTACGCCCTGATACAATTTTACATTGTTCCCGATAATAGCTGTCTCGCCTATTACAATGCCTGTACCGTGGTCAATAAAAAAATATTTGCCTATTGTCGCGCCCGGATGAATGTCAATGCCTGTCGCGCTGTGCGCGTATTCGCTCATAATCCTTGGTATAAGCGGCACGGAAAGCAAGTACAGTTCGTGCGCTATCCTGTAAATCATTGTGGCGTAAATGCCGGGATATGATATGACGATCTCCGCCTTGCTGTACGCGGCAGGGTCGCCGTTATACGCCGCTTCAATATCTTTTTCCAAAAAATCTTTGATAGTCGGAATTTTCAAAATAAATTGGCGCGTTATATCCCACGCTATTTTGTCAATCTCGTTTTGATCTGTGTCTTTGTACCGCAGGTCATAACGCAGAGCCAATCTTGTTTGCGCGGCTAGATCATTGGAAACTTCTTCCAGCATGACATTGAGTTTATTTTTTACAGAGCCGCTTGTTAAAACGCTCTCAAAAATTCCCGGGAACAGCAGATGCTGCAATTTGCCGATAATTTCGATTATGACCGATTTTACCGGCTGTTTTGCGACATCGCGCTTCTTCTGAAAGTCGCTCAGTAACTCAGCGGCAATTTGTTCTATCTCTTGATCGATTTCCATAGTGAAGTTTCCTATGATTTCACTTACAACGCCAATTCTCTAACCGCGATAACCAGCTTATCAATTTCCTCGGCAGTATTGTAGAACGCTATCGTCGGGCGCACTGTCGCTTCCAATCCGAAGCGGCGCAAGATAGGCTGAGCGCAATGGTGTCCGGCGCGAACCGCGATACCGTGGCTTGCAAGATGTTTGCCTACCTGCTCAACGCTCGCGTTATCAAGCACAAAGGACAGAACGCTCGCCTTCTCCGCGGCAGTGCCGATAAGGCGCAGACCGTTAATGCGCTTAAGCTCGCGGGTCGCGTAATCAAGCAGCTCGTGTTCATACGCGCTGATGTTCGCTATCCCAATGCCGGAAACATAATCAAGCGCCGCGCCAAGTCCTACCGCGTCGGCAATATTGCCGGTTCCGGCTTCAAACTTGGATGGCGCGGGATTGTATACCGTGCGTTCAAAAGTTACGTCCCTTATCATATTGCCGCCGCCCTGATACGGTTTGGCTTCTTCAAGAGCGTCCGCTTTTCCGTACACCGCGCCTA
>Ga0268262_10003485_pt1 | contig 16986 bp, 15 predicted proteins | sample TergutNc150P3_FD_190354 | JGI IMG/M metagenome (GOLD analysis project Ga0268262, IMG submission 190354) | Nasutitermes corniger P3 segment gut microbial community from laboratory colony in Florida, USA - Nc150 P3 (SPAdes) (version 2) | ecosystem: Host-associated > Arthropoda: Insects >... | reverse complement strand
TAAGTCTTCTGTGTAATCGTTGCAGCTCTTCGGGCGGAAGCACCTTAATCACCTTATCGGTTGTTTTATCAATGACCTTGACAATGACTTCATTTGATTGGTGATCCACTACAAACTGGAGCTTTTTGTTGAAGGTTTGACTGATTTGCTCTATATCCGCCGCCACGCGGTGAATAGGGTGAGAATCCCGGTCATTTCCCGGTAATGAGGCAGTCAATGATTCAGCGACAGCCCGCTGTCGTGCTCGTAATTGCGCTTCCGAAACTTCCGGAGCGGGGGTAAACCTGACGCCGGAACTGATACTTGAGATAGGCATGTTCATAGCAATACCTCCCTGTCAATAAAACCGCCTGCCGTCCCTGGCAAGAGCGTGGGTCTGTTCAGGAAATCGCGTCAGCTTTGTTGACGAGTTATTTCCTGAACAGCCCTTGATTCCCAAACCCCGGGTTTGGGAAAAAGATTGAAAATAAAGGACGGGAAGGGCGCGAGCTTCACCGTCCTCGACATAATTACCGCCGACTTTACACCGCCGGCATTATGCCGCACATTCAAAAGACAACGTCCAGCAGTCTCTCAAATGTTCTTACTAACTAATACAAAGCAAAAATGTCAGCGTTTAGCCGAGCAGCTGCAGCACGGATTGTGTCCGCACATTCGCCTGGGCCAGCATCGCAACGCCCGCCTGGGACAGAATGGAATCCCTGGTGAAACCCACCACTTCGGACGCCATATTCACATCCCTGATGCGTGATTCCGCAGCCTGCATATTTTCAGACGCGATAGCAACGCCTTGAGCCGCTATTTCAAAGCGGTTCTGATAAGCGCCCAGATCCGCCCGCTGCCGATTGACCTTCTGCAACGCGCTGTCCAGCGCGCCGATAGTCAGGTTAGCATCCTCAACGGTGGCAATGGAAACCATGCCGGCATCTCCCTGCCGGTCTGTCAGACCCAGGGCCGCCGTGGTCATGGTGCCAATGAAGATCTGTTTGTTCTGATCCATGTTGGCGCCGACTTGCAGCTGCATTACTTTGCCTACCGCAGAATCCCGGGCAAAAGCGCCGGTCAGCATATTCATGCCGTTAAACTGGGCGTGGCTGGCAATCCGGTTCACTTCGTCTACCAACTGTGATATTTCCACCTGGATCATCATGCGATCTTCATCGGTGTAAATACCGTTGGCTGATTGAACCGCCAATTCCCGAATGCGGCCCAGGATGTCCTGGGTTTCCTGAAGGTAACCTTCAGTCGCCTGAATAAAGGATACGCCGTTCTGGATATTGCGTTCAGCCTGATTTAAGCCGCGAATTTGACTCCGCAGTTTTTCGGAGACCGCAAGCCCGGAAGCATCGTCTCCGGCGCGGTTGATCCGCAGTCCGGAACTCAGCTTCTCCAAACTTTTGGAAATATCAAGCTGAGTTACGCCGAGTTGACGATCGGCGAACATGGCGCTCATGTTGTGATTAATTATCATATAACCCTCCATGTGTTGACTTATCCCGGCCATCCATGCCGGGATCGCACCGCGGAAACGGCCGTTTCAAGGATGGTTTCGCGCCGCCACCCCCAAAAAAACCGCAATACGGAACGAAACGGCCATCATTGCCATAAAAGCAAAAATGAGCGTTTCATGCCGTTCCGCGCATCAACGAAAGGTTTTTTTCAAAGAACTTAGCTTGTTTCGCAACCGGGTTAAAAACCTTTGGTCTTGAAACAGCCTTAAAGCCGGAAAAGGCCGAAGGAGGGGAATCCGGCTTTCCGCGTCCAGACGCCCCTCCAAGATGAATTATACTACATTATTGCAAAAGTTGCAAGACCGAAGTGCCCCGTTGGTTGGCTTGCGCCAGCATGGCGGTTCCGGCTTGAGTGAGGATCTGGTCCCGTACATAGCTCACCATATGGGTAGCCATGTCGGTATCCCGGATCCGGGACTCGGCTGCCTGCATGTTCTCGGCGCCTATATCAAGGCCGCGAACCGCATGTTCCAGCCGGTTCTGATAAGCGCCCAGATCGGCGCGTTGCTTGTTGACCAGCTTCAGGGCAGAGTCAATCGTGCTGATGGTGCGGTTGGCATCCTCCGGAGTCTGCAGAGTGATGATAGAACCGTCACCGACGTCACGAATACCCAGTCCCTCTGCGGTCATGGTGCCGATAAACGCCTGGATCCGCTGATCCATATTGGCGCCAATGTGGAACCACATGGAGGCGGTGGGGATATTCTGTCCGGTTGGGCGGGCAAAACGTCCGGTCAGCATGTTCATGCCGTTAAACTGGGCATGGCTGGCGATCCGGTCAACCTCACTGACGAGCTGAGAAATTTCCACCTGGATGTACATTCTGTCTTCATCGGTATAGATGCCGTTGGCAGACTGAACCGACAATTCACGGATGCGTTGAAGAACATCTTCAGTTTCCTGGAGATAACCTTCGCTGACCTGGATGAAGGAAATATCATTGGATGCGTTGAACGAGGCCATATTGAGGCCGCGGATCTGCGCCCGCAGTTTCTCGGATACGGCCAGGCCGGAAGCGTCGTCACCGGCGCGGTTGATCTTCTGGCCGGAAGAGAGCTTTTCCATAGTCTTGTTGAGGTAGACTTCGGTAACCTTGAGGGACCTGTCCGCAAACATTGCGCTCAGGTTGTGATTAATGATCATACGATCCTCCTTGAAATGTACATGGCAAGAAAATTGCCGAGGCATCCTTGCCTCTTGTTGGGCTTATTGTATCCACCGCGATAACCGCGGAATTTCCGCAGGGCTACAACTTACCTTACTTCATTTTCGGCGGAACTAAAGTAAAACTTGAGCTTTTTTTTACGAAAGATTTCACACAAAGATCACGAAGGAAGAGAAGATCACAAAGAGGGGATTAGGGGGTTATTGGGAAGGGCAGTACGCCATCTATGGTAGAGCGTCCGCAGAGCGCCATGATAAGGCGATCCAGGCCGAGGGCGACGCCGGAACAGGGGGGAAAGGCCCCCTTATCGAATAGTTTCCCGTAATCAGGGTCTACCCGGTGTTTGACCAGCGCTTGCCGTTCTTTTGCCGCGGTTTCGCTGGTAAAAAAGTCACGTACGCGCTGGGCGTCGGTTTCTTCGGTGAAGCAGTTTGCCAGTTCTATGCCGTTATAGTAAAGTTCCCAGCGTTCGACCGTTTTGCCGTCCGCGTTCTGGCGCGCCAGGCAGGGGACAAAGGCCGGGTAATCCAGCAGAACGATGGGCCGGTTGTGTTTTAACTGGGGTTCAATCGCGTGAATAAAAATCAAATCGTACAGTTCAACCGTTCCCATGCCCTTAGGCGGGTTCAGACCCAACTTGCGGGCTGTGGTTTCCATTTTTCCCGGTGTCGCGGCGGCGGCAAACAGGTCAAAACCGGCGTAACGGGCAAAGGCTTCCGCCACGGTTATGCGCTCAAAAGCAAAATCAAAGCGATCGGGCGCAAGGAATTGAAACAGTTCTTCGGTTAATTGCAGCGAATCCGAATAACCGGCGTTCATGGTGTAGTATTCCAGCATGGTGAATTCGGGGCTGTGGAGAAAGCCGGAAGATTCTCCGTTGCGAAAGCATTTGCAAATTTGGTACACATTGACCTGATGGCGGGCGATGATTTTTTTCATCCATATTTCCGGCGAGGGAATCAGCCACAGCGGTTCGCCGGAACCGGAAGGAAGAACGCGGCGGGTTTCAAAAACCTCAAGGCAGGATTCAGGGATAAGGTCGGGTGACAGCAGAGGGGTGTCGAGTTCGAGGTAATTTTTGCCGTCAAAAAAGGAACGTACCTGGCGGATGATCCGCGCCCGTTCCTGCAACATTTCTAAATCCACGCTATGCCAACCGCCTCACCGTGTCTTTCCATTTGCGGCCCCGGTCAAATTCATTGAGGAACATCCCGAACGAAGCGCAGCCGGGAGACAGGGCTACACGATCCCCCGGCGCGGCGACTTCCAGGGCGGCGGCGACCGCCTTATCCAAATCGTCGAAGGGGCCGCGATAGGCTATGCCCGCGTCATGAAACAGCGCGCGCAGTTTTTCACTGCCGGTACCTGCCAGAAGGATAAGAGCCTTCGCCCGCCCGGCGGCCTGTACCAGCGGGGAGAAGTCAAGGTTTTTGTCGGTACCGCCGGTAACGAGAATTAAGCGCCCGCCGTCTTTATCGCCGCCAAGGGCTTCCAGCGCCGCCGCCGCCGCTTCGGGAATGGTAGCCGCGCTGTCATTGTAAAAACTTATCCCCCCCGCCTGATGAAACAGTTCCAGCCGGTGTTCAACGCCGGGAAACGTTTCCAAACCCTTCCTGATAATTTCCGCCGGCAAGCCCAGACCAAGCAAAGCAAGACCGGCGGCGAGGAGGTTTTGCTTTTGATGGCGTCCCGGAACAAGGGGCCGCGCCGGAACGATTTCAACCGGTTTTCCATCGCTTAAACGGGCGCAGCCGGGGCCGTCAGCCCCTTCAATCCAGCCGCCGCAAACCCCTTCCGGTAAAGGCGATCGGGAGTACATCAGCGGGACAGCCTTGCTCTCGGCAAGGAATCCCCTCCCCCATTCGTCATCGGCGGCAACGGTAAAATCGGCAGAATCCTGTCCCTGATAGATAACCCGTTTGTCGGCGACATAAGCTTCCATTGAACCGTAACGATCTAAATGATCGGGCATAATAGCGGTCAGCACGGCGGCTTTCGGCTTGAGTAACATGCTATTAGCATGGTTTTTATCGGTTGTGCGCCGCCCCTTCAAATCCCCCAACTGCCAACTGGACAGTTCCAGCACCACGTCATCGCCTTCCTTCAATTCATCCAGAAACGTAAGGGGCGACACGGTAATATTGCCGCCCAGGTAGGCCTTACCGCCCGTTTTCTTTTCGCCGGAACGCGCCAGCGCCCAATGCAGGGCGGAGGCGGTGGTGGATTTGCCCTTGGAACCGGTTACCGCCGTCAATCGGGCGGGGGAAACTTCGAGAAACAGGGAAATATCGGTCTCAATACGCCGGGAAGCGAGCCGCGCGGCCTGCAAAAAGGGGGAATCGGGGGGAACGCCGGGGTTTTTTATCACCATGTCGGCGTTTTTGAAGTCGTCAAGCTCGTGTTTACCCAGCACATAGCGGACAGATGCCCGGCGGGAACCATCTTCGCGTGCCGCTTCAAGCTGTTCGATAGAGGGGGCAAGGGTCTGCCCATCCCTTAAATCGGTAACGGTCAATTCCGCCCCGCGTTTCAGGAGGAAGCGGGCGGATTCCAGCCCCCCGCCGTGCAGTCCCAGCCCCATGATAAGGACTTTCATTCCCGCGTAATCCATGTTACAGTAATACCATGCAAGAGAGACGCCCGGCAACAGGCGGACGCGGACAATGGAGTCCACATGGCGCAGAATGAGATATGTTCCGCCGTATCGGTTTTAGACGACACGGGATCTCCCCAAAATTTCGGTTGGTCCCGTCAGCCTGATTTTTTTTATGATCCCGCGTTAGTGTGGGCGCCCCGGCGAAAATTCTCGGAATCGGATCGTTATATTGTATTTAATCCCACCCACATGGTCATTTTTGAAATTCGGGATGACGGCTATCTGGGCAGTATGGGCGCAACCGTTGTATCAATAAAGGATAAAAAACGCTCAACCCAGATTTTTCATTCTATTTTGCCGTTTGGTTCCTATGAAATGCCTTCGGGAAGCCGGAACGGGTCTATTCATTACCGGCGCAAGAAAATGATTCTGGATTTTGTTCCGATGGAAAGCGGGGCGCGAATAATCAAGGCGGACATTCCCCGGTTCGGGCGCCACCGCAGTTTGAGGGGTGAGTTGGTACTGACCGAGCCGGCCGCGGCGGAATCGCTGGTATGCAATCTGCCCTGGCGAAACGACAAAAACGCCTTCCGGTATTCCCGCCGTTCGCCCTGGTACACGGTGGAAGGAGTCATCCAACTCGGCACAACAGAGATAATTTTTACCAGCGGAAACGCCTGGGGAATTTTTGACTGGAACCGCAGCATCCGCCCCCGCGCCGACGTCCGTTATTGGGCCGCTTCCTGCGGCCTCAGCGACGGGCGGCTCATCGGTTTCAGTATCGGACACGGTTTAATAGATTCCTCCGCCGGTACGGAAAACGCTTTTTTTGTAGACGGCCGTATCCACAAACTTGACCAGGCGACATTTCACATCCCCCCGTCAAACTGGCTTTCTCCCTGGCATTTTACCAGCAATGACAACCGTCTTGAAATGGACTTTCATCCCTTCCAGGAACGCATCGACCGCCGCCGGATGCTGCTCTACTCCGCCAGCCGCCGCCAGGTCTACGGCAATTTTTCAGGCAAGGTTGTTCTGGACGACGGCGCGGTAATGGATTTTCACAATCTTACCGGCTTTGCCGAACGGAATAAAACGCGGTTTTAAGGGTAGCGGCAGTTATTGACAGTTTTGGTGGTTTTGGGGCATAGTGAAGGAGCTTGCGGCATTTTTCAATTAACACTGCGGCACTGACGCCCACCTAAAGGTGGGCTTGCATTGGCTGGGTACTGTAGCATTACTGGTGCCTGGGCTGTTTAGGTTTTATTGGCTGTAACACCGCTTGACGCGGTGATTTAGGTTAGCCGCCTTAGCTCAGCTGGCAGAGCACTTGACTTGTAATCATGAGGTCTCCGGTTCGATTCCGGGAGGCGGCTCGAAAGGCGGTTGTTTGAAAAACAAAAAGCCTTGTGTTTTTTGTGTGTTATTCGGGGAGTTTCCAGAGTGGTCAAATGGGGCAGACTGTAAATCTGTTGGCTCAGCCTTCGAAGGTTCGAATCCTCCACTCCCCATAAATGAGCTAATTCCTTATGTGGTAAGGAATTACGGACTTTTTACTACCCGACAACGGGCGTAATTAGTACTGAAAATAAAAACGACATATAAAACGACACATAAAGTCGTTTTTAATGCCGTTTTGTTGGAGAGTACTATGAACGCCTACCCTTTCTCTTTATTCAAAAGAAGCGACCGCCCCGCCCCTGTTTTCTCGTTTCATTCAAGGACAAAGACGGCAAATACCTACCCCCAATATCTACCAAAAAGAAAGTCGAAAATGAAGCCTTACAAGTAGCCTTTCAATGGCTACGGGACGGTATTCCCCAAAAGCAAAACACCGTCAAGGTACATAATCTATCCCTACGGGAAGTTGCACGCAATCCCTATTGATGGAAGTACTCTTGAAAAGATATGCGCCGCCCTCGAATGCCAGCCGGGAGATGTTATTGAGTATATTCCTGAAAAATAGAAATCCTTAATAGTTAGCATAACTATTCTCTAGTCTGATTAATCAGAAAGTATATCTAAAAACCCCTTTATATATTCTCCATTTATTCCCCTGGTTTGCAAATTCTCAAGTATTACTCTTGCTTCAGTTTTGCGTCCCTGACGATACAAGACTATACTTTGAAAATACAGTATATCCGGACGGTTGGGTTCCAGATTAAGCGCACGATTTATCAACTCTTCCGCCTCTATATACGCGTATTGTTCCAGAGACTCCTCTGCTTGAGATACCAGTTGAGACGCGTTCACCATCTTGAAGTAAAGTACGTTCATGGGGTCATAGGTAAAAGTATCTTCTACAAGCTCATAGCCCGTTTTTTCCAATTTGACGGTATATTTACCACCTTTTCTGAATTCCAAAACAAAACGTCCCTGCAAATCGGATTCTGTATATTTTTTTTTATTGATAAAAACAGTAGCGCCGTATACTGGGGTATTTTCGTAATCGTAAATCATCGCATACATCATGCCTGAATCGTGTATTGCGCGTTTGGGAGTCGAGATAGACCGACAACCAGCCAATAACGCTACCAGAGAGAGCGTAAAAATAATCTTTTTCATTCCTTATCACCTCCTGTTGATTTCATATAGGTTTCCTTCAATTTGCATTTGTATGGTTCCCATTGGCGTTATGGTATATCGATTTTCCCCCTCAGCGATATTTTCCAGCCGCAGTATGGCTCCATTTCGGGTATTCTTTACATAAATAAACTGGCTTCCAGTATAATCACTGGTAGCTCCGACATACACAAGCCATGGAGCTGGTTCTATTCTTACCGATGGAGGTAGAGAAGGCGGGAGAATGGATACCGGAGATGTTTTTATCATTTGAGATTGCGGAGGGGGAGGATTATAAAAATGCCGGCTTATACCAGTTACTGGGGCTTCCTTATACGGTTCAATGGTATCTGTCCCGTCTTCAACAATTGTTTCCGCCCTTACCCTGAAAAGCCCGTCTACTGCATTCTGAGGCGCCAAATTACGAATTTGTACCAAGGTAAATATCCATCCGTTATTATTGATTGATGCTTCCCGCAGAAAATTAAGAAAATTACCGCTTGCCGCTTTGATTGAAAATTCGATTTCCCGATCGTTTCCCACTGTTAGATATTGGTACGAATTAATGGAACACCCCCATTTTGACAATAGTCCACGTATATTAACACCAAAATCCGAAGGACGCAGCTTTCCCTGATTCTTGTCCTCTTCTTTTGCGATAAGGGCTTCCAGAATAACGACCTGTTCCCTTGTGGAAAGCGAAGTATCAATGTTCTCTTTTTCCGGTAGAACGGTACCGCTAATGGTAAAACGCTCCCCGTTTCTCAAAGGATGAATTTGCTGTAGCATGGGATTCTGAACTTTAACAGTATCTTCAAATACTCTAAGAATTTTCAGAGAATCGGAAGCTTGGGTTTCCATTTGAAAAAAACCATCTTTAATCGTAATGGAGCTAATTCGCACCTTGTCATCCAAACAACGGGAAATAGTATCTATAGTTTCATAAGGACCAGCGGTTTTATGCTCCATAAGCTGGCGATAGCGCTCCTGTAATGCAATAATCTGCCGCCTGTCCTTCTGCTCTGCTTCAACTCGCAGTTTTTCTTCTTCTTCCAATAATTTTATTCGGGATATTTCATCTTTATTCATTTGACGCTGATTATAAATATTGTAACCTATCGCTCCCATAACCAATAGTACAAAAAACACTAAGCCCCATTTTTGAACTCTTCTCGCAAGGGAAAGATGATCAAAAAATGAATAGGTATACAAAGGGAATTTACCCAATTCATGTTCAAGAATATGTATTATAATATCAAAATTGAGTTTATAATTGCGAAACAGATGGGCATCATTTTCATGACAGAAGATATCAATTTTCTTATTTTCTTCGCCAAAAAATCGAATAACGGTCTCAAGAGAAACAGCGTCATCTCTCGTTTTAACCTCTGATTTTATGAGCGCCCCGTTCTCAATCAAAATAAATTCCGCCCAATTCGAATCTATAAAAAGTACACTGGCGTTTCCCCTGAAAAAATATTTCATGGTAAACAATGTAGAAACAGGAAGCGGTTTATAAGGCGATGTTGGATTCAGAACAAAAACAAGATAAGATTTCTTTTTCCGGTTATTTCGCTTTATAACCAAGGAACGGTCATTGAGCTCTTCAGGAAACAAACCAACCAAATGATTTCGCACAGCATTTTCCAGCGCCTTCCCTTTCAAACGAGGTAAATCCAGAATGAAGAGAGAAAATGATGACCTTGGCAACATGGTAATATTTTGTGTTCTATGGCTCATATCGTATGTTCCTGTCTATAAGCGTATATTGCGCGATTTCCTGTATACCGCCATCTTTCTTCGGGATTGCGGCAATAATCGCCTCAACATACATCCCCGGCCTATAGCAAAAAATAATTTTCCAAAAAGCCGTCTTTGTACCAAGATAGGTAAACAAAGCATGGTTTTGGGGGATTTCCAAATACGATGACAGATCGGAAAGTATAACCTGTCCCTGTAACAATTTATTTCTCAGCGTTTCTGCCTTTTCTGATGGTTTCTCAATTTTAAAATCTGGCCGCATGATAAGCGGCGTAATAATATCCGGAGAAACCATATTTACATTCATGAGAGGCATCTCATTTACCAGCGGGAAAAGGGATTTTAAATCGCTGGTTTTATATGACGCGCTTGCAACACTGAAAGCGAAAGAACTTGTCTGTGAGGTATGTATCCAACCGTACGAAACACAGGAATCCCATGCCTCGTCCCGTAAAAAACTTCTCCATACCGTTTTAGCGGTTGATAATCCATGACTGTTTCGCCACGCAATAAATTCCGAAGGGTTTCCACCACGAAAAAGGAATTCTTTTAATTTTGTATCATGTAAATCACTATCGGTCAGAAAATCAAGATGGTAGCCGCTTGAAATATCCATGATTGCGAGACTGTAATCAGCATATTTATTCTGCAAATGAAAAAGTAATGGATTGTCGACAGCGTCATATTCATAGCCTCTTAACGGCTGGAAAGACTGCACGATTTCCTTCAACAGATTTTCCGCTTTTACTTTTTCTTCCTGCTCATAACTGTTTCTTCTAAAATAGGTCATGTTTGTCTGAATAAACAATACTGAACCTGCAAACATTGCCGATACAAAGAACAAAATAATTACCGCCCCTAATTCTACCGATCCTTTTTCTCTTCTCATTTTTGCCTCTCCGTAACTTGCAAAAAAGGAAATAACGCGGATGTTTTTATGTGTCTGTTACCTATGGTATAACCTACTGTAATACCCCTTGGTAAACCCGAAGAATCATATAAGATAGAAATTTCCTGTATGTATCTTCCCTCTTTTGAACGCCACAACTCATTTTGAAATTCCACTATTGATTCTTCCGGTTTTAACCAATAAGGAACATGCAGGGAATCTGCCATTTCACGAATAAAACGATCTGTTTCCAGTATTTTATGAGCAGTCCTAATGACAACAAGCGATTTTAAATTTGCTCTGGTAGCGGTAGAAAACGCGACAATAACGCAATAACTGACGGTTAAAATTAACGCAATGGATACTAATGTTTCCATTAACGTGAAACCATAGCTACGGTTTGTTTTATTTGAGTATATTTCTAACTGCTTCATTTCTGGTTTGAATTTCCTGCTCCGTTTGTTCAAGCAAAACAGCGCTACGATGAGAAAATACGGTAATTCCTGCCAACACCGACGCAAAACAGAGAACTACGATAAACAAGGCCAACAAACTCCGCAAGAGCACATAGCCGTTTTCTTTACTCACCCCAAGAGGTGATATCCGCATCATTTTTTTCTCCCCCTTCCCTGCCATCTGATCCAAAAGACCGGATACTATAGGGTAACCCATTATATCCGGGGACTGTGTATTCATAGGGACTCCCCCAGGGATCTTTGGGTATGTTCTTATAAATGTACGGTCCTGCCCAATTATCATTTATGGGCTGTATGGTCGGTTTTTGCCATAGCGCCTGTAAACCTTGTTCGGCGGTTGGATACCTGCCGCAGTCGATATAGTAGGATTCAAGAGCGGTACAAAAAGATTCTATCTGACTTTTGGCCGTGGCAACACGAGCCTTATCAAGGTATTGAATTGCCATATATCCCACTGATGATGTCAAGATAAGAATTATGGCGATAACGATGATGGTTTCCATGAATGTCCATCCACTTTCACGCATTGATGATATTTTAATCTTCATAATATCCTTCCTAAATAATTCTACCATAAAGTGAAAATACTGGTAGTACAAATTGGATTATAAGTATCAATACTATTATCCCGATGAAGAGGGTCAAAGCAGGTTCGATCATTCCCATCAGGCGTTCGGAGTCATGTTCGACATCCGTCTGGAAAAATGTTCTAATCTGGGAGAAAACCGGTTCTACCGCGCCGGTTTTCTCCCCCACCGCTATCCATGTTCCAATATATTCCGGGAACGCGTTGTTATCCAAAAACGAAGATGAAAGCTTCTCTCCTCGCAGAATCTTTTCATATACTTCAAGTATGGCATTGCTAAATGCCTGATTGGTAACCACTGCCGTGGATTCTTTCAGGGCATTGTTTATGGTTATACCGGATCCGGTCAGCATCTCCATGGCAAAGGAAAAATCGAGCGTTTGCAAGGACTTAATAAAGGATCCGATCAGCGGAAGCGAGATGATGGCTGAATCGATAAAAAAAGCAAATGACTTTGACATCCGGCGAAAAACGAAAATGGATAGCGCCATAATAACAAGTATTATTATGATCCCCAGAGATACCCACAATGAACGATGAATATTGTCCAGCGTGATATTTGTTTCAGTTATATTGTTATTAAAGGCGGAAAAAATACCGGTCATCCTCGGCATGATATAGAAAATTATCCCAAGGCATCCTATAACTACAATACCGAGAATCAAAAGCGGATACCAGATAATGTTCCCCAGTTTGCCACGAATTTTTTTCTCGGCCCGCAAATACGAACTCATTCGGGAAAATACCGCGCCAACAGAACCGGTTTTTTCCCCAAGACGTATGAGTGAACGATAGAGCGGCGAAAAAGAAGATGTGTATATTTTGAGTACTTCGTAAAAAGGCATTCCCCGGTTCAAACCATTGAGTATGGTCTGGCTGAGTATGGATGTTTTTGTATTAGCTGAAATTGACTTGCATAACTCCAGCGCGCCTTGAAGCGTTAATCCCGCCTGTAAAAGGTTGGCCATTATATCAGTAAACTCAAGAATGACTGCTTTGTTAAAATGTTTCTTGGTTTTGAATAAATTAATTTCATCCACAACTTTGCGGGAAATGAGATATTGGCCATTTTCACTGAATGAAAGCGCCAATTCCTTTTCATTAGTAGCGTTCTTTATTATTTCTATTTTTTTTCCTTTGGCATCGTACACTGAACATCGATAATGAGGCATTATAGCATAACCTCCCGTTCTATTTCGGAAAGGGTAGTGATCCCATCCGCCAGTTTTCGCAGAGCGTTGGCGGCCATACTGCTCATTCCGGCAGTTTCTGCATATCGAAAAATGGCAGACGCGGGTTTTTGCCGGATTATCATTTCGGTGATTTCCGGATCGATTTGTAAAATTTCGCCAATCACGGTACGTCCACGGTATCCAGTCTGTCCGCAAAACTCACAGCCACCCGACACAAGCATGTCCGTCCCGGCATCAATTTGATATTTTTTCATACGTTCCCGTATCCTTTTGGGAACAGGAGTCTGTTTGGCGCAATGGGGACATACTTTTCGAACCAACCGTTGGGCAACCACACAGCGCAGTACTGAAGCAATGAGATATGGTTCTAACCCCATATTTTCCAACCGGGCAATAACCGAAACACTGTCGTTTGTATGGAGGGTGGATAGAATGAGGTGGCCAGTCAGGGCGGAACGCAGCGCCAACTCCGCCGTAACCGCGTCCCGAATCTCTCCGACCATGATGACATTGGGATCCTGCCTGAGTACGCGGCGAAGCATCCCGTCAAATGATAGGTTAATTTCTTCATTTATTTGAACCTGATTTACGCCAGGGATGATCTGTTCCACCGGATCCTCAATCGTGACAATTTTCAGCTCGTTTATGGCCAAAGTCCCCAGAAGCGCATGCAAGGTTGTTGTTTTTCCGCTTCCGGTAGGACCGGTAAGGAGTATCAGCCCATTGGGCTGCTCAACACTGGTTCGAATTCGTTTAAGGTCATCAGTATCAAATCCCAGTTCATCCAGGTTTAACAACTTTGCGGATTTATTAAATATTCGCAGTACTATAGATTCCCCATTTGTGGTGGGAATTATGGAAACCCGAAGATCAATATCTTCCCCTCCGGTACTCACGGTCATGCGGCCATCCTGGGGCAGCCGTTGTTCCAGGGGATTAAGTTTTGCCATTATCTTAATACGGTTTGAGACAGATGAAAAAATGGATTTTTCAATCTTTCTTGATATTCGCAGAACCCCATCAATCCTGTAGCGAATTTGAATGTCATCAGACTGGGCTTCAATATGGATATCTGAAGCTTCAAGTCTGATTGCCTCTATGCAAACGCCATTAATGATAGCAACAATAGGCGCATCCTGTGTTATGGTATCAAGATTATATTTTTCTTCCCCATTTCCTTTTGCCTGTTCCGGCGCTACGTCAATATTGGTTGTCTCGCCTATAAACGCGGCAAAATCAGCTTTGCTAACGGAATAAAAAATAACTTTTTTGGGAATATGATAACCTTCAATATAGGTGATGATATCACTCTTGCTTCCGTCCGCAATTGCCACTTTCACCTGGCTTTCGGTTTCATCAAGCTTTACCACGCCATTCCGGCTCATAAATTCCCTCGAATATGGTTTCCCTTGAAAAGCGGAAAAATCAATTTTTTTTAGACTTATTTTTTCCATATAGCATTACTCGTGAAGGATATATTTTTTGTACAAATCTTCACAACGTCTTGAATAATTGGGCGATGAATCGTCACCAAGATGTATGTAAGGTATTATATAGATAATCATTTCTGTAGTGATATCCGACATGATTACATCCTGAAAAAGCCTCCCCAGAAGTGGAATACTGCCCAGAAGCGGGATCTTATGTATTAACTCGATTTTTTCTATTTGCAACAAGCCCCCAATAACAATGGAAGTTCCCGATTTTGTTCTGACCTGAGTGTTTACTACCCTTTCTGAAGTTGGCGGCGGATTGGTTGTCGCGCTGGTATTGACTCCGCTTTCATCCTGTTTTGAAATCGTCGCATTGACTTTCATGGTTACCATGCCGTCACCCGAAACCCATCCATTGATCCCCAGCACAAGTCCGCTTCGTATTTCTCTGGTCACCCCTGTATAGAACGGCTTTCCTGTTTCAGGATCAATGGTGGTATCACGGTAACGGAAGGTATTGGTATTTTCAAATTTTATATCCTGACCGGATATCCCATTCAACGTTGTATCTGCCAGCACTCTGGCTTTATCCTCTCCCAACTGAAGATTCAACTGGAAGGCCATTTGCGGGCCCAAGCCCGATATGACATCAAATTGGACATTGAGCAGATTCGAAAACATGCCTGATTTTATGTCAGTATGATTATCCGACGGGTTCCCGTTTATCGTAAGAGATCTGTTCCAATTAATATTATTGTTCCGTTGATATTGGATCACCAGAAGCTGATAGCGAATCTGCGGTTTTGGTTGATCAATGAGTTTTAAATGTTCAAGAAATTTACCGCGTTTTTCATCAGTACCCCGGTAAAATATCAAGGTGGGGTCTGCCGAGACAATGACTTCCTCTTTTTGTACAGAAGGCGGCAAATTCTGGGCCAGCTCATCGCTTTTGATATATTTTAACCGTACCGGTGTTCCCACATTTCTTTTATCAACCAGTTCAATAAAGGTTTTATATTTTTCCGTCATATCATCGGTCAGACTGACTACAAACGCATTAGTATCAGGTATCATTATGGGGCCCGCGGCGGAAAGTTCTTTGGGGAGGAGCGAAAAGAAATCCGTTACCTTCAGGAATTGCAATTCAAAACGCAGGATAGACTTATCTTTTAACGGCACGTCAAGCGTAGTTAAAAAATTGGCGATAGGCTGAATCTCCTGAGTACTGCCGGTAAGATAAATAGAATTGGCGTTTTTGTTTATCTTAAGGAAAGAGGCGCTATTGTAATCCGACGGCAAAAGGTTAACGGCTTCCTCGACCGAAATATTTTGCATCTGAATTATCATTATATCTTTGAAATTTTTTAAGACATCCCGTCGTTGTACTTCAAAGATATAATAAATATGGTTGTTTTCCGTAAAATCGCAGTTTGCCTGTTCAAGCACCAGGCGAAGGAGTTGGTTAAACGGTTTCCTCTCAAAGTACAGATTGTCCATTGTGGAGTCGGCCCGTTGCAGCATGGAATATTCTTTTTCGGCTGTTTTGAACAAAAGAGCAATAGTTGCGGAAAAAGAAGCCCGTTGAATTTCCATGGTATACAGATCGCCGTCTTTTCTGATTGCATTGGAACCAAGACGACCCGGACTGCTTGACGATGTTTCCGCGCGTTTGAGGTAAAAAGCGCCATTTTCTTCCTGCACCGAATATTCCGCGTATTTTTTAATGATGATTTCCAGAACATCCTTTAGTTTGACCCGTTGTGAATAGACGCTGATGACGGCGCGGGGAAGCGTGTCAAAAATAATGGTTTTACCAACATTCCGGGAGATACTTTTTACCAGCATTTCTATATCCACATCTTCCGCCAGAACAGAGATAAGGTCATTTACCACGCTTATTTGTATTTTCGAGATATAATACGCGTTATTCCGTTTTTCGCAAAACAGGTTACACGCATCGATGAATTGGTAAAGGGCATCTTCAAATTCGGAGTCACTAAAATAAAAAGTAGCGGTACCTGTCACGCTGGGATCAATAATGATGGATTGTTTCCCCATGTCTGCCAAAACCATTAAAATATCACTGATATTTTGGTTACGGAAATCCAGTTTTTTGATAGTTTGCCCATTGATCATCCAGGGAAGAACAAGGAATAAAAGCACGCCTATAATGACGCGATGTTTTTTCATAGCTGTTATTCCCTCAATCCTATTTTAAAAAATTCAGCCGCCAGCGTACCGAAACCCAAAAACGGGGCAAAAGGCAGTTTGGCTGATTTTTCCCATTTAAAAACACCTATTCCTATGATATATATCAGCACAGCGCCGAATGCGGTAAAAAGAAAAGCTATACAGGATTTTTCCAGACCGAGAGCATATCCCAGCAGGGCGGCATATTTTACATCTCCCCATCCCAGCCCCCCTAAATACCGGTAAACGAGGTAGAAAATAACAAGCCAGACGAAGGCGGTTGAACAATGCTCATAAAAGAACCAAATTCCCGAAAGGTGAGATATGTCAAGCATAACAAGTATGATAAAACAGGAAAGTAACAGAACATCCGGTATTCTGAATGTTTTCGCGTCTATCAGGCTGATGGCGAGTGTAAAAACAATCAAAACAAAGGAACGCATAGCTATATAATACTACTAAATAAAAAAAGATCAACAAACAAATGGTGTTAGCCGCAAGATAAGTTACGAATGAAAGTAAAAATGAAACAAAAAGAAAGTTTAGACGCGTGTAACATGCTAATAATATTACCACAAATAAAAAATATCAACAAAAATGTTGCGTGGGACAAGCGGTTGTGGT
>Ga0268262_10003484_pt1 | contig 16988 bp, 15 predicted proteins | sample TergutNc150P3_FD_190354 | JGI IMG/M metagenome (GOLD analysis project Ga0268262, IMG submission 190354) | Nasutitermes corniger P3 segment gut microbial community from laboratory colony in Florida, USA - Nc150 P3 (SPAdes) (version 2) | ecosystem: Host-associated > Arthropoda: Insects >... | reverse complement strand
AACGCACAGAAAAATTGCATACTGCATGTATCAAGAGACAGGAATACTGGCGCACACAAAATGCCGGCTCCTGATACACCTTATATGCTTGCCTCAAAAACGGCAAGTTCAGCATAAGCAGTACACTGAAAAGGTTCTGATATCCCGCCCGCTTGCCACATTCCACAACTTTATCGTGTTATCATAGGAACCGGAAAGCACCCGCATACCGTCAGGGCTGAACGCTACGGAACTAACACCTCCTGAATGCCCTGAAAAGGTTCTTGTTTCTCTGCCCGTTGCAGCCTCCCACAGCTTGATGGTTTCATCATCAGAACCGGAAAGAACCTGTTTGCCGTCGGAGTTGAACATTACGGAATTAACATAACTTAAATGCCCCACAAAGGTTCTGATTTCACGCCCGCTTGCCGTATCCCACAGTTTTACCGTTTTATCAGAAGAGCCGGAAAGCACTTGTTTGCCGTCCGGGCTGAACACTATAGAAGAAACAGAACCTGAATGCCCCGCAAAGGTTCTGATTTCCCGGCCGCTTGCCGCATCCCACAGTTTTACCGTGTTATCCCATGAACCGGAAAGAATCTGTTTGCCATCAAGATTGAACATTACGGAACTAACACTATCAGTATGCTCCGAAAAAGTTCTAATTTCCCGCCCGCTTGTTGCGTCCCATAGTTTTACAGTTTTATCTAATGAACCGGAAAGAACCTGTTTACCGTCGGAGCTGAACGCTACGGACAAAATCCAATCTGAATGCCCCGAAAAGGTTCTGATTTCACGCCCGCTTGCTACGTCCCACAGTTTTACCGTGCTATCCCTTGAACCTGAAAGAATCTGCTTGCCGTCAGGGCTGAACGCTACGGAAAAAACATAAGATGAAAGCCCCGAGAAAATTCTAATCTCTTGTCCGCTTGCCGTGTCCCACAGTTTTACAGTGTGATCACCACCGGAAAGAACCTGCCTACCGTCGGGGCTGAACGCTACGGAGTTAACATCACGCGTATGTCCTGAAAATGTTCTGATCTCTCGCCCGCTTGTCGCATCCCACAGTTTTACTGTGTTATCCCATGAACCGGAAAGAACCAGCCTACCATCAGGACTGAACGCTACGGAATTAACAATGGAAGAATGCCCCGAAAAGGTTCTGATCTCCTGCCCGCTTACCGCGTCCCACAGTTTCATTGTGTAATCTTCAGAACCTGAAAGAACCTGCGTCCCGTCCGGGCTGAATGTTACGGAGTTAACACCACGCGTATGTCCTGAAAATGTTCTGATCTCCCTGCCGCTGTTTGCGTCCCACAGTTTGATTGTTTTATCATTAGAACCGGAAAGCACCTGCCTACCATTGGGGCTGAACGCTACGGAGTTAACACCACGCGTATGTCCTGAAAATGTTCTGATCTCTCGCCCGCTTGTCGCATCCCACAGTTTTACTGTGTTATCCCATGAACCGGAAAGAACCAGCCTACCATCAGGACTGAACGCTACGGAATTAACAATGGAAGAATGCCCCGAAAAGGTTCTGATTTCCCGACCGCTCGCTGTGTCCCACAGTTTTATTGTTTTATCATCCGAACCTGAAAGAACCTGTTTGCCGTCAGGGCTGAACGCTACGGAACAAACCCCGCTACTATGCGAGAAGGTTCTGATTTCCCGGCCGCTTGCCACATCCCATAGTTTTACAGTGTTATCACTTGAACCGGAAAGAACCTGCCTGCCGTCAGGACTGAACGCTACAGACCTAATACCTCCTGAATGCCCCAACTGCGGGAACACCGCCACGTCCTGTGCCGCCGCGTTCAGGCATAAGCCGCATAAGAGAAAAAAGGCCGCAAGATAACGCGCGGATATGCCCGACGCTCTTTTAGATTGCCTATTCCTCATTCCTCATTCCTCATTCCTCATTCCTCACTGCTCCCTACTTCCCCACAAAGTAATTCCTCACCTCTTTCTCGATCATCGAATTGGGAATAAGCGCGGGCTTTTCGTTAATGCTGACCGAAACGCGGTCGGACACGTTGTATTGTCCGGTTATGCCGCTCGCGCGGAAATTGCCCTGCTGTTCGTTGCCGTCAAAAGTTCCGCCTTTGGCAGTAATGCCCGAACGCACAGACTGCACCGCCTGACTCATATTTCTGGGTTTATCAATGGAAAAGGAAAATCCCACGCCCCTGCTGCGCTGCGAAGACTGGTTGCCATTTCGCAGGCTTATGATTAATTGATCGCCGCTTACGCGGTAATTGCCCGTTGTCCCGGCCACGCTGAAAGTTCCCTCACGTTCATTCCCGTTAAATGTCCCGCCCTGACGGCTGACTTCGGCACGCATACTTTGTACGGTTTCCGCCATATTCGCCGGTTTCTTGTATGAATAGACCTCATCGAAATAAGTGGCGGCAAGCGTCGTTATGCTAAAGTATGTTTCCGCTGTTTCGGCAGGTTTCCCGCTTGAACCCAGCCGCAGGCTGACTCCGCGGGTTTCGTTTACAGAAGCGCTGGAGGCGTTTTTTACCACGGCATATTCTTTTTCTATGCCGACAAATGGTTCTGTGGATGCCAGCACCCAGACCTGTTCCATGCCGAGCGGAGGCTCCATTACCAGTTCAATAGGGGCCTGCGGTATGATATAGACAGTATTCGCCTTCAAAAAATTATTGGAGTTAGATTGATTTGGAAACAACATCTGCTTTTTTCCTTCCGCGTCGGTATAATCAACCCTGACATAGCAGCCTTTGCTGGCAAGGAGGTATATACTCATTTTATCGCCCACAAAATAGGTATTGGTATCCGAATTCGGCCATGCCTCAATTTTTAGCGCTGTAACCGCTTGCGTGGAGGCAGGAGTCGCCGGAGCGGGGGCCGGAACTGGTCGAACCGGCGGGACAAATACTTCTTCCTGTCTTTTAATTTCATCAACAGTCTTGATGTTTGCAGGCAGTATTTCTATGCCGAGATTTTTTAGTTCCGATATGGGAACTGAAAATTCGGGGCTTGAGCCAAGAAGAGCGCCGTCCGGATCGCTTAATTGAAGGGTAATGAAAACTTCTTTATCAGTCTGACGGAATGTTCCATGAATAATGCCCTTTCGCCCGCCGGAACTGGTATCGCTTTTCGTTCCCCGCGTTTCGCCGGCCCTTGGAGGTTCGGCTACTTTTACTCTCAATTTGCCTGTATCCTGCGCGTGGGTTCCGATTTTTATGTAAAGGTTCCGCGATAAACCGCTTTGGCTCTGCGTTCCGTCAAGGTAAATGCTGCCCATGCTCACTTCAATGGGGCTGGTCAGGCGCGCAGTCAGCCGGATAACCGCAGCCCTTACCTTGCTGTCGTAGTCTTCCGCCGCCGCCAAAGCGGTGCAGAGAATCGCCAACACAAATGCAAATACAATTTTCTTCATTTTAAACCTCCGTTATTTGAGTAATTTCCCGCGGGCGTTCACCCGCGCTATAAGATACGGACGATCAATATAACCGTCGTCTATGCCTGAAAGAGTCAGGGCAAAGCCGTAATCCGGAGCCGGAACAACAGCCGTTACCAGCGAGGCTTTGCCAAAGGCGGAATCATTTAACGGCGTTTGCCACAGACGTTCCAATTTTTCAACGGACAGCCCTTCAATAAAAGGAATCCCTCTGTTTCCATCTTCGTCCGCCGCCTGCATGGTTCCGCCAAGTACGATTTGTCCGTTCTCAATATCCAGCACCGCGTCCTGATACCATGAATGCGACTGGGGCGCGGCAATATTCTGCATGAGTTTTCTGCCGTCGGAACTGTATTTAATAATAACGGCGAGGGTATCATTGCCTTTCTGTTCTTCTCCCAGGAGGTAATAATTCCCTTCTTTATCAGGCAATATTTTATAAAACGAAATTCCTGTAAAAGAGGTGTCGATTTTCTGTATTTTGCCGTCATTGCCTATCACGGCGAGATATGATCCTGTAATTGGTGAAAACAATGAATCATATTCAATATTTTCTCCGGAAAGCAGCCAGCGGTTACGGTCCGAGTCATACACCGAGCATTTTATTTCGCCGCACCTGGCTATGATCAACGGCGACTGGTCGGTAATTTTTAAAACGTCGTTGAATTCTTTTTTACCAAGTTCCCAACTGACTGCCAGCGCAGAACCGTTATCCCTTGCCAGCCGGACATACGCAAAAGAATCATGGTCGTCTATTGCCTTCGCGCCTCCCGCGACAAGCCATGTATCGTCTTTCTGCGCCGCTGTTTTATAAAAAGCCGAATAATATTCAGGACGGTTTGGGGGTTGAAGCAAACGCCGCATAGTGCCGTCCGCGTTATGTATCCGGGCTACGGGAAAAAACCTGTCCCCCTTTTTTTCATACCCGGCAATAAAATATCCGTTTCCCGCCTGTATCGCGGACGCGATTTGGAAATTATCCCCGTTCTTTACTTCCGCTTTTTTATTCCCGCCCGAGTCATAGGCATAGCGCATAACGCCGTTACTGACAGGCGCAAAAAGCTGTATTGTTCCGTCCAAGGCAAGCAAAGGCGTGGAAGCGCTTTTCGCCGTTACCGGCACGGGCTTCACCCAGCCGCTTTCGCCGACGCGGTGCAAGGGGCGGGCGTCGGCGAATTCTACGCCATTCGCGCCGTAGTCAAACGCGTACAGGTAGTTCATTTTAACAGTTACGGGAAGGATCAGCGGGGTATTTTTGCGGCTGTCGCGGATATAATAATTATTTAATGAATAATTACCGCTGATACCAAAAATACCTGTTTTATAAAATTCCCGTTTATCCGTCCTTGCCACTTTAGCCCCTGTTGACGGAGTTCCAATCTGCTCCCATAGCGGTTCAACAGAGTTGCCCGTATGAAAAGTTATAGCATTATCAGCCAGGTTATTTATTGCGATAAACGTACCGTAATTTTCCGTTATGACGGGTTCTCTTATGGCGAGTGACGACTGGACTTCCCGTATTGTCCGATGATCCCCTTTAACGAATAAAGGCACTGTGTCGCTCAACGGTATCTCATACCATATATCAAAGCCGCCGGTCAGGGTCGCGTCTTCAATTAATAGTGTTACGGTCCCGTTTGACCTTTTATTTATTTTTTGATTTTTCTCAATAAAGTACACATTGTAGCCGGTGGGATTATCTACTTTGATGGCAGTCCCGCGTACAGGCTGAATATCAGAAGGCTGCCGAGTGTCTTTTGAGCTTGCACAGGAAAGAAGAAAGGTTAACAGTATAACCGAAAAAAATAATCGTTGCATATTTCCTCAAAATAACCGCAGGCAAAACAGCCTGCGGTTTTACAGGTATTATTAATCACCCAGGAACAAAGACACTCTCAAGTCTTCAAGTTTGTCTCTGTATTCGGTCACCCGAATGTCATAGGCCGGGTTGCCGTTTCTGGTTGTAACAACAAGGTCATACACAATGCCAGGCCTGACAAGCAGGCGGTCAAGCCTTAAGGTTTTGGTGCTGTCAAATTCCATGTTGAGGTTGGTATAAGGCTGCCCTTGCTCGCCTGACAAAGCCGCAAGTTCAAAGGTTTGTATTTGCCCTGATTCAACCAGCCGCCGCCCTTTCTGATCCGGAAGCCATCTTGTCCCGTCCATGAAATTCAAGCTTTCATTGGTATCGTTTTTCAGCCGCAAAAAGCCGACCAGATAAGCTATTTCCGAAGTATTTCTTGGCCCCGGGAAAACCATGGGATTAACCTCGCCGGTGCTGGGTATTCTTCTCTGCCGTTCTGAACGATCTTTGGCGGTAAAACTTTTTATTTCATTCGTTGTAGGATCGATGTACACATAGGTTGCATAAAATTGATGGGGCATGCCTTCGGGAAGTTTTACCAAAAAGATTCTTTTATTTTCCTGTAGCGGGGCAAGGGTAGCTATTCTCTCGCCGTTCGGGTTATCAAGGCGCAGTTCCAGAACAAATTTTGAGGTATTGGAAACATAGATGTAGTCGTTTTGCTCCTGGTCGATTCCGGCGAAGATATTCAGGTTTGTTTTGTCTTTCGGATTGTTAAGATCGTATACTACCAGCCCGGAGTACAGCACGTCAGCTTCGGTTATCCGCATGTTCTTTCTGGTAAATGTACTATAGGAAGCGGCGCGGATAAGGAAACTGCCGTTTTTGGCCGGAAGATTCAGCGTGGTTATATCAAAGGTTCTGCTTTTTCCCGCCTTGATACCGCCCATAACCGTGTTATTCGTCACTCTGCCGGCAAAAATAATCACGTCAAAACTCGCCTGATTGTTTATAGTCAGGCTTCCGTTCCCGCCTTCCTTAAACAGTCCGGTGTTTGAAATTGACGCGTAGTCTTTGCCCTTGTCAGTTTTAATTAGAGGATTCTTGTCTACCGATTGGGTAGAATTACATCCTGCCGCCGCCAGCATTGCAATCGCCGCCAGCGCTATTGCCATCTGTTTCACTCTCATGTAAAAAACTCCTTCAATTTATTTCCTCACTGCATACGCAGCGATTGTAGCCGTTTTTATTGAGCATTACGCACGACGGTAAAGCCCCGCCGAAGAGAGGAACGTCAAAAAACCATAAAAAAGGCTTTTCATCCCTGTCCTCCCGTTTTGCCAAAATTATGCTATTTTGGATTTTTATCATGTATTTAGGAGTTATGTCAAGTATGGGGACACGACAAACGCATGAATTTTTACCACGAACCATATATATATAAAAAATAAAGGAAGAAGGAAAAGTTATCTATGGCTCGTTTTGAAGAATGGATTGATAGAGCAAAAAGTAGTTATGAATTGTCAAAAGCAAAAATCAGTAACATAATATATAAGGATTGCAAAAAACTGTTTGGATTGGGTTGAGAATAAAATCGGTGAATAACGCTGTTACGCCTACTTGCTGGAAGAAACTAATACAGTACCTCTGGAACCTAAACCAAGAGCCTGGGCCGCGCTTGGGGAAAGGTCGATAATCCTGTCAGAACTGGGAGCTATGCGGCCGGTTATCCAGACTTCCACTTCTTTGCCGTTCGCCGTATTTGTTACGCGGACTCTTGATCCAATTGGAATACTTGGATGAGCGGCGGATAAGATATCGGGCATCTCTTGCGTGGCCATTCCTCGTTGAATCACAGGATTGCCGCTAGCAACTTCTCCATTTATTACTACAGGGCCTTCGTAACCTATATCAAGGGCTAGAGCCGTGCTCGGGGAAAGATCGACAATTCTGGAAACACTGGAAGCTATGCGGCCGGTTATCCAGACTTCCACTTCTTCGCCATTCGCTATATTTGCTATGCGAACTTTTCTCCCAATTGCCAAAAATGGAGAAGCGGCAGCTAAGTCATTAGTCCGCATCTCTTGCGTGGCCATTCCTCGCTGAATCACATTCTTTGCTTCATTTGCTGCTGAGGGCTGCGTGGTTGTTTGCTGCGGCTGTACGGATTGTGCGGGCTGTACTTGAGCGTTAGACGTTGGCCGCTGGCCGAGATAGGCGGTTTCTGAAAAGTCGGTGTAAAGTGCCGGTCGCTGTTCGTTATTACTTGCGCGGGCAACGGCGCCCATTGTCCGGCGGAACACGTCGTTCACCTCAAGGTTGGGGTTTTTCATGTTCTCCAACAGGTGGGTGGTAAAAAGCCCGTTTTTTCCCGTGCCGTCGCTGGCGGTTTTTCCCGCTCCTGTCGCGTACATGATAATACTGTCGGCGGGAGGGGCGGCAATTACGGCAAGGCCTCGGTCAACGCTTTTGGTCCATGCTACCGGAAAATCGCGGCATGCGTCTAAAACAACTATATTAAGGGCGTTCTTCGCGTCGTTCAACATTCCCAGCATGATCTGCACGGACAGCGCACGTTCGCGTAAAAAATTCTTATCCGGAATATTAGCGTCAGAAGGTATCAGATAGTTCACCCCGTCCATCTGTACTCCATGCCCCGCGTAAAAGAAAAAACCGTATGAACTGTTTCCAGCTTCGGTAAGGCGGTTCTTAAGCCGTATTGCTGCGCTTTCCATCTGTCCCAGGCTGCCGTTCAGTACTTTATCAACAGTCCACCCAAGCCCTTGCAGGGCGGCAGCCACGTCGTTCGCGTCGTTCACAGGGTTACGCAAAGTACCGAAATTTGTATAAGTGCCGTTGCCGATAACGAGGGCGTATTTCTGCGGAGCAGAAACATTCTGCTGCGCGAATAGCCACGTGCCGGAAATGCACAATAAAGAAATTATGATAAATATGTTAACAGCTTTTTTCATTTTTTACTCCTTATGTATAACACCTAATCACTGTACGTTATCTTTGCGGAAGCCGGAAACACGTCTCTTCCAACTGGTATGGGATCATCATACTTTAGAATATCAACGCTTATGGTTGTTGAAGTTCCAGCCGCCAATGTGGTAATTTTTGTAATGGTTGTCACCATACGCCCTTGTATTTCTTTAACGCCGTCCATTTCCCCCTTTTTTTCCAACACGTTCTTTTTATCGTACAGTTCTATTTTTTTAATGATTTTAGAATCTTTCTCAATCCATTGGATCATCTTTTGTCAATCGGCAAGTTAAGATCATGGCGAGTCAAAAAAACGGACAGCACGAACAGAGTATGCGTTATCCTTATTGCCAAACCAGTCCTGAAAACCGTCGCTAAATCTCTGAGCCCATACAACACTATTTTCCTGCCACGAAGACCAGTACCATCCGTTACCAAGATTCGCCGCCTCATTTTGTTTCAGATTTTTATACAATATATTTAATTCGTCCTTACTTGGCAGAAACCAATCACTATAACCATTCAACGTATAAGCCGTGCATAATTGAGCCGCTTTACCGCGCTCACCCCTCCAGACAAGCATTGCTGTGATGAGTTCCGTATTCCGCTTTCCGGAACCTATTCTGGTTTCTGTTCCGTTAACTCTTATATCACTGGAATCAGGCCCCCATAACCAGGAGGACCATTGGGCTTTTTGCAAATCAGCCGGCGCAGCTTCCATATAGCGCCAACCGTCACTATTATTCCCCTTGTCATAGAAAATGAACCCCCCGGCAGGACCCCGGTCTCCTATCTTATAAGTTCCGTTGGGCGCGGGCTGGACAGGCGGGGCAACGGGCCGTACTACAGGCGCAGGCGCGGGCTGTGCTGCCGGAGATGGTTGTTGCGGTGCTGTGGCAGGCTGAACCGCCGCTGCGGCCGGCAGTGAGCCGAAATATGCCAAACCAGCGAACTGGTTGTACACGGCAGGCCGCTGCTGGTTATTGCTGGAACGTGCAACATCGCCCATTGTGCGCCTGAAGACCTCGGTTACTTCAAGGCCGGGAGTTTTTATATTGTTCAAAAGATGCCCGGTAAACAGGCCGTTTCTGCCGTTTCCGTCATCTGCGGTGGAACCGGCGCTCGTGGCAAATACGATAATGCTGTCGGCGGGCTGTTTCGCAACCACCTGCAAGCCCCGGCTGCCGGAGCGTTTCCAGCTAAATGGGTTATCACGGCAGGCGTCAAGCACCACAACATTTAACTCGTTTCCGGCGTCGTTCAGTTCGTCAAGCACGGACTGAACAGAGACCGCTTTTTGGCGCAGAAAATTTTCGCTCTGGATATTTGCGTCCACAGGTATAAGATAATTTTCACCGTTTGACTGGACGCCGTGGCCCGCGTAAAACAAAAAGCCGTAACTGTTTTTGGAGGAAGAAAGCCTGTTTTTAAGCCGTATCGCCGCGCTCTCCATCTGATCAAGGGTTCCATTCAACAGTTTGTCAACAGTAAAACCAAGCCCCTGCAAGGCAGCGGCCATGTCGTTTGCATCGTTTTCAGGATTGTTGAGTTTTGTGATGTTGACATATTTCCCGTTGCCGATAACCAGCGCGAATTTCTGCGGAGCAGAAACATTCTGCTGGGCGAAAAGCCCCGCCGAAGAGACGAACATCAAAAAAGCAGCCAGAAAACCATAAGAAAACCGTTTCATCCCCGTCTCCCCATTCTGATTAAATTATGCTATTTGGCATTATAATCATGTATTAAGGGTTTATGTCAAGTATGGGGGGAATGGGGAACTGCTATTTAAAGTTGCTTCCGGCCAATTGACAAAACCGGTAAAAAAACGCATAATTTTAAGATAAAAATATATATCATGTTATGATATAATAAATCATCTTTAAAGGAGGGATTTATGAAAACTAAAATTTCATTTTTAGTTTTAATGCTTCTGTTTTGCATCGGTTCGTTTACCGGTACGGTACATGCGGCGCCGAACACATTCCCGTTTCCTTTCGCTTTTTCAGTGGAGGATATTTACGGAAGGCGCGTAACCGAAAAGTCGCTTGGGGAAAAAGAAATCTTTTTTGTCCATTATCTGGCGACATGGTGCCCGCCATGCGTCAGAGAAATACCGGATTTGGCGACTATCGCCAAAAAATACGGCGACAGGGTTGGTTTTATCGGCCTTCTCGACGATTACGATACAAATAAAGCGGCGGCTATCCGTTTGGTGGAAAACGCGGGCATCCCTTTTATCATGGTAGATGCCGATCATAACGATTTTAGAAATTTGCTGCGGATGGTTCAGTCCGGATATGTCCCGACAACTATCCTGATCGGAAGAGACGGTAAAATTATCGGGAATCAGATCGTCGGAGCTTACGGTCTTGGATACGCGAATTTCATTGACAGGGCGCTTGGTCAATAAATGCCGTTGGGTTCAGAACGTTTGACACGCCGCGTAGCACAGTTATCTCTGCTGGCTATCGGCGTGATTTTTCTTGTTTTAGGCATAATTCAGGGGGAAGCTATGTTAGTCCTCAAAAAAGCCATACTTGTCTGCCTGGAATGTATTGGCATCGGCTGATTGGAGGGAAATAATGAGGCAGGGCAAACGTCTGCTTGCACAATTAGGATTTTTTCTGCTGCAAAATCCGTTCCAAAAGAATTTTATTACCGGCAAAATATACCAGGGAAATATAAAGGTTCTTTGCTCCCCGGGGCTTAATTGTTATTCCTGCCCGGCATCTGCGGTGTCCTGCCCGATAGGCGCCATACAGTTCTTCCTTACCGGCGTCAGATCCGGCATCAGTCTTTATATCACCGGTTTTTTGATGATAACGGGCGTTGTGTTCGGGCGGTTCATTTGCGGGTATGCCTGTCCGATGGGCCTGCTGCAGGATCTCCTGTACCGAATCAAAACGCCGAAACTTGTTCTGCGCTTGCGGTTCCTGCGGTACATAAAATACATTGTCCTTGCCGTTTTCGTTATACTCCTGCCGGTAGCCGCAAGCGAGTTTTTTGATATTGGCCAGCCCTGGTTTTGTAAATATATCTGCCCCTCGGGGACTGTTTTCGGCGCGGTGCCGTTGCTGCTGGCAAACGATTTTCTGCGGGGATTAATCGGCGTGCAATTTATTTTAAAAATAATTCTTGCCGCCGGTATTGTGTCAGCAGCCGTATTCATATACCGTATCTTCTGCCGGGTATTATGCCCTCTTGGGGCGATATACGCGTTGTTTAATAAAATTTCGATACTGCACATGGAATGTGACAGGCAAAAATGCCGCTCTTGCGGCAACTGCTCCAGAGAATGTCAAATAACGCTTACGCCGGTATCACAGCCGAATGATCCCGAATGTGTCCGCTGCGGCAGGTGCGTAAGCGCATGTCAGAGTAAGGCTTTGACCTGCAAAATACGCACCCCTCTCCCAATATCAGAAAGCCCGAACGGGGCGAACTGAAAAAGCGTCATATTTGCCGAGATTGCCGGCGTAATTCTGATAACCGTCGTTAAAATTCTGGAACCACGAAACATAACTATTGTACTGGGAAGACGACCAGTAAATATGCGTCTCATTTGTTCTGTCCGTCGTTGTCCTGAAATTCCCCATGTTTCTGGATATTAGGTTTCTGTATATCAAATCCAGTTCGTCCTTGCTGGGTAAAAACCAGTCATTATAGCCGCCGAAATTCAAATTCGCGCATAACTGCGCCGCTTTCCCGTTTTCACCGGCTGTTTTCAGAAAATCAATAATTATCTGCGTGTTACGTTTACCGCTTCCGATTTCCGTCGAAGTGCCGGACACATTCTTTTCATACGCCCCCCACTGAGCCCTGAATTCCGTATTTACAGGGGCAGCCTCAAGATAACGCCAGCCGCCATTTGTGTTTCCCTTGTCGTAAAATATAATTCCTCCGGCAGGGCCGCGATCTCCTATTCTATACGCTCCCGACATAGGGCGCGGGGAGAGGTAGACAGGTTCGGAAAAATCGGTGTAAAGCGCGGGGCGCTGTTCGCCATTACTCACACGGGAAACATCGCCCATTGTGCGGCGGAAAACTTCGTTTACGTCAATACCTTCAGTTTTTAAGTTATTTAAGAGGTGAGTGGTAAACAGCCCGTTCCGGCCGGTTCCGTCGGCGGCTTCTTTACCCGCGCCTGTAGCATACATTACGATATGGTTCGCCGGGGGATTGGAAACAATGGTAAGGCCGCGGTTAAGGCTCCGGCTCCAATTGGTCGGCAGATTACGGCAGGCGTCTAAAACTATTATGTTAAGGGCGTTATTGGAATCATTGAGCATATCCAGCATGATCTGCACGGAAAACGCGCGTTCGCGCACGAAATTCCTGTCAGGAATATTCGCGTTTGCCGGAATTAAATAGTTTATGCCGTCTATCTGCACCCCGTGGCCCGCGTAATAGAAAAACCCGTAAGCGCCGCTTCCTGCGTCAGTCAGCCGGTTTTTGAGCCTGATTACCGCGTCTTCCATTTGATTCAAGGAGCCGTTGCGAACGACATCAACGTTAAATCCCAGTTTTCTTAACGCTTCAGCTATATCGCTGGCATCGTTTACAGGGTTCTTCAGCGAACCAAAATTGGTATAGTCCGCGTTGCCTATTACCAGCGCATGTTTCTGCTGGGCAAAAGAAATCGCGGCAACGCCCGTAAATAAAACGAAAACAGCTAGTAATTTTTTCATGGCATCTCTCCTTTTAAAAAAATTTTTTATCTACCGGAACTAAACGGGTTGTCCCGGCAGACATCTAAAAAAACACTTATATTATGCTTTTAAGCATTATTATTATGTATATATGAACAGTGTCAAGTATGGAAATTGGAACAGTATGGGAATTGTAACAGGGAGCAGTTTGAAAATCCGCTGTGGGCGTATATGACATTGATTTGCCGCCTGCTCACCGGGAATTACGCACAAGCCGAAAACCGATGCTGATGCTCTTCATAAAGGATGACGGAGTGTAGCCTGACCGAACGGCCGAACGAACGAGTCCCGCCGAATTGGTCCAAGCCCCGCCGCGTATTATACGGACAGTTCCAGAGACCTCTCCGGCAGGATCAGTCTGCGCCGCGTTTGCATAAACTCCAGATTCAGACCAGTCCCAGCACCACTCACTCACGTTCCCGTGCATATCGTACAGACCCCAGGGATTCGGGGCGAAACTTCCCACCTGCGTTGTCTTTTCCCGATATGCCCCCTTTGCGTTTCCATTGTACGGAAAATTCCCGTTGTAATTGGCGTTACCGGTTGTAATGTTGTTACCGGTATTGAACGGCGTCGTTGTCCCGGCGCGGCACGCGTACTCCCACTCAGCCTCCGTGGGCAAACGGTAACCGTTAGCATTCTTATTCCACGTTACAAGCCAGCGCACAGTATCATGTTCGCTTTTGTTGTTTGGATCGCTCCGGGTCTTGTCTATTGTATACGCGGGTCTCAGTCCCTCCCGCTGGCTCAAGCGGTTACAGTATTCAACAGCGTTATACCAGTTTACATTTTCCACCGGCAGATTAAGACCTTTAAAAACACTTGGGTTTGCACCCATAACTTCCTGATATTCTTTCTGCGTTACCTCATATTTACCCATGTAAAAACTGCTTACCGTCACTTGGTGCTGAACTTCACGGTTATCACGTTCCGGCTCGCTGGCGGGGCTGCCCATAGTAAAAGTCCCGCCTTGTATCAACACCATGTTGGCAGGAGCTGGCGTTTCAGTTCTGGCGGCGGGCTGCACGGTTGTTTGCGCTGTCGTTGTCGTTGTCGGCGAATCTGCGGCGGGGCGCGAACCGAGGTAGGCGGTTCCGAAAAACTGGTTGTATATGGCAGGTATCTGCTTCCGGCTGCTGGCCTGCGAAACATCCGCTCCGGTGCGGCGGAAGACTTCGGTTACTTCCAGCCCCGGCGTCTTAAGGTTTTTCAAAAGTTCGCCGGTAAAGAGTCCGTTCCTGCCCGTCCCGTCAGCCGCCGTGGAACCGGCGCTGGTAGAAAACACGATAATGCTGTCTGCCGGCTGGTTCGACACTACGTTGAGGCCCCTGTTCACGCTCCGGGTCCACGCGGCGGGAAAATCACGGCAGGCGTCCAGCACCACCACGTTAAGATCGTTCCCCGCGTCGTTCAATTCGGCGAGCATGGCCTGCACGGAAATTGCCGCGTCCCCAAGGTAGTTCGCGTTCGGAACGTCGGCTTTTGCCGGTATCAAATAATTCATTCCGTTATGCTGCACGCCGTGCCCGGCGTAAAAGAAAAAGCCGTAACTGTTCTTTGTCACGGAAAGCCGGTTCTTCAGCCTGGTTATGCCTTCCACCATTTGCGCCCGGTTCCCGTCCAGCACCTTGTCCACTGTGAAGCCTAAACCCTGCAAGGCCGCCGTCATGTCGTTGGCGTCGTTCACGGCGTTAGGCAATGAGCCAAAAGAAGTATAATTCCCGTTGCCGATGACGAGGGCGAATTTCTGCGGAGCAGAAACATTCTGCTGGGCGAAAAGACCCGCCAGGGGCAGAATCGTCAAGAAAACAGCCAAAAAACCATTAAAAAATCGTCTCATGCCCATACTCCCATTTTGACTATATTATGCTAATTGGCATTATTATCCTGTATTTAGGGGTTATGTCAAGTATGAGTTCACGACAAACGCATAAACATACGGTTTTGGAAGAGAATTAACCACGAACCACACAAACCACACGAACTCTTACTTAGTATTTGCCGGAAAACCTTCATGTTCTATCTTTTTTCATGGAATTTGAAGGTTAAAAATGGTTTTCTAACAGCAAGTTCGTGTTGGTTCGTGTGGTTCGTGGTAAAAATTCATTCATGCGTTTGTCGTGAGTATGAGTTAACAAATAACATAGAAGAATTTAACCACGGAGGGGGGATAAAAAATGAGGAATGAGGAGTGAGGAATTAGGAATAAAGACAGTGAGCAGTGAGCAATGAAAAGTGAGCAGTGAGCAATGAGCAATGAGCAATGAAAAGACTTAGGAAAAAACTCTTTTTCTTCCTCTTTTCTTCTTCATTCCTCCGTGTAACTCCGTGTCCTCCGTGGTTTTTATTCTTCCTTCTTTATTCCTAATTCCTCATTCCTAATTCCTAATTTTTTACTGGGTGCGGACAAGCCGGAAGCCCAAGCTGAAGTCCCGGTCAGACGGAGTGTCGTAGCCCCGGCCCGCGGAACGCACGATCCTGCCGCTGTTGTTCCAGCTCCCGCCGCGTACAACGCGGTCAGACCCCGAGGACGCGCCCACGGGATCAGTCTGCGACCCGCTCGCATAAGCCCCATACCAGTCCCAGCACCATTCCCACACGTTCCCGTGCATGTCGTACAAGCCCCAGGAATTCGGCGCAAAACTCCCTGCCGGAGTCGTCTTTTCCCGGTACGTTCCCTTCGCGTTGTTATTATATGGATTATTCCCGTCATAATTCGCCTGGCTTGTGGTGATGTTGTTTCCCGTGCTGAACGGCGTCGTTGTCCCCGCCCGGCACGCGTACTCCCATTCCGCTTCCGTCGGCAGCCGGTACCCGTTCGCGTTCCGGTTCCATGTTACGTTTTCTCCGTTCCTGGTATACGCCGGCGTTAATCCTTCCTTCTGGCTCCTCTTGTTGCAGTACTCTACCGCGTCATACCAGCTTACTCGTTCCACAGGCAGGTTATCCCCTTTAAAATAACTCGGGTTTGTCCCCGTTATTTCCTGATATTCCTTCTGCGTTACCTCATACTTCCCCATGTAAAAACCGCTCACTGTCACCTGGCGCTGCGGGCCTTCGTCACTACTCCGCTCCGGTTCATTTGCGGGGCTGCCCATTGTGAAAGTCCCCCCTTGTATGCGTACCATGTTGGCAGGCGCGGGGCGTTCTATCACCGCCGTGACGGTCTGCCCCTGCCGCACCATGACAGAGGGCGCTTTTATCGTTGCTCCGCCTGAGTCTTTTACCCACACTTCCGTGCTTCCCGTGCTGACGTTGCTTATAGTTTCCGTCCCGCCTGCCTTTATTCTTCTGCCCGTAGCCTGCCCGTCTATGAATATTTCCCCGGCTATTTCAGATTCTACGGTTACGCTGCCGCCAGCGGCGGGCTGGTTGGGCGGGGTCTGACCTCCCTTGCCTGCAGGCGCTATCGTGTAATTTTTTATTGTAAAAAAACCAATCTTATACGGCGTTTGCCTGTTATTTGTGTGGGCCCTTGTGTCGCTGACTATTTGTATAAAGAGATTGTCAAAACTCTCAGCCGTTTTCATATTGCCCAAAAACGCGGCCGCAAAGGGGCTGTTCCTGTCTCCGGGTTTGCCGTCGTCGGCGGTTTGCCCGGCCCTTGTCGAATACGCTATTACATTGCCCACCACCGAGTCAGAGGCTACTACCGCAAGGCCCCTGCTGCCTACGTTGCGCGAACCGGGGACAAAATCGTTGCGGCAGGCGTCTATGACCAGTAAATTCGCTTTATTGTTGATTCTGTCAAACTTCTCCAGCAGTTTGTCCACACTGTACGAACCCCTGATAATGCTGTCGTCGCTTCGAGGATCGGCAACATCAACAGCCAATAAATAATGTTTATTCTCAATATTTATACCATGTCCGGCAAACCAGAAAAAACCTTCGCTTTCCCTGTTACTGCCCAGCTTTGCCAAAAATTGATTGACGGCTTCGTCAAGCTCGGTAATAGTTGTATTGGTTTTTAGAACGGTTTCATACCCCAGGGTTTTTAAAGAAGCCGAAACGTCGTTAGCGTCATTGACGGGCGTTGATAACGCGGTAATGCCGTTCTTGTAATTGTTATTGCCGATAACCA
>Ga0268262_10003483_pt1 | contig 16989 bp, 16 predicted proteins | sample TergutNc150P3_FD_190354 | JGI IMG/M metagenome (GOLD analysis project Ga0268262, IMG submission 190354) | Nasutitermes corniger P3 segment gut microbial community from laboratory colony in Florida, USA - Nc150 P3 (SPAdes) (version 2) | ecosystem: Host-associated > Arthropoda: Insects >... | reverse complement strand
CTAAGAATAACTTAATCGGTTGCTATCCGATATACGGAGGCGACAGCTTTCTCAATGGGAAACCGTTGAGCAAGTTGTCGCCTTTTTTATTGGCCGGAAGGAGATAACGACATGAAAAAGACCTACAAAAACAGCGCCCCGCCCAATGGCGTGGTGTTCTTGAATTACAAGACGGCAAAGACACAGTTGCCCGACCCGCAGACGTTGCCAACCCTGGTAAAGCAGGAGGTTATGGACGCCCTGACAAAGAGCGATGAAAACCCCCGGTACTTTGTCGAGGCCATTGACTATCCGGTGAAAGGAACCGGCGGCATATACACTGAGAGGTTCTTTGAATCGTTTCTTGACCGCATGAAAGTACATCCCTTCGGCGGCAACAAGCTGTTAAACCACCCGTACCCTGAGAAAAACGACTTCTACACCGTGGGCGGTAAAATTGAGAAAAGCGGCAGCGGGGAGTCCGGGACTGTGTACTTCAAGATTTACGTTCCGTCAATGGGATACGAGACCACCAATTCCGGCCTTATCCGCGATCTTGACGCGAAGAACGTTCATTTTTCCCTGGTAACGCTGCCCGAATTTGAAATGAAGCTGAATGAGAAAACCAAGGAGATGGAGCGGTACTTTATCAGGAGCATCGGCAACGAGCGCAATGACGCGGTTCCGTTTGAGGGCGGCGCCATGGCGCAGGTGGTCAACAGCAAAGACCACGATTACGAACAGGCGAGATCACTGATCGAGCACGGTCAGATTGATTATAAATCAAAATCCGAAGGGGATGAGATAATCCGTAACGGCCAAGTAACCTATTCCACGCTGCGCCGCCTAGCCGCCAGCGCCGATAGCCGAACACCCGAATTAACGGAACTGGTTTCCCTTGCGGACAAACAACGAAACAGGAGTAAAACTATGGACAGAGAAGAGGCTCTGAAATTTATTGCCGGGCTATTCATGAACGGTCTTATACACATGAAAGAGATAGCCGAAGCAATTGGCCCGAAGGCGGTCGCTTTCCTCCGCAATGAGCAAGATGAAGAAAACGCTGAATTTGCTAACAGCGTTCGGAAACGTTTGCCGGGAGACAATCCGATTGACGAGTTGGACAAACTCATCAATACCCGCGCCGAGAACGAGAAGTTTTTAGTGCAGAACGCGGTGCGTGCCCAGGTAGGTGGGGAGAAGATCAAGAACGCCAAAGGTGAGGAAGTGGACAACCCCGCCCATGCGTACGCCATGAAGATGTGCAACGGCAAGACCGGCGGCGATCTCCGTAACGCGCTTGAGGCGCTCAAGAAAGATCAGGTCATGCAGACCCTGCTTGCGGCGCAAGCGGACCATCAGTCTGAATTCAACCGCATTGAAGGCGGGGGAAGCGCCCAGAGCAACGCCGCCGAGCCTGCGGTGATGGAGGTGTAAGCACATGGTAAAAGTTTACATTGAGAAACACTACAACGATGTAGTGTGCATCAAAAACATTCTGGGCCGGGATTTGCAGGGAAGCGAATTTGTGGTCATCGGGCAGCTTTCCGGCGTTGTTGATCGCAATACCAAAGACGGCGAACAGTTTGGTTTGCAGATTGAGCCGTTTATGGAAATTCAAGTCGGCTCCGCCGATCTTGCAACCCAAGCGAACAACTACGCCGAAGGCGGGACGTTGTACTTTGACCAAGCCAACGGCAAATTTGCCGATGCCCCGGCAAGCGGATTCGTAGCGGTGGGGCAGATCGCCCATAACCGCCTGTGTGATGAAAGAATAATCACATTCATCAAATACCCGCTTGCGGTTAGTTAAGGAGTAAGACATGGACAAAACAACTTTAATTCCGGTATTGGAAGCCGAAACCCTGCACCAGCAGATGGCAAACGGCAGGCTCAGCCGGAGAATAAGCGTCTTCCAGGGCAATGCTAAAGACAACCTGGCCATGGAAAACAACGTGCTGACTTATTACGATCATGACATCGTGGTAACGTCCCCCGCGTGGAAGAATTCGGATCGCCGGGCAAACCTCCACAGAACTATTAGGGAATTGCGTAACCGGCTGGAAAATCAAAAGCGCGAATTGGGTGTTCAGCAGAACGCCAATCAGGGCTATGATCCGGCGACCATCGCCCAACTCATGGGGTCGTACTTTATCGACATCGTGCGGCTGTCCGATGAAATGGCGGACTATACCGGGGTACTGACTACGGTATTTGACCGCCCGGATATGCCCAAAGACGTTAATCTGCGGGACTTCCTGCCATGGACCGGAAAGGAGCGGGAAGTGAAAGGTTCAAACGACAGCGTTCCTCTCATTGAGGAAAACGCCGCTGAAACGAAACTGATCTCCCTTGTTATCCGGGCCTTTGGCCACAAGAACAGCCTGTACGATGTGGTGTTTAATCCCTTCTGGGACATTGACCGCCTCATGCAGACCGTGGCGAACATCCGGGTAGACTCCCGTAACGATAATGTTATCGGGAAAATTGTCGAGCACACCTACGATGCCAAGCACAAACAGGATGTCGATACTACGGGTGAGACCAGAGACCTCAGGCTTTACAACACCGTGGACAACGCCATCGACAAACTGTACAAGCTGTATCACCCGCAGTTCAAAGACCGCCGGATCGGAACCATGAAACCGAAAGTATACCTGTTGCTGAACTCGATGGACCGCCGGAAAGTACAGCCGGTGGTTTCAGGCGGGCTGGTCGGCGCGGGCGGTATTCGGCAGATGGTCAACGCGCTGCCCATTGACGGGATTATCGCTTACGATGGCGGTGTCCAGGACGGCCTTCCCTGGGGAAAAGAAATCCTTTCATTCCCCGGCGTGAAAGAAGGCGAGTTCTATCTCGTGGGCGTTACCCCTTACGGCGGCATGACTTTCACCAAACGCGATCTGACACTGGAAACCGGAACCGGTTCGGTATTGCAGCTTTCCCGCGAGGAGAGAGCGTGGTACCGTATCGGCGCTACCTTCCTGGACTGGCTTATCGGCGGCACCGAGGATGACAAAGCCTACGGCGCCATCATCAAAGGCGCGCTCCCGGAGTAAACAAATGACGGAAGCGGAATTTGCGGAGATCAGAAAAGTCAGAATGCTGCTCAGAGACCCCGCAGGGGTCAATGATCTGATCTACGCGAATTCCCTTCCAACGGAACCGGATACCCAGGCCGGTTATTACATAGCCGGTTTGGGTAATTATCAGAAATTCAACGAGCGGAAAAACACATGGGAGCGGCTGGCGACAAAACTGAGTGACGTTTATATCGCCGAGACGCTACGTGAGAAAGGCCCGCAACGGGGGCCGGTACATCTGATTGACTTTATCATCATGGGCTTGCAGGCCGGGGCAGTCAGCTTCAGCGCCGGCGCGGAGAAGATTTCCGGGCCTGGCCTCAATGATCTGCTGGCGTTCTACCGGGAACAGAAAGGGATTTTGCTGGAACAGGCAGGGCTTAACACCGGCAGGACAGTAAGAACCCCGAGGCCGGCTGTCGGCGGCGTGGTGGAGGTGTGGTAATGGGCGCGTTATGGGATTCGCACTATGACGGCATTGAGCGGCTTATCGACATCAACCCGGTCAAGATAACCTGGGACCGGTATCCCCTGAAGGACAACGGTTATGGCACCTTGATACCGGATACAGACGCGGTACCGCAGCGGAAAGAAGCATGGGTCAGGATAAGCCATGAAGCGGCCAAAGTGCAGGAAACAACAGCCGGAACGGCGGGGCTGAGTACCAGCCTTTCGATGTTTGTACTTGCCCTGTACGATGTTGATTTACATACAGGGGACATTATCACGGCAAACGCCGGGGCAATTCAAACGTGGAAAGTAGGAGTTGTGGACGAACTCTCCGTTGAAGGGGAGTGTTACGCGAAACACGCCCCGCTGGTGAGGGCAGATGGCTAACCGCTGGGCAGGAAAAGAACTTCCCCCCATGAAAGGGGAGGAAGCGGTCAAGCAGATACAGCCGCCGATGGACGCGATACCTTTGTATGTGCAGGGCATGGCTATTCCTTTGACCGAACAGGAAGCGTTAGGCGTTATCGCCCAGCTTTCAAGCGCCTTGCAGACCCGCACGGCTGGTATGTCCCGCGCCGGAGAGGTGATGCGCAATGGCTGACGGTCTACAGATAAAGGTCGAGAATATCCCCAGAGTGCAGGCGCGGATCAGGGAGATATACGGGGAAAAAGCGGTTGCCGCGCAAGCCCTTTGCCGGCAATACGCGACAGAAGCGGCGAAGACGGTACGGGCCAAACAGGGGCTAAAACAAGGAGAAGGATACTACTGGACGAACCTGACATCATTGGCAATTAGAGGTATTAAAGGCTTTGTTGACGGCGATACTAACTGGGTAGGCTGGGGATTATTGCACACCATGGAATACGGCAGGTGGCTGGAACTGGCAAACAACCGCGAACGCGCCGCGCTTGAACCTACGGTTCGGGCGCTGTTTCCGCGTTTCATGGATGACATCAGGAAAATTTATGGTGAATGACATTATCGCCCGGCTCAAAGGGGGCTCGATAAAAAAAGTCGTTCTCTTTGGGGACTCCGAGAAAATGCCGGCGCCGCCTTATGTGGTAGTAAAGCCCGAAGCGGACACGGGGAATGAGACGCTGCGGGTACGGATAATCGCCCATGCGGATCAGGGCAATTACAACCTGCTGAACGAGTACGTTACCAATGAACTTACCCGACTGTTGAAGCGGCACCGGATGAACGGGCGCATGGAACGCGGGCGGAACGAGTGGCACGGCGTGATTACGGGTAACGATGACAAGACCATTGCGATGGAGCGGGTGTTCGTGTTTCCCCGCAGACTGATGTAGGAATCAACCGCCCTGTGGCGGAATAAATAACGAGGAGCAAGAAATGGTAGAAAGAACAGAACTATACGGCCGCTTTGCGGCGTACGCGCGGCGTATCAAACGGAACAATCCGGACGGGTTCAGAACTACAGCCACCGCCGAGCGGACGCTCGGCTTTGTCGGTATGATTGACATATCAAACGTACTCGTTCAGAAAAAAGCGGAATTGAGCGTAAAACTCAATAATAAACCCTGGCAGACCAAGACTATTGATTTCAGCAGTGTTGACCCGGATGAACTTACGCCGGAAGATGCCGCCGAGGTGTTGAACAAGGCGGAATTTGAGGGTGTTATATTCGATGTTGATTTGGATACCGGGCGACTGCTGTTCAAAGCTGTCGAAGTGGAAAAAGCTGAAATACCCAGGCACCCGGAAATTGTCCTGTACAAAACCGAGATACAGATCAAGAGCGAACTTGCCGGAGCGCTGGACTTCGGCCAGTGTCGCAAGAACGGCGGACTCGGCTGTTACTGGGCAAAAGATTTTGATGATCACGATATTTCCTACGGTTTCGCATACGACCGCAAGGACGACGAGCAGATCGACCTTGAGGGGGAACGCGGAACCGTGACCCGCATGGTCATCCCCGGTAACATCCTCGGTGTTAATTTTGATCTGGCGACCAAGTTTAAGGATGATGAATTAACCAACATCATCCAGGGCGGCGCTCTGATACCCGGAACCGCCGATACACCAAGCCTGTACGTTGCGCCCAATTCTGAGAATACTTCCAAGCCGGTATTCACTTGTGAGGTTTTTATGCCCCTATACGGACAGGGAACCAGCAGCATGGATCAGATCGCCGCTATGGAACGGCGCATTTTCCCGAACTGTACCGGCGGCGAAGGAGACGTACCCTCGGAAGCGAAAGCCTGGGCGAAATTCAGCTACCGCATAAAGGCCGTTGAAGCAAAAGACAAAGACGGCAAAAACGGCCCCTCGTTCCTGGTACCGCAGTACACCTGGGATCAGTACGATGCCCTTCATGTGGAAGACATTTAATGAATGAAAAAACAGTCCGCGCGCTGATTGAGTCGGTACTTGCCGAAAAAACGCGGGGCGGCGTACAACCCGCCCTGCCGCAGGGTTACAACCCCCTGGAAATCATCCGGGGGGCTTTGTTTCATCTGGTTCCGGTCCCATTTAACGGAACGCCGGTCTGGTGCGAATTGCGCTGCCTGAACGCTTCGCAGATACTGGCGCTGGGGAATTACAGCAACATCGACCGCAAAGAAAACGACGGCAAACCAACGCGCCAACAGATCATCGACTTGCGGAATTATCAGGAGAAACTTATCAACGCGGTCATGAACAAACCGCGCTTTGACGAGATCGCCTCTTTGGTTGGGGAAAACGATTTTGTAATCAAAGATAAACGCAAAGAACTGGATGAACTAAAGGAACTGGTAAAACAACACGGCGAAAGCTGGCCCAAGAAACAGCAGATGAAAATTAAGCAAAAAATTGACGATCTGGAATTGTTCATGGGCTTTATCCTTCCGGAAGACGCTTTCGGCTTTTTATCGTCATGGGCAAACGGAAACGACATTTCTGACATCAAAAAACTGACCGACGACCGACTGCTTGAAGCTGCTATCCTTGCCAATAACGGCAAGGACAACCCCCATGACCATATCCGGGGAGTGTTTACCGACCACAATATGCGGGACATCGACATCAGGGCATGGGCGGTGTATGACGATTACCGGCACAAGAAAGGCGTCGAACGAAACGCGAACGCGCTGATGTGAAGAAGGTACGGGATGAACGGGAAGGTTTACGCTAATTGGTTTACCGCGTTGAGGCGTATACTGAGGGCGTCAATCTCGTCTGAAATACGGAGGGTTTCTTCGGTGTTGTGGTTTTTTATTGATTCATCAAGGCGGCATCTGAGGACGGCGGCTTCCGCGCTTATCCGGCTCAGTTCCGCCTGGGCGTATGCTATCACATCGGGACTTGCCTGCGGTATGGATTCAGGTATTGCGCCAGCTATGCCACCGGATGCCCGTCGGCACGCTTTGAAGACACTATCCTCAATACTGTCGAAAAAATTCCTTGAGATTCTAAACGCTAACCAGAGGAGAAACGGCAAGAAAATGAATGTTAATATGGCCCCTATCATAAACCGCCTCCTTTCCCTGCTTCAATTATACCCTATGGCAATAGGGAATACAACAAAATTCGGAGAGTTATATGGCTGAGGACGCGGGGTCGGTAGAGGCGCGGGTTAATCTCAGGCTGGACAACATCACCGGCAGTATAATGACAGTCTGTAAAAAATTTGACGAACTCGGCAAAAGTATGCTTACGGGGATAGACCGCCCATCCGAACAATTAAAAGCTACGTTTAAGTCTTTGACCGGTGAAATCGCCAACCAGCGCAAAAAAATTGAGGAAATAACCAACGGGAAAGAATTACAAAAATATTATGCGGAATTGGAAACCGCTATAAAAAATGCTGAAAAAGCCGGAGAAACTGAAACATTGGCCATGTTGCAGGGCCAGAAAGAGTCCGCCGAAGCGGTAGAGAAAACTATCAAATCTCTTGAACGTCAAAAAGACGCCGTTGAGAAAGCAATGGAAAAAGCACAGGGGCGTGAAGAAGAGGCCCGGCTTGCCACGATAAACAACCTCCAAAAAACATACGAACAGGAACTTGAACATACAAACCATTTATACGAACTCGGTGTAATAACCGCGAAGGAAAAAGACTCGCAGATTCAGGCCGCCCAAATGAGAGAAATACAGGGGCTTGAAAAACTGCGAACGGAATACCGGGGTTTTGAAAAAGAGCTGGATAAGATCAACAAACGGCAGGGTGAAGTAAGTAAAAATATGCAGTCCAGCGGCAAGGGAATGGCGGTTCCGGCAGGATTGGCAATGGCGGCGTGGGGAAAGGTCATAGAAGCGGTACAGAAAGCCGTTAAAGCGGTTATACAGTTTGCCAAAGAGTCTATTGCCGCTTATCAGGAACAGCAAATAGCCAGCGCCCGGCTGGGGGCGGTACTGCAATCTACCGGGGCAAACGCATGGACTTCAAAGAAGCAGCTTGAGGAATTGGCAAAACAACAGCATAAGGCAACCGGTCAATCGGTCCTGGACATTGAAAAGATGCAGGCGGTCATGCTGGGATTTACCTCGATCACCGGCGAATCATTTACCAAGGCTACCGATGGACTTATCAACATGGCCGCGGTCATGGGAGGCGATCTCGCTTCCGCCGCCAACCAGTTCGGCAAGGCGCTGGACAACCCTGTCGAAAGCCTGGGGACGCTTTCCCGTTACGGCTTTAAATTCTCCGAACAGCAGAAAAAGATGGTGGAAGAATTTGAAGCGACAGGCCAACACGCCAAAGCGCAGAAAATAATATTGGACTCCATGCAGCAGGCGTTCGGCAATTCGGCGCGGGCGGTCAACGACGCGGTAAAATCGCAAAATGCTTATAAAAACGCGATACAGGATTTCAAAATTGCCAACGGCGAAAACTTTGAACGGGCGGTTTCCCCGATACGGCAATTCTTTGCTGATATAATCCAGAAATCCGCCGACTCCACAAAGAAAACCAATGAAACCAGAGAGGCGATTGAACGTCTCAGGAAAAGCGCGGAAGGAGAAAATGTATACTCTGCCATTGACGGCGGCGTACAGGAAGCTACGGATAATGTTATAAAACTTGAAAATAGGATAGATGCGTTACAATTCAAGATTAAGAATGGTTACGAGAAAGGGAATACACCAGAAAGCATACAGGTATATACTCGTGAAGCGTTGGAAGCGGACAAAGCCCGGTTACTGGAAGCGCAAAAAGAACTGATACAAGCTAGCAGAAGCGAGTATTACCTCAAAGAAATACAGAACAGAAGACAGGCGCATAACGCGGCGGTCATCAACCTTGAAGTCACCAATGCCAAAAAAATAACCGCGGTAACTGAAAAAGTCGTTAAAGGAAAGGAAGACCTCATAAAAATCACCGAAGCCTATGAAAGCGCTGTCAAAATAGCGGAAGAAGAACGCAGACAAGGTCTGATTACCGAGGAACAGGCGCAACTGAAAATAGCTGACGCCAACGCAAAAAAGACAAACAGCCTTATCGAACTCAAAACCGAATATCAGGATTACGAGGATATTGTCAAACAGATCGCGGAAATAGAAAGACAAAAAATGGAACACGGCGATACTGACGGGAGGCTGGCCCGGCAACTGAGGGACCTTACCAACCTGCAAACACAATATGCCGATCTGCTGGTTGAAATAAACACCCTCGAAACCAGCGGGGCAAGACAGCAGCTACGCGATGAACAAATAGCCGCGGATAAAGAACTGGTTAATCAGACGCAGGATTATAAAGACAAGATTGAAGAATTGAACACGGAAGAGGAGAAACTTTTAGACCTTGAAAAACGCCGGGCAATCGCCGCGGTCATGGCTACCGATGAATATCGAAAAGGAACACCTGCCCGGAAAGAGGCGCTGCTGAAAGAGGTGGAGTTGTATTACGAGACCAAACGCAAAACGGATTTGCAGAAAGAATATAACAGTGAATATAAGGAATTGCTGCATACCCAGGAAAATATGCAGAAAAAAAATGAAAAAGAACTTGATTACCAGCTCAGGCTTATTGACAACTGGAAAAAATGGGCTATCGAGGAAGCGAAAGCATACGGGCTTGAAGGTGAAGCCCTGGCAGAAATAACGGCTCAAATAGAAAAAATCGCCGCTCTTAAACGGGATATGGCCAAAAAAGACAACGATCTATACGCATCATGGGGTGATTACTTCAAACAAAACTATGTGCAAATGGCACAGGATACGGCTAACCTGCTCAAGGAAATCGGAAACATTTTCTCGGCGGAAATCCGGCGCATGGCCCAAAGAGACATGAAGGAAGCTGAAAGGGTGCATAATGAAAAACTCAAACTCATTGAAGAAGAACTGAACGCAAAACTCATCGCCGCGGGGTTCGAGGTGGCGAATAATCAGGAAAGCCTTGAGGCACAGCTTGAAGCGGCCATACGAACCGGGGACGAGATACTGATCTACCAGAAAGAACGGGCGTTAGAAAAATACCGAATCGAAGAAGAATATAACAAAAAGAAGGCGATGCTGGAAGAAGAAATAACGCGGAAAAAAGCGGAACTGGAATATAAAGCCGCCACCGCCGAATGGAAAAATAAGATCATTAATTCGATTGTTGACACCGCGGCGGCTATGATCTCCGCAGCCGCGGGAACTCCCGGCCCCTGGTGGTCCAAACTGATTGCCGCGGGCGCTGCCCAGACCCTCGGACATATTCAGACCGGAATCATCATAGCTAACCCGCCCGAAAGGTCGTTTTCTACCGGCGGTATCGTGCCGGGAACCAGTTACTCCGGAGATAATGTTCCGGCGCGGCTTAATTCACGGGAAGGAATTTTTACCCTTGATGATCAGAAGTACCTTTTCAACCAGATACAGAAGCGCAAACTCGGCGACTCCGCTCCCGTAACCGCAACCATATTCGTCATGTTGGACGGCAAAACAATAGCCCAAAACACCGTCAATCTGGTTAATAACGGTCAGTACATCATAAAAGAGAGGGGGTTGGGATGAACGTCTATTACCGCAACGAAAAAGCTACATTAATTGACAAACCGCCGACTGATACCGTAGCGCCGCTCGACAATATCTACGACCCTATGCTTGAACTCATAACGAAATTTTTAAGCAGCCGTGTAACGATTAAAGGCCGGTATGACGACATCATAGCCGCGGATTCGCTGTGTATCGGCTACACCAACGCGGACAGGTATAAACTCACCACCAGGGAAGGAACTTTTACCGGCAGCATTGAGGGGCTTATAGCGGTTTGTGATTTTGAAACGGTTTTTATTGACGGTTTTGAACTCGAATTATGGCATGATGACGAAGAAGACAAAAACCCGCTGTATCTCGGCCATTTGTTTATCGGACAGAAAACAACACTCCCGCGATTCAGTCCCGGACCAGAAAGCGGCACAACGTTGCACAGTACCGCATCCCGCTCCTTTGGCGGACAAGTGTACGGCATGAGGCGCCGCTCCCTGGACAGTTTTTCCGTCAATTTCCCGCGTATCAGCGCGTATGAACGCGAAGTGATCAAAGAGTATGTTAATGCAGTTTTGACCACGGAACCGCATATCATAGACCCATATCCGCAGGCGCGGGAGAAGTTTTCTCCGATGTATGTAACGCTGAATATCGAAGAAGCGGCGTTTACCAAGCGCAGCGAGAACGGGTTTTATTACACAGGCAGCCTATCATGGCAGGAGGCACGGTAAATGGCAAAATTATTTCCGGAGCCAAATATAACCGGCGCGGATATTGACGATTGGAAAAAACATCTTAACAGGACGACTTTTCAGGGCGGCGGACTCATGCTGGTAGATTGGTCCGAAAAACAAACTACCGGTATTCCGCAAATATTAAAAGGTTCCCGGTTTGAATTGAACGGCTCTTTTTACAGAGTTGAAAGTAATGAGGCTATTAAAGACTGGGATGGCATTGCAAGCAACCGCTGGTGTTATGCGTATTTACGGGCATCAGGTAATGGCTTAGCGGAATTCTACTGGTCACTGGCAAAACCTACTTTTCAGGTTGAAAGGGGAGGCTGGTTTCATCCGACAAACAATGAACGGGCAATTTTATCCGCACGAAAAGTATCGTCAACCGTTTGCCGGGCAAAAACTTTAGTGGGGGGATACGGAAAACAGTTTCCGGTTCCAACCGCCGATCAAGCAGGAACTGAAGTAACGGTAAATACGATAATAAATATTGAAGCCGGGTGGTATAAATTGGAGCTTACCGGAGGCAAAGGCGGAACCGGAGGCAAAGGCGGTGACGAAGGTTATTATAAAACCGCAGATAGTAGTAATGGTTTGACTGGCAGACCGGGTAGATGGGGCAATATTGGAGTAGCCGGTTATTCAGGTATTAATAAGACATTTTTCGTGTGGTTAGAAGAGGGCACTCTGGAAGTCAAGCTGGGAAGAACCGGAGATGACGGAAAACCCGGATACCCGGGCACCCCAGCAACCGCATCTGCTGTAACAGATACAGATGTTGGTTCCGGTTCCGGCGGATGTGGAGGGGATGGGGCAACCGGCGAAGAAACAATAGTATTGAATAACGGGAAAATAGTCGCTACAGCTCCAGGAGGGGGCGGAGGCAAAGGAGGCGTGGGCGGGATTGGCGAACTGGGGGTTTACTATACAACGGCGACAAATTCTTCAAATGGTTCTATAAGTTATACTTCGCATCAAAAAACTACTTTACTACTACCGGGCAATAATGGAAGCAACGGAAACGGCTTTACTACTGCCGTTTCCGGTTCGGTTCTGGTTTATATTTTATAGGAGTAAAATAAGTTATGAAAGAATTAGCGTTATTTGCGGAGATAGAACAATCTGAGATACTCAACGCTACCCCGACCGCGTATGATGCGGGAATATGGCGGTACAGTCTTTACGCGACCGGCAAACTCCTGCCGTTCATGAAGGACACGTTTAACAGAACTCCTATTGAGGTCAACAACCTCATTGTTGACAACGAAGAATTCATGGAATTAGAGTCGATTCAGGATTTATATGGTGATAAAAAACTTGCCAGAGAAAGAGGGGGGTGGGTAAACGAAGGCAGCGTTATTTATGTGCGCTTCCCGTTCTACAATCCGCCTTTTCTGCACTATTCGTTCAGCTACGGCGTTTTAACGGGTTTTACCGATAACAAGCCGGCTATTATTGACGGCGTCGCGTACCGTCCCGGTCTGTTGTCATCTCCCCAGGTTGAACAAAGCGCTGATGCTTATACGTATAAGCGGATGAAGTTTAACACCGCGTCCGTTACCATCGACAACAGCAAGGGGCAGTTTGACGAATTAAAAGATACGAGGCGTTTGTTTGGAAATGAATTTAACGTGCTGGTGGGCATTATTCCGGAAGATGAAAAAGAGAAGCCACAGCGCCGGGTAAAGTTGTTGGAGGAAGCGGAAAATAAACAGGTGGTAGCCGTTAAAAAAACAGACGAGTACATAACGTTAATTGGCAAAGACAAGAAAAAGCCGAAGCCTGAAATCTGGAAACTGGCGCAGTACTACATTGAGAACATAACCGCGGGACTGGAGACGGCGACATTCCACCTGAAAGACAAACGGGAACGGCTGGCGGCGAAGATACCGAACCGGCAATACACGAGAGAAGAATATGAATATATTGATGACAAATACATCGGCCAAGATATGCAGGAAGCCTACGGCAAGTGCTTCGGTGTGCCGGGTATTTGTCTGGAAGGAAAAAGAATTTTTATTGACAAGAATAACCCTTCACTTGGTAAATGGGAACAATACCGTTTTCGATTTTCAAGTGAGATAAGCAGAATAGACCGTATCCAGGTGAAAATGACCAGCGGTGAAATCAAAGGCGATAAAACGTTTGATGGCTGGACTACCGTATATAACGGAGAATGGAAGCCCGGTATATTAACGGGTGACTTATCGGAGGCATCGAATGGCATCATATCTCTGAGTTATGCGGTTGCAAAAGAAGGCGGCGATTACGAAAAACGTATCAACGAAGTCCGCATGGACGGCGTTTTTAACAACCCGGGGAAAAAGGACGTGCTGCAACCCAATATTTTTGTTACCCCGCTGGACATTATCCTGGACATTATGAATAAATATGCGAATGTTCCGCATGACCAGCAACGGTACTATTTTACGCCGGAAAATAAATCTGAGATACAGGATGAACTTTCGCAGCTTGACAATTTTGAAATCGGCGTATTGTTTGATAAATCGGTGTTGGTATATGAGGCAATAGAAAAACTGCAAAACGGCAGCGTACTCGGTTTCCAGTTTGTTGTTTATAAAGATTTATTTACCGCACGGTTGGACAATCCAAACCGCACGACAAGCTGCGAAATACGAAATACGGATATACTCCATCTGGACCGGGTTGAAATTGACTGGAACGCCGATCTGTACGGCTCCTATACCGACATTGAGTATGCGTACAATTATTATGAAGGGAACGGGAAGCGCTGGATAGATAAAGAAAAAAGACAGAAAATTTTGTCTATACACCGGCAGGAGAAAGACTGGAGCGTAAAAACCCTGTTGGCAAAGGAAGAGGACGCTCAAAAGAAAAGTGATATTTTACTGGAAGATTTTTCCACATTGCAGCCGCTGATAAAAAACATACATCTGTCCGGGAAAAAATGGTTTAATATGCGGGTTTATGACATAGTGGAAATAGATTTCAGCATACCGGGTGAAGAGCGGGAAAAATATCCGCACCACATTATCAAGCTCATATCAGAAGTTGGTAACGGCCGTCTGGTAACAATAGGGCGTGAAACAGACGAGTATGTAACCCTTATTAATGATAAAAAAGAAACTACCGGTCAACGAGATTTTGTCGGAGAATTGCGGTGCGAAATTTTAAGGGTTGTACTTAATACCGGAACCGGCGTTACCACAATAGACGTAAGGGTGAAGAATGAGAGCGCACACTGGCCCAAACCTTAGTAAAAAAGCAGGATGTTAATTATTCATCATAATATCGGTATGGAGTTCCATCTTCTTTGAAGCGTACTAAAAACTTCCATTCATTAGTAATATGACCTGGATATAATGAAATTGTATGTGGATTACTTGGATTTATTGTATAAGTTTCAGAGACAGTACAGGTTATTAAATTACCTTTAGCCGCGAGAAAATCTGCATAAGGGCGCATCTGGCTAAGAAAAGTATCGGCATACGGAAACGAGTTATGAAATTCGTACTGCAATAAAATTTTATTAGTTTCTCTTTCATATACAATACCATTATTAGAATAAACCGGTATTTCGAACATATAAAAGTTTATTCTTGAATATATGAATTTTGAATCGTTTGTGAATTCATAATAACCGTTAGAATATTGTGGTACATCAAGCGAATCTGAAAAATACCATCTCCCCCCCACAAGCCGCTGGTCAAGCGTAAGCGGCGGCGGAATAATAACCGGCGGATTGTCAGACTCAGTCTTACACCCACAAAAAGCAAGGGCAAACAGGACGGCAAGTGTCAGGCGAATCAGTTTTTTCATGGTAAATCTCCTTTCTTGAAGTATAGCGACAATGCCGCTCAAATGCAATAAAAACCCCTTGACAATATATAAAAACAGGGTATACTGAGAATAACTTAATCGGTTGCTATCCGATATACGGAGGCGACAGCTTTCTCAATGGGAAACCGTTGAGCAAGTTGTCGCCTTTTTTATTGGCCGGAAGGAAGGGGTAATGTATGGCCGGAGTAGTAGGGCAAAGATACGAGATTTACAACTATCATGAGTATAAAAACATGGCCCCCAAGAAAGGGGAAGCCATTGTTGTCAAGAATGTCCCTTCATGGCAAGGAAGTTCAGGACAAAATATTCCATTATCAGAGGGTTCCGGTTATATAAGTCTTAACGCTCATACCGCAGGGCCGGGATCTGTGATTACAGTTAGCTTTTGCAGAGAAGATTCTTCCGGAGGAATAACCGTTTCACTTAATTCCACTACGCGCGGCACATTGCAAACTATCAGTAGTGATTCTGGTAGTAACGGTTATTTATCGTTTAACTCCGTTGTTTTACAAGCCAACGAAGTTTTGTCATTAATGGTGACACGAGGAAAAATAAATACTGTATTTATTGTCTGGACCACTAACACGGCGCACTCGGTAACGTTGCTGGGAGACGGTAAAAAAACCGTAGAGACACTTTATCAGGAATGGGTGGACGGCGTAGGATCGCCGTTCCGGACCGCCAAGGCTCAGGATGTAATAGACGCGGGGATACGAGATTTTGCATCAAATTCGAGCAACCAAACCAAAGGAACGCTCGCTGAAGAACGGTTGCCTAATCTCGCAACTACAGCCGGTGACAAAACAGTCGGCGCGATACAACTGCCTGCCGGGAAATATCCCATTAAAACCATTTTGCAACGGTTAATTGACAATATCGCCAAAGCATTCAGCGATATATTGGATGTGGCATACAATTTAACGGAGCGTATTGATCGAGTATTAATGGGTTTAGTGGATCATAGTGAAAACAAAAACAACCCCCATGAAGTAACAAAAGCACAGGTAGGGCTGGGAAATGTAGACAACGTCAAGCAGGCCCCTCATACCGGGTCTTTGGCAGCCGGGAACGGCACCGCCGTTGACACCCCCGCTCAAGCGGCAACGTCCACGGTTTGGGGCTTATTACAAGAGATTTGGAACAGAATCTTTGCCCTCAATAACGCAAAAATTACTGCCAACGCCGCGATAACCGGGGCTACAAAAGCAAAGATTACCTACGATTCTAAGGGTTTGGTGACGGCGGGAGCGGATCTGGCCGCATCTGATTTGCCCAACATCACGGTAGCGGCTAGCTCGAATAATACCGACGCTGGAACGGGAGCAAAAACAGACAGTATTGCTGCTCTATTAGGCTGGCTTCGTGAAGGCTTGAATTATCTAAAAACCACTTTATCCGCGCGCATAGACAGCGTAGAAAATTTAGGCGACTATGCGGGTACTTTTAACACCTATGCGCTGTTGCCAAAAAATAAAAGCGGTTTTACGAAAGTTGTCACGGTCAATGACTGGGCGGATGTACGGGCGGATGAAAATAAAAGCGGCGCAACAACCCGTTATATAGTCAGCGCGATAAATTCAAGCGGCGCAATTACATGGGATTATGATATTACCTACTCCACCGATATATCCGGCAAGCAGGACAAACTTAACCGTACCGTTGGTGGCAATGATAACGCGACCGGAACCGTGACCGATACCGGCGGCAATTTATCAGTACCGGTGCAGGTGACGACTGCGGCCGCAGCCGCAAGCAGTACGCAAACCGAAGCCGGAACTCGTTCACTGCGGGCACAAATAAAGATATTTATTGACAACATTGCCCATTTATTTGCCAATAAGGTTGATAAGATAGCCGCGATTACCGCCGTAACGACCACCGCCGCGAAAAAGATAGCTTTTAACGCGCAGGGGCAGATCACTGGAGCAGCGGATTTAACAGCGCTGGATTTGGGCCGTGGCTACGGTACCAGCGATACCGCTGCGGCTACCGCGGCTAAAGTTGG
>Ga0268262_10003482_pt1 | contig 16989 bp, 15 predicted proteins | sample TergutNc150P3_FD_190354 | JGI IMG/M metagenome (GOLD analysis project Ga0268262, IMG submission 190354) | Nasutitermes corniger P3 segment gut microbial community from laboratory colony in Florida, USA - Nc150 P3 (SPAdes) (version 2) | ecosystem: Host-associated > Arthropoda: Insects >... | reverse complement strand
GCCCTTGGGCTTTTAGGGCTTGGCTGCATATTCTTAGGGCTTCTCTTTATGAAAGAAGCTGTGACTCCAATTAAGGAAAATCCAGAATTTGTTAAAATGTTCAACATTTTTAACGCCGATAGCTACCTAGGCATTTTAAAATGCGCTGCCTTGGGTTGCATTCTAACGCTTATAGTGCAATCCAGCTCTGTTACAATTGGCATCACTATGGTGCTTGCTAGCCAGGGTTTAATGAATTTTCACACCGCCGCTGCCCTTGTTTTGGGCGAAAATGTTGGCACAACCATAACGGCAATTTTGGCTTCTTTGGCGGCAAACAACAATGCCCGCCGCGCAGCTTATTTCCACTCTCTGTTCAATTTGATAGGCGTATTTTATATAACGCTTTTGTTCCACCCTTTTATAGGTTTTGTTGAATGGGAGCTAAACACTTTCTTTGGACTCTCAAACCTGAGCGATTCTAAAAATGTCAGTTTTGGCATAGCAGCCGTGCATTCCACATTTAACATTTTCAACACTCTCATATTTTTAGCCCCTTGTAGAATGGTGGCGAATTTTCTTGAAAATCCAAAGGTGACAAAATTTTTAACAAAAATAAAACTACTCAGTAAAGAAACAGAGCAACCCCCAGAAGTGGGAGCCTTGCTGACAATTTCATATACCCACAGAGACACTTCGTCTTATACAATGTTTTTTGAAATGGAGCGCCGCATTCAAAAGGTTTTGACTTATATGGGAAACCAATTGAAAATGGGAATAGATAATTTGAGCCACTGTATTGAAAATCCCGAAAAAGACTCTCCTGAAGTAAACCAAATTTTTGAAATGGAAAATCAATACGATAAAATAAAAGCCAAGTTGATGAGCATTTTAACGAGTTTTGTTGGCAACGAAGAAACAGCAACCTCTGCGGTGCAGCATAGAATTTTTGCTTACGAAAAAATATTTGATAATCTGGAAAGCACTTCCGATTATATTGCGCAAGTAGCAAAGCTAAGGCTTAGGGTTTTGGATAATAAAGTGGACTTTTTGGATTACCAGAAAAATGATTTGCTCAAGCTAAATACTCTTATTTCTCAGGCTTATGGCAAACTGCTTCCGGTTTTGGGAACTGGGCGTAGGCATAACCAGCAAATGATAGAAGAACACGAAAGGGATTTTGCCGAAGTAAAAGATTTTATCCGTTCAATGAGAGCTACGTTCTGGAGTGTGTCTAGCGGCAATGTAACCGAGCCTATTGTTGACGATGCCTATTCAAATATGCTTTACGCCTTCCGCAAAGTCCGCGACCATTTGCGTAGCACGGGCAATGCGGTTTTTGGGATAGATAAGGATTAGGTTTGGCAACAAATAATTGAAGTATGGGCTTTAATCCTTCACACAACGAACACTGTACAGAAAGCTTTTATCTTTGTAGGGACCGCCATATTCGGCATCCTCTTGGGCGTACCATATCTCCAAGGCGTGAGCGCAGTCGTCCAACCCATCGGAACTCCACCAGTATCCGCCTTCGCCGACATAGTCGAAACCACCTGAAATGCTGTAGCCGCCCGGCAGGGCCGAAAAACCGTAATTGTCCGTGCCTTTAATACCATTATATAAAAGCCAATTACTAGTTGCCTTCAACTTGGTTGCAGTTGGCGAGCCAACAAAATCTATTAACATCGTCAAATCATCATAGTTTGGGATATGCCAACCACTAGGGCATATTCCCTTATGCTTTGTGCCTACTTGCGATGCACAAGAACTGGAATTGCAACTATCAGGCAGATTCATTGCCGTTGCCCAATCGTACAGCCTACCGTAAATCGCACAGTGGGCTTCATTCCAATTATAGCATACACTACCACTTACATTGTAATTCAAATTTCTCGCCATCCAAACTTGTGTACCAATGGTAACCGCATCGTAAGTAAGCTGGTTCGCAACATATTTGATGCTGTGCTGGTCTTCTGGGTTGTCGCGTTCAAAATCTGCACAGGATATGAAAAGGAAAGTTGCCGCGAGCCAGAAAAATTTTAAAACCATATATGCACCCCTATGCCCGAAGCAAGAACCGCACCGCCAATGACATAAAACATATTCCTGCTGCTGCGGCTATCTTCCGCTTTCTTCCATTCAGTATCGTAATAATCCTGAATATGATCCTTCTCGCTGTATTTATTGTATGCATCTTGCGCATTTCCATTCTCATACACAGCATAACCAAGTGCCGCTGCCCCAAGCACGTTCAAACCTATGCCCACCCAAAAACTGGTCTTGGGTGGCGGCTTAACCTCTGTTTTAATACCGAGCAATTTATCGCTCAGTGCTACCGGAACTTCACGCTTAATTATATCAACCAAATCGCTCAGATTTTTTGGATTATAGGAATCATATTCCTTTGTGAATAAAATATCCTTTTCCGCCACGCTATACAACTGATACTTCAACAGCCATTTGCCCTCATATTTATTCACCATGCACCACGAGCCATAATCCGCATTTGCCTGCCCTGCCAGTTTCCCAAAGCACACGCCGCCTTCCTCGCAGGCATCAAAAAGCGTTTCATCGCCAATCTCCTCACGCACGTCCTTGTAGGGTATAAGCCTGTAATCGGATTGGGGCAAGGTATTTCTAGTGACCTCCTCCACCTTATCCCTAAGGCGTTCCAACCCATTTGCATCAAAGCCGCCTATACATGGCAGCACAACAAGACTCTGCCTTGCAGCAAAGGCAAAGCAAAAAGAAAGCAGGCATAAAATCAATACTTTTCTCATAGTTTACTCCATAAAATCTGAGGAAAATCTTCTTCGCTCACCGCCGACAAAACACTTAAAACCTGCAACTCAGTATCCAGCACAATAATCAAAGGCAGCGAAAACCTGCCGTCTTTCTGCAAAAAACCGGATTTCCTGAGCAAGTTCCCATTTGGGTCAAAGTAAAGGGGGAACGAGTTTCCCGCATATTTATTCACCATATTGCTCACCTTTTCACCATCCTTGTGTATGCTTTCACCCACGTTTATCAAATACACCTGCACTCCGTTTTTTTGCAACTCGTCTGTGTTCTTTTTCAGCAGGGCAAATTCTTCTGCGCAATTAACGCACCAGGTTGCGAAAAAGGAAAGGGCTATGCGTTTGGCACCTGCTTTTTTCGCTTTCTCCTTCAAGTTATCCCTCGTTAGTCCGGGCTCGTTCTCTATAGTGAGCGTTTGAAAATTGGGGATTGTTCCTTGCAACTGCCCAAAGCATAGAGCAGACATAAAGGCAGTAAATATGATTATTATTCGCATTGCGGGCTCCTTTGTTTAATTTCCTGTTCCCATTCGTTCCAAAAGTTTTCTGTTTTCAATTTATCTTGCAGTTTTTTGAGGGCAAGTTCCTCTTTCTGGTCAAAGCCTTTTATAGGTGCCGAGCTTTCCAAAAGCCTTAGCTCTGCCCCGCTGCAGGTAGCTATCTTCAAAGATGGCTGGTAGGAGCAACCCCAGGGACCTCCGCTGGATTTGCAGGCTGGCTCGCCCTTATAAACAAGGGATATGCCCTTGCCCGCGCAGGGGGTGTTTTCCATTTTTATGCTGCTGGAGAGCTTTGCAAAAGCTATTTCGGAATAGGTGGTTTTCTTCTCTGGATTCCAGTGCGTTTTGGCGTTGCAATTATCCTTGTAATTCTTTCTCGCTTTGTCGTATTGCTTTTTAGCCGAAGTAAAATACTTTGACTCAGTTCCCAGGCTCTCCAGTATAATCTGTATGCCCATGAATTCGTTCCAACTGTTTTGGATTTTATGCCAGTCTTTGGACATCTCCATTGATTCCGACAAAATCCTTTGCTTTTCAAGATAGGGCTTGGCAACGTCTTTGACGCACACATAAGCCCTCAGCTCGTACTCGCCGTTTTCTTGCCGTTTTGGGACTTCCATTTCTTTGCAGCCTAGGAGGGTCAAATCGCTCTCTATCTTGCTTTTCTCCAAAAACCTGCTGGACTCTTTGAGAACGCCGTCTTTTTCCTCGCTGTAATCGCTCATCTTAGTACCCGATTTTATATTTGAGGCTATGTTCCGCGCTATCTCGGCTTTCGCTTTTGCCCTCGCATTGTCGGGGTCTTTGCCGAGAACTGTGGTGCTTAGAAACGAGCCGCCATTACAGTTTGCGGCGGCTTTTGCTGAATCTGCCTGCGTGAAATTAGCCAACACTGGCGAGGTGAACGCAAGCACAAAAAGTAGCGGTTTTATCAGAGGGGGATTCATATTCTTATATCTTCTTGATTACGTTTCTCACAATGGATAGAACATCTTTTTTGGATTCCTTTATTATCTGTTCGCTTAGAGGTTTTTCTTTGGCTGCATATTCAAGGGCTTTACCAAAAAGCTCTTTGTTGATAACCATAACCACAGTGGTCACATATACAGTTTTGCCATTGTTTAGCTGCGAGGCTTCTTCGTCTATGTATGTGTAGTTCAAGTATTGCTGCGCACCAGAGACCAACTGCTCGGTGTTGAGCTCCGATTTTGCAAGATAGCCCTCTGCCTCTTTGAATATGCCCTCTTCGTCCATGCTTGATTTGGCATCTAACTGAGCATTGTTTTTTACATAAGTTCCCATAGTATTAGCCAGTTCAACGCGGGCTTTCGCAACGGCTTTGTCGCGTGCCATACTAATAGAAAGGCCTTTTCCTATACCTATGCTACATGGTATATTGTTTGCAAAATTCTGGTTGCATACTCTCTCCAGCTTACTCAAGGCTTGGTAAATATCTTCTGGCGTTGGCTGCCTATGTTCAGTGGATTTTGGAGCTTCGGGGGCAGCAGGGGCGGGTGGGCTTTCGGAGGTGGCAGCAGTTGTGATTTTTTTGGGTATCACCACAGCTTTGATTCCGCCGCTCACAAATTCCTTGACAATATCAAGCCAAAACGCATTTGCGTTTGCTGGGAATATCATCATTGAAATGATTAAAATAGCTACATTCAGGCGGAGAGAGGGAAAAACAAATAACATATTAAAAATAAAACTACAAAAGTTTTTATTTTTATTCTGAAAATTGCCAGCTTTTGGCTGTTCGCCAGCGAGTAAGTAGCGATTTACTATATTGCCACCAATGCCCTTCTTGTTTATCCTGCTTTTCTGCACTTTTGCCTTTTCGCAAGAGTTTGTTCACTTTGAATTGGAAAAACGAGAGCAACAAACAGATACAACGAAAAATGAAAATGGCGGTTGGATGATAGAAAACAACTCAAACGATACGCTGGAATACAGAGCGGTTGATTTGGAATACAATGTTTTATCAAAAACCTTTAATTTGAACAATAAGGCACAACTCAAATACCGTACCGCAACGCTTAACGGCGATACCATTATATATAGCCAAAAAGGTAAAATAATAGAGGTTATAGGAAACCCAGTTTTTAAAGAAGCTTCACAGCCTTCTCTTGCTTCTTACAAAATGAAATACAATTTGTCAACAAAAGTGGGCGAAATAATTTATGGCACTAGTTATATGGATAATCAGCAGTTCAACGGAACGTTGATAAGGGCGGTTACAATGCAAAGCCAAGATACGCTTAAAGAACAGAGATTTTTAATTGAAAGAGGAGATTTTTCCACCTGCACCAACCCTGAGCACCAACATTACTCATTTTACAGCAGGCGTATGGTGCTAAAGCCAAAAGAAACCGTAACGGCACGCCCTGTTGTTTTGAATATGGGTGAGGTTCCGGTTATGATTTTGCCGCTTATGATTTCACCGCTTAAAAGCGGGCGCAGGAGTGGTATTTTAACACCCAAAATAGGTGGAGACCAGTCGCAAGGTTTTTTTATGAACAATCTGGGTTATTATTATGCTCCAAATGATTATTGGGATGCACAGATCTATGCAGATGTTTTGGAAGGTAGTGCGGCAGATTTCAGCAAAAGCAGTTTGAATTCAAATGTTCGCTATACTAAGAGATATTCCTTAGACGGCTCGGTAGAAGCCACTGGTTATTTAAACGATGGAACAATTTGGCGAGATTACGATATTCATTTCAGTCATTCGCAAAAAATAACGCCAGATGGCAGCAAAACACTTAATGGCGAAGGTTCTTTTGTTTCGCGGCAAGATTTGCGACAGCAAAACGGTATAGACGAAAAAACAGTTCTAGACCAGCAGGCAAATGCCGAAATGACCTACTATCAAAAAATTGGCGATAATAAAAATATCACCATAAAAGAAAGGCAGGAATACAATTTGCAAACAGGGTTTCTCACTCGGCAAAATCCCGATATTCAGTTTAGAACTTCAGGTCCATTGTTTTCTCCAGATATTTCTGGAGAAAATATAAATCCGCCATTTTGGGAAAAAATAAATTATTCTTATTATGCCCGCTTCAACAACTATATGTCTAGGGCACCAGATACCATATACTACGATCCATTAGACACGGCATCTGCTTATTACACTAAAGATACAACGGCTTATTTTGCAGGTATTTCTGATAATTTTTCTCTAAGTTATACCGGAATTCTCTTTGATGTTTTAAGCATAACTCCGTCACTAAATTTTTTGCATCACTGGACTGCGAATGAATATATTTCGCCAAAGGATTCAATAAAAATAAATAGAAAAAAAGGACACTTTGCTTTTGACCTTTCAAAAGAAGAATATGGGCAACAATATTTGAAAGGTAGTGGTTCTGTGAGTGTCAATACTAAGCTCTACGGGATATGGCTTCCAGAGCTCGGCAGGTTCTCCGGTGTTCGCCACACACTTTCTCCAACCGTAGATTTTACTTATGCGCCTGAACTTGATACCAACCATGTATTTTATCCGCACCCACTACTAGGTCAGTCTGCTTTTCAAAAGGAACAGCAAACCGTGGGTTTTAGGCTTGGAAACGATTTTGACATAAAATATTTGCTCGCAAGTGCAGACACAGCAAGCGAAGAAACAGACCGTGATGATGTAAGCAAAAATCTCAGAATTTTAACAACTTCGCATTCAACCTCTTATAACTTTGCCGCAGATTCAATTCAATGGTCGCCCATAATTTCTTCTTTTGGAATTCAGGTTTTGGAAAATTATCTTTTCACAATAAATACCACGCACAATGTTTATCATAAATTTGAAGATTCTCCAAATAAAGTTCGTAGTCCACAACTCACGGATTGGAGTTATGGACTCAGCCGCAGATTTTCTTGGTATGGAGATTTTACCGCAGGGCTTCCATCTAAAAACAACAAGTATGAATATAGAGCTTGGAGTGCAGGCGTTGACTACAATTTTTCTTTTTCAAGCACTAGAGTTGGCAAAAATGTGTTTAAAGACTATTATAGGCACTACGCTAGTTTCTTTGCCACACTTAATCCCAGTAGAAAATGGAGTTTCCAATATTCTTCGCAATATTCGTTTGAAGAAGGTGATTTTACCTCCCATTCTTTACAATTTTACAGGGAACTCCACTGCTGGAAAATGGATTTCACCTGGAGACCTACAGGAGCTGCCCCAGGCTGGAGTTTTGCCATTTATATTCTTGATTTGCCAGACGTACGTTTAAGTGCATCAAACTCGGTTGATAGTTATTGAGAATTTTTAACCTCTCCGTTATCGCAGAATTGCGTTTCTATGTTGTATTCTTTGCCACCACATTTATCTGCTTTATCAAACAATACATTAGAACAGAATTGCGTTGATGGATTATAAATTGTGCCATAGCAGCAATCTTCTTCTGAGGGGTTATAGACTTTGTCGCCACAAACGGCGTATATTTTGCCATCTGAACAACTCTCTGTTTCAGGGTTATATTCTTTGCCGCCACATTTATCCACAATCATAGAATCGCACACAGCAGATTCTTTGCAAGCGCAAAATTGCGTTTCAGGATTATATTCAATACCTGTACCTTCTTTGCCGCATTTTTCATAAATCTCGCCTTTAAAGCAGAACTGAGTTTCACTACTGAAATCATCACTACATTTTCTTATATCTTTGGTTTTTGCCTGTTTACCATCATCTTTGCAGGAAAGTGTTAAAAACAAGGCAAGCCCAAAAGCTGCCACAATAGTGAATTTAGAACTTGTTTGCATATTTACCTCAAATTTTCTGCTTTATATTGAATCTAAAATGAAAAACTAATGATAAAACTCCTGTTTGAAGCCACCTTTGCTCGGAGGTTTTAGCTTCCTCTTTATAAGTGTTGTTTGGAATAGGGCCAAGGGTTGGTAGTGGAAGATTGAAATTATGCCCATAAGCAAGCGTGGTTAGAAATTTTTCGCTGAATGTTATTGTGTTTGCAAGCCTCAGCATAGCACCTATTCCAAAAAGGTGCTGCGTGTCGGGAGCATTTTTTTTGGCATCGGTGGCATAAAGGTAAGAGATAGTGGGTAAAAGCAGATTCGCTTCCAATTTTGTGAAATTGTTACTCAAAAAGATTTCTGATATGCCAAGAATAGACCAAAGCCCACCGTAAATAGAGCTTTCTGCACCTGGGCTTATAATTAAATATTTTGGAACGATTGCCATCCATAATGGTGATATGTGCATTTCTTCGTCCATATTCACGAGTTTCTTATATTTTTTGGGGATTTTATTTTCATTCTCATGCATAATTTTCGGGGTAATTACCGCATAAAGGTCAAATTTAGCCCCAGGATGTAGCTCTCTATCCACAACTCCCGGAATCCAGAAAAAAGCCGGACCAACCCCTATGTTTATTGGAACTTCAACCTCTTTTTTCTCCTTTGACCAAGAAAGAGAAACAAGGATAACAAAAAAAAGAACAAATATTTTCATTGCGTAGTCTCCTATATTGAAAATAGAAATTATGCTGGGGGAGGGGGGGTTTTCAAAATTTACTATATTAAAGGTATTATGCCAAAAATTTATGCAGCAAAGTTTGCAGATGGAACGCATTGGCTGGGCAATAACTGGCCGGAATGTGAAGCTCTTGTAAGCGGACAAACAGGTGTTAAATACAAATCTTTTGCAACAATGGACGATGCAGAGGCTTGGATTAGCGGTAAGAAGCAGAACAAGAAAGGGCTTTACGTTTATGTTGACGGGTCTTTTATGCCACATAGCGAGTATGCTGGCTGGTCTTGGGTTGCCGTTGAAGACGGGGTTGAAATTGCCAAAGCCTCTGGTACCACCCCGCGCCCCGCTTTTAGCAGAAACATAGATGGCGAGCTTTATGCCGCATGGCAGGCAATGGAATTCTTGGCAAAGAAAAAGCGAAAAGGCACAATTTGCCACGATTACGAAGGCGTTGCTTGTTGGGCAACGGGTCAGTGGAAAGCCAACAGCACGGTTTCTCAAATTTACTTGAATAGAATTGCCGAAATAAAAGTTTGGGCAAAATTCAAAAAAGTTACAGGCCACAGCAATGATGAATGGAACGATAAAGCAGACAAGCTGGCAAAGGAAGCTCTGACGGGGAAATAATCTTTGAGCATAGCATCCACTAGCGTTAGGCGGCCGGTTTTAACTCTGGTACTGTCTGCGTTTATTGTGCTGTTCGGTTTAATAGGGCTTAAGCAGGTGGGTGTTAGAGAATATCCTGCAATAGACCCTCCAATAATAAATGTACGCACAACCTACACAGGCGCAAACGCAGAAATAATCGCAAGCCAAATAACAGAGCCTCTGGAATCTGCAATAAACGGCATAGATGGAATTAGAGCTATAACCTCTACCTCCAGAGACGAGCAATCCAACATAACTGTTGAATTCAATTTGGGCGCAAATTTAGAACGTGCCGCAAACGATGTTCGCGACAAGGTTTCCAGGGCACAAAGGTTGCTCCCCGAAGAAGCAGATGCCTCCGTTGTTTCCAAAGCAGATGCAAATGCCACAGCCATACTTGTACTTTCTCTTGGCAGCAATAACATGAGCCTTTTGGAATTAACCGATTTGGGCGAGCGTGTGCAGGAGAGGCTCCAAACCGTAGAAGGTGTTGCGGAAATAGGGATGTGGGGAGCAAAAAAATATGCAATGCGAATATACATAGACCCTGTGAAAATGGCAGGATATGGTTTAACTTTAAATATCATAAGAAGTGCGCTAGACCGAGAAAATGCGGAACTTCCGGCCGGGCAATTGGAAGGCAGTGCGGCAATAGTAACGCTGCGTTCAAGTTCAAAACTCGTTAGTGAAGACGATTTTAGAAATGTGATTTTATCTAACAATGCAAACAGATATGTTCGCCTTGGAGATGTGGCAGATGTTGTTCTTGCCGCCGAAAATGAAAAAAACACCCTTAGAATGAATGGCAGACCCATGATATCTTTACCTGTTGTTGCCCAACCAGGCGCAGACCAAATTAAAATTGCAGATGAGGTTTTGAAAAGAGTAGAGGAAATAAAAAAAGATATGCCCGAAGGCGTTGTTATTCAAACCACTTTTGACAATACCCACTTTGTGCGCATGGCTTTGAGCGAAGTGGAAGAAACCATAGTAATAGCTTTTTTGCTTGTTGTTGCTGTGATATTTTTGTTCTTGAGAGATTTTAGAACAACGTTCATTCCTATGATAACTGTGCCTATATCTCTGATAGGCGTATTTTTTATCATCTGGATTTTGGATTTTTCCATAAACATATTAACTCTTTTGGGAGTTGTGCTTGCCATTGGAATTGTTGTGGACGATGCCATTGTTGTTTTGGAAAATATTTATGCAAAAATTGAAAAGGGCTTGGAACCAAAAGAAGCCGCAGATAAAGGCGTTAACGAAATTTTTTCTGCTGTGATTTCAACCACCCTTGTGCTTTGCGCAGTTTTTACCCCTTTGCTTTTTATGCAAGGATTCACTGGCCGCCTATTCAGGGAATTTGCAATAGTGATAGGTGGTTCGGTTTTAATATCTGCTTTTGTTGCTATAACTCTTGGCAGTATGCTTTCTAGCAGAATACTAAGGCACGGCAAACATAACCGATTTTATTTGGCAACAGAACCTTTTTTCAATTCCCTTTCTTCCAATTATTCAAAATTTTTAAACAAGGCTTTGAGCCACCCCGCTTTTTCCATACCCGTGATTTTAATATGCGGAGGGATTGCCGTTTTAGCATTTACAAAAATGCCAAGCGAACTCGCACCATTAGAAGACCGCTCAAGGGTAACGGTGCAAATAACCGCGCACGAAGGTGCCCCGTTTTCTTATATGAATAATAAAATGAAATTCATAGAGCAGTTGATAAGAGAAAATGTACCGGAGATAGATAGAATTTTGGTTCAAACATCGCCGGGCTTTGCTGGTGCGGCAAACAACGGCAATGTTCAAATTATGCTGGTTCAGCCCATAAAGCGCAAACGCTCGCAACAACAGATAGCAAATGATTTGCGCAAAGTTCTATCAAAAGTAGAGGGGGTTCGCGTTTCCATTCAGCAAAACCAAACCATACAAGTTGGCGCAAGAAGTGGGCTTCCCGTGCAGGTTGTGGTGCAAACAAGCGAACTTGATTCCCTAAAAAAACGCCTACCGGATTTAATGGATAAAATTGGAAGCAGCCGTTTGCTTACTATGTCGGATGTGAATTTGAAATTCACAAAGCCGCAATTAAATGTGGAAATGGACAGGGATTTTTTGCGAGCTTCCGGTGTTGCTCCAAAAGAAGTTGCACAGGCATTGCAGCTTGCATATAGCGGCCTTCGCTATGGATATTTTTTAAAAGACGGCAAGCAATATCAAATTATAGGTGAAATAGATGCGCGCAACAAAAACGAACCCGCCAGCCTCCAAGCTCTTTACATAAAAAATTCAACCGATAATTTGGTTTCCCTAGACCAAATGGTAACGCTAAAAGAGCAAGCCGTTCCTCCACAGATTTACAGATATAATCGCTATGTTTCTGCAACAATTTCTGCAAGCCCCTCAGAGGGCATTGCTCTTGGCGATGCCATTACAGAAATGCACGGCATAATAAAAAAAGAGTTAGGCGATAATTTCAAAACGGAACTAGCCGGAACCTCGCGTGATTTTATGGAAGCAAGCGGCAGCTTGGCAATGGTTTTTGGGCTTGCTCTGTTAATTGTATATATGCTTTTAGCCGCCCAGTTTGAGAGTTTTCGCCATCCATTTACCATTATGCTAACCGTGCCGCTCGCTCTCTTTGGTGCTCTCGTTGCGCTTTTTATAGGTGGGCACACCATAAATATTTTCAGTCAAATTGGTCTTGTTATGCTTGTTGGTCTTGTGACCAAAAATGGAATTTTAATCGTTGAATTTGCAAACCAGCGTCACGCCGTTGGCTTATCGCTAAAAGAAGCGGTTGCAGATGCAGCGGGCGCAAGGCTTCGCCCAATTTTGATGACCTCCCTCGCTACTGTTTGCGGATTTATGCCCATAGCACTTGCGCTTGGCGCAGGCGCGGAATCCAGGGTTCCAATGGGTGTTGCGGTTATAGGCGGCATATTGGTTTCTATGGTGTTCAGTTTGCTTATTGTCCCTGCGGCTTATTTGTTGGTCAGCAAGGGGGAGTGATAGTTCAGACAATTTACTATATTATATCCAAATGATTTTTTTGCTAATTTTAATTTCCCTTGCAGGCTTTTTCTTGAGCGGCTGGTATTTTTTGAAAAATCTGAAAATAATAGACATCAAAAATAGAACTGAAAAATCAGCCATGAAAAGGTTTTTAAATTACCCATTTACCATTATATGGTATAGTTATTTGCTTACATTTTTTGTTTGTCTCACAGTAAACAACCTTTAATTATGTTTAGGCAAATTTTTTCTTTTTTGCTTCTTTTGGTTTTTGCTACTTTTGCTATGCCAAATGCCGGAAAGGCTCCTAATCCATTTGTATTTGAATTGGTTGATTTGGGAGTTTTGCAACAGGGCATAAAGAAAAATGTTGAAATAAAAGGAAAAAACAATTCTTCACAGTTAATAGAACTTGAAAACGTTTTTGACCAAATGACTGGCGCAGAGAATTTTATTTACCCCAAAAAAATAAGTCCGGGGCAAGATTTTAAAATCAATTTCACATTGAACACAGCATATATGGAAGGCGATTTTGTGCACAATATAATATTGGTTGATACAAGCGGCACTCCTTATATAGCAACCGTTAAAGGCAAAGTTGAAAATCCCATTGTGTTTAGCGAAAGGTATTTGGATATTGGTTTTTACAAAAAGGGAATTCAAAAAAAATGGACATTTTATGTGTGGAATCCAGAAAAAAAAACCTTAAAGCTAAAACTCAAACCAGAACTGCAAAAGGAGTTCAAAGCGGAATTCAAAGATGTGAAACTGGATGTGAGTGATTTTGAAAACCTGAAAGAGGGCGGCAATACTCCGGCTGTGAAGGTAAGTTTATCCGTTGTGGAGTTGGAGAAGCCCAAAAATTCTGTTCGCAGCATTCGTAAAATTGTTTCCTTTATTTGCGAAAATTTTCCCAATACAACGCCAGAGCTTCAGGTTACGGGTTATTGGGAAGAGTAATATTCATGCTCATAAGAGCGGTAAAGGCATTTTGCAAGCTGATTTTTTGTTTTGCCATATCGTTTAAAATAGATTCTATTTTGTCTATTTCTGCTCCATTGTTAAGTACTCTGGCTGCTTTAATGGCTAATCCTCTTTGAAAGGTTTTGTAATCCGGGTTCAAATAGTCGTCCATAATTTGAGTTAAGGCTAGGTCTATAGGCATGGATTTAAGTTCAAAAGTTCTGGCTATTCTGCGAATATGCTCTGGTGCAGCAGTATCTTTTTCAAAGGGTTTCATTATTTTTGCCGCATAAGCATAATTTTGGCTAGGACCATTGGCAAATCTAAAAGCAGAGCTAACAGCCAGCCGCCAATCGTCTGGAAAAGCCTCCACTCCACGGCGCAAAAGTACGTAATCTGTGGTGTCTTGTTCGTTGTTTGCCGTTATTGCACTCACGAATGTGTATGGGGTTTTGAATAGGCTATCTAGCCTTGTGGAGGCATCTGCCAAGTGAGAGAGCCACTGGAATGTTTTGCCATCAAACATTGTTTCGCTATAAGCTATTATGCCACCTATCCAAAACAAGCTGGCGGCGGCGGAGTTGTAGCCAAGCGACATCCATTTTGCTGCCTCTGTGCGAGGCACAAAAGCACTTGCCTCTTTAATTTCCGGCAAATCCGGCGATTTTGCAAACCCCAGCACAGCCAAAGCTAAAGCGATAAGTGCCGCAAAAAACACAACCTTCATAATACCCACAGCAAGATTTGAACTTGCGACCCACTGCTTAGAAGGCAGTTGCTCTATCCGGGCTGAGCTATGCGGGCTAAATTTCAAGGGCAATATAGAAAATAAAAAGATATTTGTCTTATTGTGATGGGAGTGAATTTGGCACGAATTTTGCATATATATTTAATATGAGAGTATCTGATAATTCAATGGACCGCACAGGCTTGCTTTTAATGGACGATTTGTGGCAAAAAACCAACAAATACAACAATAAAAGCAGCATAATGGACGAATTTGTTGCACCGAATTCGCCGGCTCTTACTAAAGCCATGGCAGCTAAACCAGATTGGGATTATAGCATTCCAAGCAAAGACTCTGCTATGTCGGAAGAGGAATTTGAAAAGGCTATCAAAGATTTAGCTTTAAAGGTTGCCGAAAAAGGAGCGGCACTTGGGAGTGCTGGAGAAGGAAGATTGGCGTATAGACACGAAGAAGCAAAATTAATGACAAAATACCTATCTACCGTTTCGCCAGACCGCAAAGCGGCTTATGAGAATAACTCTTACCAAGATCTTATGGTATATGCCAACGGGTCGTGGTCAACAAAATTCACGCCAGACGAATTAACTCGGTCTGCTAAATTTTACGATATTTTCAATAGTACTGTAAAAGAATACGAAGCCGAAAACGGGAAAATTCCCACAGGCACTAAAACTAATCCGTATAATGATTTATTAGCGGAATACAGAGGATATAATTTCTTGAATTCCTGGGCGTAAAAATTGTAGATTTTAATTTTCTACATTTACATTCCTATGCATTTTTTACCCATTGCCTTGCTGTTTGCTTGCGCGGCTTTTGCCGCAGATGTTTCTTTTGAAGGAACTTTGGATGTGGACTACGGAAATTATTTGGAAAATGATTTTACAGCACATAATGCCGCAAATCAAGATTTACGAATAAAAATGAATGTTGATTTAGACGAAAACGTGCGTGCTGTTGTTGGTTTTGCATCTAAAAGCCAGTATTTTACAGATACCGCTGGTTCCAAACAGTATTCAAGGATTCGCCATAGGGAAGAAGCCACTCCCATAGGCTCGGATGAACTTCGTTTTAGCCCCTTTTTATTTGACGGATTTTCTTTGGAATGGACAGTGCGCAGAGATTTAACATTCATTTTCGGAGATATGTTCTATTCCTTTGGAAATTTCAACTATTATTACTGGCGTAATCCCGATTACTACGCTGCCGTGCTCACAACACAGGGTATGAGAGGGCTTGGTGTTAGATTTGGCAAAGATGGATATGTTTATATTGGCGCAGGAGATTCAAACGATAAATCTGGTAGAATTGCAGCAAGCTATGCTTTTACAGTTCCTGGCATAAACCAAGTAAACAATAAATTCACAATAGCCCCTATGTTTGACCTTATAAAAGGTGGCGGCCGTCCCCACAGATACACCATAGGCGCAGATGCCAATTATTCCCGCAGTTACACAGATTTGAACTATGCTGTTCGCGGTATTTGGGGTTTGCACCCAAGTCATGGAAGCTATGTAAACACATTTACTCTTGAACCCAGCTTCAACTACAAGAATTTTAACCTAGCAAGCACTTGCTACTTGGCTTTACTTTCAGATTCCACAGAGAGTTCAGAGCCGCTCACAGTTGACCAAACTTACACCTCAGACGAAAGGCTAATTTATATAGAACCATCATATTCTTTCAATAAAAAATTCAGCATGGGACTGGGTTTTGAATGGCACAAGCCAGATTCCGACAATTGGTTTTTAATTGCGCCCACGGCTTACCTATACCCAACCGCAGGTGTGGATTTATCGTTTTGGGTAGGTTATTCAATAATGCCAGGACCTAATTATCCTGGATTTGGCATAAGTTCTTCCGTGAATTTTTAGCCTGTGCTAATATCTTTGATAGCCGCCGTTGCCGATAATGGTGTTATAGGAAAAGACAATAAATTGCCTTGGCATTTGCCGGGTGATTTGCAATTTTTCAAAAAAACAACTATTAACCATCCTATAATAATGGGACGCAAAAATTTTGAAAGCATAGGCAGAGCCTTGCCTGGGCGAACCAATATAATTTTAACACGAAATAAAGATTTCTTGGTTCCAGAAGGCTGCATAAAAGTTCATTCGCTAAAAGTAGCTTTTGAGATTGCGGCAAAAACCGCTACAGACGAATGTTTTGTTATAGGCGGTTCAGAGATTTACAAAGAAGCTCTGCCTTTTTGCCAAAAATTATACATAACAAGGGTGCACGGGATTTTTGAAGGCAATGCTTTTATGCCCGAATTTGGAAACGAATTTCGCAGAGTTAGCTGCGAAAGTCATTTCAAAGACGAAAAAAATAGATGGGATTATGATTTTGAGATTTTAGAGCGCAACAATCCGACCCACCAAAAAACACAATGATCCGATTTGTAGGGGCGTGATTTATCACGTCCCAAATGTGAAATGATGTCCAAATGCGAACCGAAATGCGGTTATATCCGCAATAATCATATTTGGCGGTATGACAACCGCATTTAGGGATAGGGTGCGATAAATCGCACCCCTACGGTCGCACCATTGTGACAATTACGCCCCCAATGTCACCCGCCACCGTCACAACCTACGACAAATTTTACTCACCCTGCCAACTTCGTGGGCAGGGTTCGCCCTACGGGCTGTCCTGCGGACATTAAAAATTTTCTAACAATGCCTGTTTTTTTGGCAAAACTTTTGGACAGGCACAAAAATTTTTTCTATATTATCCCAAAATATGACTTTTGGCAATAAAACAATTTTTGGCAAGGCTTGCGGTGCAAGCTCTGTGAATGTTTTTTCTGCAAACCCTTCACCACTAGCTACTAGCCAAATAAATTCATCGTCT